>OMDC01001154.1_pt1 | contig 10211 bp, 9 predicted proteins | sample 1674201 | NCBI WGS metagenome assembly OMDC01 (sample SAMEA103958152, study PRJEB25191) | human gut metagenome | biome: human-associated habitat [ENVO:00009003]; feature: intestine environment [ENVO:2100002]; material: feces | place: Germany | collected 2013/2015 | reverse complement strand
TTCCCGTCACGCTCCATATGCCCATGGTGTCTATCGAGCTGTGGGCGTGGGTCGAAAAAATATTGATATATCCGACATTATTCGTGCGGCAGAACGAATCAATCTCGCTTCGTATGCGGCGAACGACCGTGTTTGTGAGCCCGATGCAATCAACGGCGCAGAACACCTCAGCCGCCCTTTCCTCGCCGTCACTTATGGCTATCGCCCGCACTTTTATATCGTCAAGCACGCCGCGAACCCTGCGCGGCGGAGCGGAAAGATTGCCGCCGATATAATAATTTTTCGCATCAATATCCGGCGGCGTTATGCTCCGCTCGGAGAAGCCGAGATACCAGCTGTCGCCGGCAGTGTCCGCAATGCGTATTGTATCTTCGCGCTTATCTTTCGGTTTTTCCGTTTTGAATCCGGGCGGCTCGGGCAGAATTTTATTCAGCCCACTCAAAAAAACCGTCAACCCCTGCTGCGCCCTGAATGCGCGGGCGGCGCCTTTTTTGAATTTCTCATCAAAAGTATACATATCTCACCTCGTGAGCAAGTAAAGCTAATTGCCTTTACATTATAAATTATTCCGACGCATGCTTTTTTGTCATTGTCCGTGCCGTATGCGGCATATTATTCCTGTGCCCGCTTCTCTTCTTTCTCTATAATACAATGTTTAGAAGAATATCGCAACCCCGGTTTATTCACGGTTCGTACAAATTTTCTTTACTTTGATTTAATGAATTTTTACTATTCAGTACACAATCGGATGTTATTATGTCAGTGTAGTGAGAGGGAAGAAAAGCCAGACGGCTACCAACTACGAAAGGACATCAGCAAGATGAAAAGCAAAAACTGCGTTCTCGTCTGTGTAACTCCGCAGAGCAAATGCGAACAGCTGATCCGTTCCGGGTCGCTGATAGCGCAGCAGTACGGAGTGCCGCTCGAAGTTCTCAGCGTGTTCCACGAGAGGGACGGATTCAGCCCCGATCCCGCAGTGCTTGAAGATCTGTACGAATGCGCAAAAAACGAAAACGCGCAGATGAGCGTATATTTTAACGACAGTCCGGCTATCCTCGCCGCAGTCATCGCCAAAAAGAAAGGCGCTGTTGACATCGTCACCGGATTCCCGAAAGAGAGAAGCACGCATTTCGTCTCCGCCCTGCACACACTTGTGCCGGATATCCAGATAAGCATGGTTGATGTTGACGACAACGGCAAAATCTATCGCATGATCCCTCAGGAAGCCCAGCCGCACTATGAAATGGTCGGCGCTCAGGGCATATAAACAAGACAACCACAAACTTTTCCGGTTTTTTCATTGTTATTCTCCAAAAGCCAAGACAGCGAACAGAGCAATCTGTCCGCTGTCTTGGCTTTTTATCTGAAGAACCCGTGTAAAGCCGATAAGCTTTACGCCTCATTTACTGTTTCAACGCCTTTATCGGCGGTTTTGCACAGGTGGACGCTCTTGACGAGCCCGCTCTTTTCGAGCTCGGCGCGGCATTTTTCGGCATCGCTCCCCGACTCGAACAGTCCGAAAACGGTCGGACCGCTTCCGCTCATCTGCGCGAGCGAACTGCCGTGGCGGCGCATGATGCTCTTTATTCTCACGCGCTCCGGCACTTCTATAGTCTGTTCAAAAACATTGCCCGCCTGACGGCAAATACCCTCGAAATCGGCGTTCGCCGCAGCGTCGAGCATGCCGACCTTGTTCGGATGATATATGAAGCTCGCGGAATCAAAATCGCCGTAGGCGCGTGCGGTCGAGACGCCCGTTGCGGGCTTTGCGAGCACGACGAAGCAGCTTTTGAGCGGCGGAAGATGCGAAAGTATACCGCCCGTGTGCTGTGAGAGCATAGTGCCGCCCGCGATGCAGAAGGGCACATCGCTGCCGATTTTCAGCCCGATATCGTAGAGCCTCTGCGTGCCCATATCCGTCCCGAAAAGCCTGTCGAGCCCGACTATAACTCCCGCGCCGTCCGCGCTTCCGCCGGCAAGACCCGCTTCAAACGGAATATTTTTTTCAATGTGTATGTCAACTCCCCTGCCGCTGAGCCCGGCTTCTGCGAGAAAAGCCTGCGCCGCGCGGTAGGCTATGTTCTTGCTGTCGGTCGGCAGAGCCGGCTCGGAGCAGGTAAGGCGGATGATACCCTCGCCGTTCTCCTGCACAGTCACCGTGTCCGCAAGCGAGACCGACTGCATGACCATGAACAGCGAGTGATAGCCGTTCGGCAGTTTTGCCAGAATGTCGAGAAAGAGATTTATTTTTGCGTTTGCCCTGAGTTCGATCTTCATGACTGCACCTCTCTTTTTACTCTATCGGGATCTGAACGGGCATACGGTTCTGGAACAGCGTCACGCAGTCGAATCCGCTGCGCTGCGCTATCTCCATGCCGACATCTATCCCCGCGCCGATATCCTTTGCATAGTGAGCGTCCGAGCCGACGGTCACGAATTCACCGCCGAGCTGTTTAAAGCGCCGGACAACATCCTCTTCGGGCATAGTTTTGCCGAGCTTCTGTCTGAGCCCCGAGGTGTTTATTTCGAGCGCCTTTTCGTTCTTGACGAGCAGAGAAAGAATCTCATCTACTTTGTCCGAAAACTCCGACATATCAACGGGTATGCCGTGCTCGCCGACGATATACCGAAGCGGATATGTCATATGCGCCAGGGTATCGAACTTCGCCCAGCGCGCGAGCTTTATAAGCTCGTCAAAATATTTATTCATCAGGTCGGTTATATCCCACTGGGAATAATCAAGATACATAAAATCCTGTTCATTCTGAAAATTATGCACCGAGCCTATGACCATATCATAGGGCAGATTCGCGAGTATCTCCTCCGAGGTCGCGACATCGTACATCGGCTGACCGAGTTCCACGCCCGCACAGACGAGCAGCTTCCCGCGAAACGCCGAGCGCGCCTTTGTGACATCGATAAACGACTGAAGCGCCACGCGGTCATAGTGATCCCGTCTGTAAGCGTCCGACTCGACATGGTCGGTAAAAGCTATCGCCCGAAGCCCCGCCATTTCGGCGCATTCGCACATATACATCGCCGAATGATGCCCGTCGGGTGAGTTGTCGGTATGAACATGAGTGTCGATAATTCTTTGCGGCATCGCGCTTCCTCCATGATACTGACGGTAAAGTATACAATATGATAACATATTTTTCCGCCCAGTAACAGTATTAAACACAAAAAAGTTCAAATTGTTCAACCGCTATTGAGAATGGGCATAAAATATGGTAGAATATCTTGATATCAGATGTATATAAGTAATTCTGATAAGTGCACAGGAAAGGAAGAATAAAAATGAGAGCTGTCATGACTGTTACGGGCAAGGACATAATCGGTATCCTCGCAGAGGTGTCCGGAAAATGCTCGGAGCTCAATGTAAACATAACCGAAGTGACGCAGAGCGTCCTGCAGGATCTTTTCTGCATGATAATGCTCGTTGACACGGAGAAATGCTCCGTGCCGCTGTCCGAATTTTCCGATATAATGAGCCGCCTCGGCCGTGAGCACGGGCTCGATATCCATGTTATGCACGAGAACGTGTTCGACTCGATGTATCACGTCTGATCTACGCACCTGAGAGGATCCTTACTATGATAAACACAAGAGACATTCTCGAAACGATACATATGATCGAGGATGAAAACTTAGATATACGCACAATAACCATGGGTATCTCCCTGCTCGACTGCTGCTCGCAGGATATCGACGACTCCTGCCGCAGAGTCTACGACAAGATAGCGCGCAAGGCGGAAAATCTTGTCAAGGTCGGCTGCGAGATCGAAAAAGAGTACGGCGTGCCGATAATCAACAAGCGCGTCGCAGTCACCCCCATCGCCATGCTTGCCGCCGCATCGGGCGGCGACCCGGTGAAATACGCACTCACGCTCGAAAAGGCGGCACAGGCTGTCGGAGTCAACTTCATCGGCGGATATTCCGCACTCGTTCAAAAGGGCTTCGCCCCCGGAGACGAGGCACTCATCAACAGCATACCCGAGGCGCTCGCGAGAACCGAGCATGTCTGCTCGAGCATAAATATAGGCTCGACAAAGGCGGGCATAAACATGGACGCGGTCGCGCTCATGGGCAAGATTATCAGAAAGACCGCCGAGCTCACCGCCGACGACAACTGCATCGGTGCGGCAAAGCTCGTTGTGTTCTGCAACGCACCCGAGGATAACCCGTTCATGGCTGGCGCATTTCACGGCCCCGGCGAACCTGAGAGCGTGATAAATGTCGGCGTATCGGGTCCCGGCGTTGTCCGCTGCGCCCTCAAGAAGATTCCCGACGGCAACCTCACAGACGTTGCCGACACGATAAAAAAGACTGCATTTAAAATAACCCGCCTCGGTCAGCTCATCGCGAGCGAGGCTTCGCGCAGGCTCGATGTGCCTTTCGGCATAGTCGACCTCTCACTCGCGCCCACGCCCGCAGTCGGCGACTCCGTGGCGCATATACTCGAAGAGATAGGTCTCGAACAGTGCGGCGCTCACGGCACAACAGCGGCGCTCGCCCTGCTCAACGACGCAGTCAAAAAGGGCGGCACGATGGCATCGTCGCATGTCGGCGGTCTCTCCGGCGCGTTTATCCCCGTCACCGAGGACGCCGGAATGATAGACGCCGCACGCGCGGGCACACTGAAGATAGAGAAGCTTGAAGCGATGACGGCGGTCTGCTCCGTCGGTCTCGATATGATAGTCGTTCCCGGCGACACAACCGCAGAAGTTCTCTCGGCGGTTATCGCAGATGAGGCGGCTATCGGCATGGTGAACTCCAAGACGACTGCGGTCAGGCTCATTCCCGCCATCGGCAAGAATGCCGGCGAGGAGCTGAACTTCGGCGGACTGCTCGGCTCGGGTCCGATAATGCCGCTCAACACCGCATCTCCCGCAAAGATGATCTCGCGCGGCGGACGCATACCCGCTCCGCTCCAGAGTCTCAAGAACTGATTAAAAAGGAAGTTTTTCAATGAAGGTACTCGTCACAGGCGCCAACGGGCAGCTCGGCTACGATGTTATAAAACGCCTGAACGCCCTCGGGGATGAACCCGTCGGCGCGGACAGAGAAGAGTTCGACATCACGGACGGCAAGGCAACGGAGGATTATATCACCGCTCTGCGTCCCGACGCCATCGTACACTGCGCCGCCTATACCGCAGTCGACAAAGCAGAAGATGACCGCGACACCTGCCGCAAAGTCAACGTCGACGGCACGAGAAACATTGCCCTCGCCTGCGAAAAAATCGGCGCAAAGCTCGTCTATATCAGCTCCGACTATGTTTTCGGCGGCAGCGGCACTCAGCCGCTTGAAATCGACGCGCCGAAAGACCCGCAGAATATCTACGGAATAACAAAGCTCGGCGGCGAGGAAGAGGCTAAGAAATGCCAAAAGCACTTCATTGTGCGCACCTCGTGGGTGTTCGGAATAAACGGCGGCAACTTCGTAAAGACTATGCTCCGGCTTGCCGACTCGCACGAGAAGCTGACAGTCGTTGACGACCAGACCGGGTCGCCAACCTATACGCCCGACCTCGCAAGGCTTATCTGCGACATGATAAAAACCGAAAAATACGGCACATATCACGCCTCGAACGAGGGCTACTGCACATGGGCTGAGTTCGCAAAGGAGATAATGCGTCAGGCGGGGAAAGCGACTGAAATAGTCCCCTGCACCACCGCCGAATATCCCGCGAAGGCAAAGCGCCCGGAGAACTCGCGTCTTTCTAAAAAATGCCTTGACGATGCGGGCTTTGACCGCCTGCCGCCGTGGCAGGATGCGCTCGCAAGATTTCTCAAAGAGCTTGATTTAGCATGATATTTTTAGTATAATAAATTGATGGACAACCAGTTTGACTTCTTATTTTTGAAGGGAGGACTTTCCTTGATAAGACTTGAAAATCATCTCGGCGTTATCGAGATATCTCAGCCCTATTTCGCGTCCCTCATCGGCAATGCCGCCTCCTCTTGCTTCGGAGTTGCGGGCATGGCCAACAGCAATATGCGCCAGGGTCTGCGTTCCGTCTTTAAAAAGAACGGTCATTTCGCCGACCAGGGCATCTCCGTGCGCAAGGACGGCGAGGGTCTTATTGTTGACCTGCACATAATCGTGTCCTACGGAGTCAACATATCCGCCATATGCCAAAGCATCGTCAACAAAGTCAGATACACAGTCGAAGAGGCTACGGGACTTGAGGTTCACGCAGTCAATGTCTATGTTGACGGAATGAAGAACGAATAAAACCGATTTACGGCCGCATGACAACGGCTGTCCGGGGAGGAAAATAAATGACAATCACAGGAGCAATTCTGCGCAACGCAGTTATCTACGCGGCGCAATTAATCACTTCTCACCGCCAGGAGATAGACGCGCTCAACGTCTTTCCCGTGCCTGACGGCGACACCGGCACAAATATGTCCATGACCATAACCAACGCCTCGCGCGAGGTCAGGGTCAAGGATGACAGCGAGAGCGTCTCGGCTGTTGCAAGCTGTGTGGCTTCAGGTCTGCTGCGCGGCGCAAGAGGCAACTCCGGCGTTATCCTCTCGCTCATATTCCGCGGAATTTCCAAGGGGCTCAAGGGTCTTGACGAGGCTGACGGTGCAGCGATAGCCTCCGCGCTCGAACACGGCAGTTCCTCGGCATATAAAGCAGTCATGAAGCCCACCGAGGGTACGATCCTCACCGTTATCCGCACGGCGTCCGAATATGCCCGCAAGGCAGTGAACGACGGCGAGACGGACGCGGTCAAGGTGTTTGACATCGGCCTCGAGGGCGCGAAAGCCGCCCTTGCCGACACGCCGAATATCCTCCCCGTGCTCAAAAAAGCAGGCGTCGTTGACGCAGGCGGCAGCGGACTTGTCTGCATTTTCACCGCGATGTCCGATGTGTTCCACGGCAAGGAAGTGAACCTTGACGCCGACGAGGCGGAGGAAGCGAAAAGCGAAGAGAAAGCGGACGAACACTCCGCAGACAGCCGCTACACCTACTGCGCGGAGTTCATCTCCCGCCGCGAGAGCGACAAGGATATCCGCGAGCTGCGCGCATATCTCGAAGCTATCGGCGAGTGCGTCTCCGTCACGGATGACGGAAAGAATATAACCGTCCATGTCCACACGAACGCGCCCGGAAAGGCGATTCAAAAGGGCATTGAATATGGTCAGCTGACCAATATAAAAGTTGAGAATATGCATCAGGAGCATCAGAACGCCTCATGGGGTTCTGCGCCCGAGGATCAGCCCGAGCCGATGAAGGCGGTCGAGCCGACAAAGCCGTTCGGCTATGTCGCGGTCGCGTCCGGTGAGGGTCTGTGCGAGCTGTTCACCGAGCTCGGCGCGGATCAGATAGTCAGCGGCGGACAGACGATGAACCCGAGCACCGACGATCTGCTCAAGGCGGTTCTCGCGACCCCCGCAGAGCATGTCTATATTCTCCCCAACAACAAAAATATTATCATGGCGGCAGAACAGGTCGATCCCCTGACTGACCGTGACGTGCGCGTGCTGCACACAAAGACCATTCCGCAGGGCATCGCCGCGCTGCTCAACGTTGACGACACACTCTCCGCGGAGGAGAATCATCTCGCGATGATGAAAGCCGCCGAGAAGATTTCAACCGGCCTTGTCACCTTTGCCGCGCGCGACAGCTCGATAGACGGCCAGTCCGTCAAAGAGGGTCAGATTCTCGGCATGGAAAACGGCAAGATAACCACCGTCGAGTCGAATGTCATTCAGGCGGCATACAAGGTCACAAAGCACCTGTTCAAGCGCGGAACTTCCTCGCTCGTCACGCTGATCTACGGCAACGGCACCACCGAAGAGGAAGCCGAGGAGCTCGCCTCCCTGCTGACCGCGAAGTTCGGCTCGGATATCGAGGTCTCTGTTATAAACGGCGGTCAGCCCGTCTATTATTTCATAATTTCGGTCGAATAAGATGAAGCTCGATACTGATATAAAATACTTAAAGGGCGTTGGCGAGAGGCGCGCCGCGATGCTGTCGCGGCTTGGCGTCTCTGATGTCAACGCCCTCGTGCGTCTCTATCCGCGCGTCTACGAGGACTGGAGCAGGACAAAAAGCATAAACGAGGCGCAGATAGGCGAGATATGCTGCATAAAAGGCATTGTGGGTTCGCCTGTGCGCAAGAATCTCATTCGTAAAGGCTTGACACTTTACAAGACGGAAATTACCGATGGCAGCGGGATAATGGGCATCACCATTTTCAACAGCCGCTTTGCGGCAGAAAAGCTCACCGAGGGCGACGAGTTTCTGTTCTTCGGTCGAGTCGGCGGCAACCTTTACCGCAAGGAGATGAACTCGCCGGAAATAGAACCCGCCGAGGGTGCGGACAGAATAAGACCGATTTATCCGCAGACGCACGGGCTCAATTCAAAGATGATAGAGAAGCTTGTCCGCACGGCGCTGACTGAGTGCCGGGACGAGCTTGTTGACCCGATTCCGCTCTGGCTGCGCGAAAAATACTGCCTGATGAATCTGCCGGATTCGCTTTGGAACATTCATTTTCCGAAGAGCCCCGATTATCTCGAAGAGGCGCGGCGCAGACTGATATTTGAAGAGCTGTTAATATTACAGCTCGGGCTTGAAAAAATGCGCTCGCAGACTCAGAAGAACGCGGGCGCGATAATAGAGCGCGATTTCAGCGAAGAATATTTTTCGCATCTCCCCTTCTCCCCGACCGGCGCACAGCGCAGAGCGGTAAAAGAGGCCATGCGGGACATGATGAGCGGCAGACAGATGAACCGTCTGCTCCAGGGAGATGTCGGCTCGGGCAAGACTGCGGTCGCCGCCGCGCTCGTCTATTCGGCGGCTAAGAATTCTATGCAGTCAGCTCTCATGGCGCCCACGGAAGTGCTCGCCGAACAGCACTATAAAACTTTTCTGAAGCTCTTCGATGGCTGCTCAATAAATGTCGAACTGCTCACAGGTTCGGACACAGCCGCGCAGAAAAAGCGAAAAAAAGAAGCCCTCAAGGCGGGTGAAATCGACCTGCTCATCGGCACCCATGCAATAATCCAATCGGATGTTGAGTTCAAGTCCCTCGCGCTCGTCATAACCGACGAGCAGCACCGTTTCGGCGTTGAACAGAGAAACGCGCTCGGCGAAAAGGGCGAGAATCCGCATCTCTACGTCATGTCGGCAACGCCCATTCCGCGCACGCTGGCGCTGATAATCTACGGCGAGCTGGACATATCAATTCTCGACGAGCTGCCGCCCGGCAGACAAAAAATCGAGACTTACGCCGTCACCTCGGAGCTGCGGCAAAGAGCATATAACTATGTTAAAAAACACCTCGACGCGGGGCGGCAGGGGTATATAATCTGCCCGCTCGTTGACGAGGGCGAGAGCGACACGGAACTCGCCTCCGCCGTGAAATACGCCGACGAACTACAGCACGGCGATTTCCGCGGCTACACGGTCGGGCTGATGCACGGCAAGATGAAGAGCGTGGACAAGAAAAAAGTTATGGAGTCGTTCTCAAATGGCGAAACACAGCTGCTCGTCTCGACGACGGTCATCGAAGTCGGCGTCGACGTGCCGAACGCCGTGATTATGGTTATTGAAAACGCCGAGCGCTTCGGGCTCTCTCAGCTCCACCAGCTCCGAGGGAGAATAGGGCGTGGGCAATATAAATCCACCTGCATCCTCATCACGGACGCCAAAAACGACACGGCGCAGCGGCGCATGAAGGTCATGGAGACGACGACAGACGGATTCAAAATAGCGGACGAAGACCTCAAGCTGCGCGGCCCGGGCGAATTTTTCGGCTCGCGCCAGCACGGACTGCCCGAGATGAAAATTGCCGACATGCTCGAAGACAGAAGCACGCTCGAAGAGACGCAGAGAGCGGCAAAGGAAATCGTGGCGCGCGACCCGGAGCTTTCATCGCCCGAGAGCACGGCTCTGAAAAACGAGATCCAGCGGCTTTTCGACGCAGTCGGAAGTGCAGGAATGAACTGAAAAATCCGTATTGTACCAAGCAAGTGTTTAGAAACAGTTTCAGTCCCGACAGAGATATCTTTTGTATATATAATTATTTGTTTATCACTCGAGTTGTAGCAAAGTAAAAGTAAGTGACCGGCTGATTTTTATAATCAGGCTTCCCATAGCCGCGCCGCAGTGCTCGATAAGCCAACGGAGACGAGCGAGGGAACGGCTTGCGAAGCAAGACGCACGAGCACGCATTCGTTCAAGCTCCG
>OMDC01001146.1_pt1 | contig 10257 bp, 9 predicted proteins | sample 1674201 | NCBI WGS metagenome assembly OMDC01 (sample SAMEA103958152, study PRJEB25191) | human gut metagenome | biome: human-associated habitat [ENVO:00009003]; feature: intestine environment [ENVO:2100002]; material: feces | place: Germany | collected 2013/2015 | reverse complement strand
CCGCGGTCTATGCCGCCCGTTCCGGTCGCCCGGCCGGGGAGTTCGAGGCGCTGATGGCCGAAAACAACGGCAACGGCCGCTGGCTATCGCCCGAAGAGGCCGTCGCAGCAGGGCTCGCCGACACGGTGACCGACAACGAGGAGCGCACGGCACCCTCGCTGGCGGGGAATATCGCCCGCGGCTGGGAGCGGCTGCTCGCAGGCATCGGGCTCAACCGCCGCGAGGAGCTACCCGCCGACCGCAATGTACTGCTCACCGCGGGAGAACGGCAGGAGTTGCTGCGCCGCTCGGCCACGGCCATACGGCAGGCGCAGCAGAACGCCTCGCCCACCTGCACCAAACCGCGCGAAGACCCGTCGTACGGCGATACGGTACGGACGGCGAACCAACGCGCCTACGCCGAAGACGTCAAACGCTTCAAAGGCATCTGACATTCACACACGACATAACCCAACACCAAAAACAAATCAGCCATGAGTTTCTTAGAAAGTGCAAAACAGTACACCGGTTCCGACCTCGAAACCATCTTTTTCCGCCCGATCCTGAGCGGCGACTCCGCCCGCGAACTGGGCGTGCGGGTACTCTATAACATGCCCGTACCCACGACCATCCAGCTCTGGGACGGACAGCGCAACGTCCTCCAGAAATACTCCGCCGCCGGATGGACGGGCGGCAACGCAGCGACCAAGCTGCAAAAGACCATCAGCCTGGGACGCGTGAAGGCCGAACTGGGATTTTCGGCCGCCGACTATTTCTCGCTGGTCTATGAAAAGATCGCCGCACGCGCCGACGTCAACATGGACGACCTGACGGGCACCGAACTCGAACAGGCCGAGACGGCACTCTTCAAACAGGCCGTCGCCGAAAGCATCCGCGCCACGATGTGGGTGGGCGACACCTCGGCGGCATCGGGTTACAACACCTTCGACGGGTTCCTCAAAACCGTGAAGGCCGGAGCCATGCAGGAGAAGTTCTACAACTCGATCTGCCAGGCTGAGGATTTCTCCGATCCCGGGAAGGTAGTCGCCGTCCTCGACGACCTCTGGATGAACGCCGACGAGCGTGTCAAGGACATGAAGGCCGACGGGCAGCTCGCCTTCTTCGTCACGTCCGACATCTACTACGCTTTCGAGAAATACCTCGACGGCAAGAGTGCCGATGCCGCCTACATGGCGACCACCGAAGGCCGTCCGAGCCTCGCCTACCACGGCATACCGCTCGTGGACGTGCGTCTGGGTTCCTACCTCGGCAGTACGTCGCTGCACAAGTCGTTCTGCCTGCTGACCGACCGCCGCAACCTGGTACTGGCGGTCAACACGGCCGATTTCCCCGGCAACGAAGTGCGCATGTGGTACAACCCCGACCTGATGGAAAACCGCCAGCGTGCCGTCTTCATGGCCGGGTGCGACGTGCTCGACGAGACGCTGATGACCTACGCCTACAACCCGGCATAACGATGGCAGACTCCACACCCCGCAAACCGGCTGGGGGCGTCGCAGCCGTCACGGTCACCCCCGCAGGAAACCTCCTGCGGGCGGCGGTGGCGGCGGACGGGCGCGCCGAAGCGATTTTCCGTGACGCGACGCAGCTCACCGCCCTGCCGCTCGCCGAACAACGCTCGTCCTATGCCGAACGGCTCGACACCGACGCCGGGCCGCAGCGCATGCGCCACACGCTCACACTGGTCGTGGGCCGCGAGACGTTCCGCAAGGCTTTCACCCCGGCACTCCGCCGTGCGGCCGAGACCGAAGGGCTCATAGCCCTGGTCACGATGGCCTCGGGCGAGCGGCTGCTGGCGGGATGGTCGGCACGCTTCGGCACCTCGCAACCCCTGCGCCCGGACTCCTTCGCCATGGAGTCGGGCATCAAACCCCTCGACGGCACGCCGGCCGTCCTGACGCTTACGAGCGAGGACACCGACCCGGCCGCCGAGCTCAAAGAACAAGAAGCATGAGCAGAAAACAGAAATTCAAGCCGGCCGTAGCGGTCGCCAACCGTGCGGACGACCCATATATCACATCGGGCGCGGGGAGCGTCCAAAGCGACAAGTTCTGGCGCTGGGGCGACGACAATCTCTTCCCCAATGCCCTGGCGCTGATGGCCCGGCGTTCGGTCACGCACCGCCGCATCATCAACGACAAGGCCGACTACATCTCGGGCAAGGGGTTTTCCTGCGACGAGGGGCATGAACCCCTGCTCGCAGCCTTCATCCGACGTGTGAACGGCGACGGGGAGAGCCTGCGGCAGGTGCTCAACAAGCTGGCCTTCGACAAGGCCCTGTTCGGCAACGCCTTCCTCGAAATAGTGACCGACGCGGAACACTCGTTCCTCGCGTTCCACCACCAGGACGCTTCGCGCTGCCGCGTGGCCCGCGATTCGGCGCACATCCTCCTGCACCACGACTGGGCGGCTTTCAACGCCGCCGAGGCACGGACGCTGCCCCTCTACCCGGCCTTCGAACGGCAGGAGGACGGCACGCTGCGGGCCATGATCCACTACAAGGACTACGAACCGATGTTCGAACACTACGGCGTACCGCCCTATATCGCCGGGTTCAACGTCTCGGCCATCGCCTACAAGACCGACAAATGGAACATCTCGCGGCTCGACAACTCGTTCCAGCTCTCGGGCGTGATGATGCTCGACAGCACCGTGGACAACGAATCCGAAGCCGAGCGCATCGTACGGCTGGCCGAACAGAAATTCGCAGGCAACCCCGGGCAGGTGATGTTCGTCATCCGCGACGGCGGCGAGGGCGACAATTCACGCTTCATCCCCATCGCGTCGCAGAACGAAGGCGACTGGCAGGCGCTGCACGAACAGGCCGTGTCGGACATCGTCGTGGCACACTCATGGTTCCGGACGCTGAGCGGACTGGACTACGCCTCGGGATTCAGCGCCGAGCGTATCCTGCACGAGTACGAAGTGGCACTCAACACGGTCATCCTCGGCGAGCAGGCCGAACTGACGGAGCCCGTGCGCGAGGCGATCACGTCCATCCTGGGGATAGACGCCTCGTCGTTACAGGTCATCAACCGTCCGCCGACGCGCTCCAAACCCATCTACATGAAGGTCTGGGAAGCCCGCAAGGCCGACGGGCTGGATTACGACCCCGATGACGAGCGCCAACAGGCGTTCCTGTCGGAGATCACGAAATACAACATACGAAGCATAGAATAAGGCCGGTTCTTCGGGCCTTTCGAAACTTGCCGTTCGCCGCCTCCGGCGGCACTCGAACACTCATTTCAACCACGACAATCATGAACACACTGATCACCCCTGCACAAGCCGTCGCATCGGCCTTTACGGACGGGGAGTACCTTGCGCCGGAAGCCATCGGCGAAGGCGATATCGCGGCGGCCGAACAACGCTACATCGTGCCCGTCATCGGACGGGCATTCCACGAAAAACTGCTCGCAGGCCTCCATGCCGGCTTCACGGCCGAATACCTCGCAGCCCCGGTAGCGCTCTTCACCCGCATCGCCGTACAGCCGCGGCTCGACATCCGCACCGGACAGTGCGGCACCGTAGCCCCCAAATCGGGTTCCTACCAGCCGGCGGATGCCCAGTCGCTGCGCGAACTGCAACGCAGCCTGCGCCGCCAGGCCCGCACGCTCCTGCGCCGCGCTGCGGAATACCTCGAAGCACATGCCGCGGAATTTCCCGAATACGATCCCGATAACAACATCCTCAAACGCTGCACGACCGATGGAAACCTTATACAGACTCGTTAGCGGGCTCACGGCAGGCTTCATCGCCCTGTTCGCCCCCATAGGCCCGCTGGTGGCATGTGCCATGGCATTCATCGGCATCGACTTCCTCTCGGGCGTAGCCGCCAGCCGCGCCGCTGCCCGCCGCAAGGGGCACACCTGGTATTTCGAAAGCTGCGAGGCCTGGCGCACGGTGCTCAAACTGGGACTTACGGTCACGGCCATCGCCATGGCCTGGCTGATAGACAGCTGTGTCTTGGACTTCATGCAGCTGAACGTGGCACGGCTCTTCACGGGTTTTACATGCGGCGTGGAGTTGTGGTCGTTCCTCGAAAATGCCGCACAGCTCTCCGATGCACCGCTGTTCCATTGGCTGCGCCGGTATGTCCGCCGCCGTATCCGAAAGGAGGCGGGCGATGAGTAGGGGGCTGCAAAACTGCAACCCGGGCAATATCCGCCAGTCGAAGGTGCGCTACAAAGGCGAAGTGCGCCCCTCGCGCGACTCGGCGTTCAAACAGTTCGAGTCCCTTGCATGGGGCTACCGCGCGATATTCGTACTGCTTGACACCTACCGGATACGCTACGGGCTCGACACGATCCGGGGCATGATTTCGCGGTGGGCGCCGCCTTCGGAAAACCACACCGAAACCTACATCCGCGCCGTGGCCGACGCCGTCGGAATCCCGGACGGGCAACCGCTCGACACCCGCGACCGCACGACGATGCTACGCATGGCTGCGGCTGTATCGCGTGTGGAAAACGGCGCCGCGGCCGATATGGGCGAGGTGGAACTGGGGTGGGAACTGTTCGTCCGCGACAAGCCCGCATCCGGCTGACCCGCCCGGCGGGCGACGAAAGGAAACGGTAAACGGAGACGGGTTGCGAGGATCCGCAAAGAACCGGCAGCAGACCAAAACCGAGACACCCCACCCGAATATCACACAAAACAATCCGAATTTACTATCTTTGCAGAGATGAAAGCCGCCTCCCTGTCCGCACGACTCGACCGTATGCCGATGGTAAAAGCCGTCGCACCGTTCGCCGCGGGGATTCTCGCCGCGGACTGCTTCACGCTGCCCCTGTGGTTCCTCGCAGGGGCTTTTTTGCTGTCCGGGACACTGGCGCTGTTGCTGCACTCACAGTCCGGCGCACTCGTAATGCTGCTCACGGCCGGGTTCGCCGCCTCACAGCTCCGCGACACAGCGCACACGCTGCCCCGCGGTATATACACAACTTACGAACTCACGGTCGAGGGTATCCCCGCCGAACGCGGACGCTACACCTCGGCCGAAGCGACGGCCGTAGCGTGGCGCGACCCTTCGGACGGAACCTGGCACGCCTCGGGAGACCGTATAATGCTCTATGCCGACAGCCTTACGGCCCTCTACCCCGGCGAGAGAATCCGCTGCCGGGGTTCGGTGCGGCCGTTTCGCGGCGGAGCGGAAAGTTACCGCCGGCTGATGGCACGCCGGGGGTTCGCCGGAACGTTGTGGCTGTCGGAGCGCACCCTCATCGAGCGCCTGCCCGGACGAAGCAGCGCCCTGCACCTGCACGCTGTCGAGCGGATGCAACGGATCGGGATGCGGGACGATGCGGGCGCCGTCTGCCGCGCCATGGTCACGGGCGACCGGAGCGGCATCACGCAGGAGCTGCGCACGGTCTATTCGCGCAGCGGGCTGTCGCACCTGCTGGCCGTCTCGGGACTGCACACGGGCATCGTCTTCGCACTGGTCAACCTCATGCTGTGGTGGCTGCCGCTGCTGCACCGCGGGCACTTGGTGCGCAACCTGCTCGCAACGGTCTGCATCTGGCTGTTCGTCGCGGCGGCCGGATTCTCGCCCAGCGCCGTGCGGGCGGCCGTGATGTGCACGATGCTCCAGTTCGCACTGGCCTCGGCGTCGGAGTACGTCGCACTCAACGCACTGGCGGCCGCCGGCTTCGGGATGCTGCATACCCGCCGGCGGGCGCTCAACCTGCTCACGGACGCCCTCGTCATCAGCCTCGTGGCGGGCATCGCCACGGCACCCCTCGTATCGCACACCTTCGGCACAGTCCCGCTGGCGGGACTGCTCGTCAATCCCGTGGCGATCCTCGTGGGAAGTATCGTCGTACTGGGCGGCACCGTCTGGATGATCCTTCCCGTAAACTGGCTCGCCCCGGCCTTCGACGCCGTGCTTTCGGGCACGGCCGGCCTGCTCAACACGCTGGCCCGAGCTGCCGCGGCGCTCCCGGGCGGATATGCCGAATACACCCTCGGCGGCGGGGCGACGGCGGGCATCTACCTGTTTTTTCTGCTCACCACCCTGGCTGCATGGTCTTTCGAGCCGAAAAAAAGCGTACATTTGCCGGCATGATAACCCCCGGGGAATATACGCTGCTGCTGACGGACGAAGTGCAGCGGGCCATCGCCGCCAACCGCGGCCGCGACCCGCTGGAGGTGGCCTTAGACCGCAACACACCCCACGCCCGGCTGGTCGCCACGCAGGTCAAGTACCTCGCGCGGGCAGAGGCGAAACTCCCCTCGTACGCCGCCGCACAGTGCATCCTGCCGCCGCTGGCGTTCGAACAGGCATCGAGCGAAGCCTGCGCCGCCCACAAGCGGATCGCGGGCGGGGCCGTCCTCGATCTCACCTGCGGGCTGGGCGCCGACGCCTTTTTCTTGGCGCGTCGTTTCCGCCGCGTGGTGACGCTCGAACGCGACCAGACGCTCGCCCGCATCGCCGCGGAGAACTTCCGGCGGCTCGGCGCCACGAACATCGAGGTCGTCAACACCTCCGCCGAAGCATACCTCGCACAGCCCGGACTGCATTTCGACTGGGTCTATGCCGACCCCGACCGCCGTTCGGGCGACGGACGCAAACTGGTACGGCTCGAGGATTGTTCGCCCGACATACTCTCCCTGATGCCGCTCATCGGCAGGACTTCGGGACGACTGTGCGTCAAAAACTCCCCGCTGTTCGACATCGGCGAGGCGCTGCGGCTCTTCCCCGGCGCCCGCGTAGAGGCCGTATCGCTGGGCGACGAATGCAAGGAGGTCGTCATCTATGCCGACGGCACGGGCCCCGGCATTACCGCGACCGCCCTCGGACGCGGCTCGTTCACGGCAACGCCCGCCCAAGCCGGCGCACCCCCGCACCCGGGGGCGTTCGAACCGGATCGTTACCGGTGGCTCGTGGTACCCGATGTGGCGTTGCAGAAAGCGCGGCTGGCACGGCTGCACCTGCGCGGCAAAGCCGACATATGGAGCGAAAACGGGTATGGTTTCGCCACGGAGCGGCCAGAGGGGATAATTGGCAAAGTATTCGCAATCGAACGTATCGAGCCCTACGACCCCCGGCGGCTGAAACGCGCGTTCAAAGGCCGCGGCGCGGAGTTGATGAAACGGGATTTCCCGTTCGCCGCAGAAGAGCTGGGACGGCGGCTGGGCGTACATGCCGGCAACGACGTTCGGCTGGCCTTCACGAAAATCGGGAGCGGTTTTTGGGTTGTACGGCTGGAATAGCTATATTTGCACGACTGGGACAGCGTCCGCCCCGACGGCACACGGGCCTCGGCACGGCGCCTCCGGGTTACGGGAACGGAAACGGCTTATGAAAATCAGCGAAATATTCACCTATTTTACGGACACGATCTTCCGGCGCGACATCCGCGAATGGCGCAACCCGGTGATCCGCTGGCTCGTGCAGCAATACCGGCTGCTGTTCTATACGGCGCGGGGCCTGCTCGAACACGGCACCATCGTCCGCAGCGCGGCACTCACGTTCTACACGCTGATGTCGCTGGTACCGATCGTCGCGGTGGTCTTCGCCGTTGTCAAGGGTTTCGGGCTGGCCGACGGGCTGGTGGAAAACCTCTACGCCCTCTTCCCGCAGAACCCCGAGATCGTAGACTACATCGTCACGTTCGCCGAAAAGGCGCTCGCCCGTACGCAGGGCGGCGTGGTGGCCGCCGTGGCGCTGGTCATGCTCTTCTGGGCGGTGATCCGGGTCTTCGGCTCGATCGAAAGCGCCTTCAACAACATCTGGGAGGTCAAGGTCGAACGCAGCCTCACCCGCCAGTATACCGACTACATCGCCGTGGTGATGATCGTCCCTGTGTTGTGGATCGTCGCCAATGCCGTCGGCAGCTACGCCCAGCAGATGCTGGGCTTCGACGGCAGTTGGTATTTCACCCTGCTCTCGCACCTGGCGTCGATGGTCATCATCTGGATCATGTTCACCATCCTGTATATCATCATCCCCAATACGAAGGTCAAATTCAGGAGCGCCCTGATGGCGGGCATCGTCGCCGGCACGCTTTTCCTGCTTTTCCAGTGGGGTTATCTCTATATCCAGCGGTGGATGACCTCCTACAACGCCATCTACGGCAGTTTCGCAGCGCTGCCGCTGTTGCTCATCTGGCTCCAGACCTCGTGGCAGATCCTGCTGTTCGGCGGCGAATTGTCGTTCGCCTACCAGAACATCGCCCGTTTCGGCGAAGAGCGCGAATCGCTCCTCATCAGCTACGACCAGCGGCGCAAGATCCTGCTGGCCGTGATGCTCACGGTCGTGCGGCACTTCCGCGGCCAGGGCGGCGCCACCCCGGCCGACGAGATCCGGGCACAACTGGATCTGCCCACGCGCATCGTCAACGACATCCTTTACCAGCTCGTGCAGGCCGGACAACTGATCGCCGTGCCCTCGGGCGACGGCGAGCGCGAAGTGGCCTTCGCCCCGGCGCACGACCCCCAGTCAATGACCGTTTACGGCATACTCGAAGCGGTCGAAAAATCGGGGCAAACGACCGTCGACCTGACCCAGAGCGACGAACTGACCCGCATCGACCAGGAACTGGAAACGCTCAAAGAGACCGCCCGCAAATCGCAGGACAACGTCCGGCTGGTGGATTTACTGTAAAACGATATGGAGAGACCTTTGGAACGCGTAGTGATCGTCGGCAGCGGAAACCTTGCCGAAGCATTGGCACAGGCCGTCGCCCGAAGCGGCCTGCAACTGGTACAGTTGTTCGCCCGCAACGCCGCACGGGGGGAGGCTGTCGCCGCACTCGCCGGAACGCAGTGGACGGCAGACCCGGCACGGCTGGCCGACGCGGACATATACCTGATCTCGGTGAGCGACAAGGCCGTCGGGGAGGTAGCCACGGCGCTGCCCCTGCCAGCAGGAGCCGTCGTCGCCCACACCGCGGGGAGCGTGCCGCTCGATGCGCTTCCCGCCCATGCACGCCGCGCAGTCTTCTATCCGCTGCAAACCTTCACCAAGGGGCGCAGCGTGGATTTTTCGCAAATCCCCCTCTTCCTCGAAACCGATGACTCCCCCCTGCGTCCCGCACTCGAAGCCTTCGCCCGCCGTCTTTCGCACACGGTGGTGTGGGCCGACTCGGCCTGCCGCGCCAAGGTGCACCTCGCGGCGGTTTTCGCCTGCAACTTCGTCAACCACATGTACGCCGTCGGCGAAGGCATCGTCCGCAGCGCGGGCCTGCCCTTCGACGTTCTCAAACCGCTCCTGGCCGAGACCGCCGCCAAGGCACTCGACGCCGCCTCCCCGGCCGACGTGCAGACAGGCCCCGCCGTGCGCAACGACCTGCCCACGATGGCACGCCACCGTGCACTGCTCGCCGCCGCCCCCCGACTCGAAAACATCTACTCGATAATAAGTAACAACATATGGGAAATTTCAAAGAAGATATAGCCCGCACCGAGGCGTTTATCTTCGACGTGGACGGCGTGATGACCGACGGCGGCATCATCCCCACGCTCGACGGCGATTTCATCCGCCGCTACAATGCCAAGGACGGCTATGCGCTGGGCTACGCCGTCAAGATGGGCTACAAGGTCTGCATCATCACCGGCGGACGCGGCAAGACGCTCGAAAACCGCCTGCGGATGCTGGGTATCAACCGCTACTACACCGACTGCATGGACAAAATCACGGCCATGCGGGAATATTTCGCCGACGAGGGCATCGACCCCGCGCACGCGATCTACATGGGCGACGACATCCCCGATCTGGAGTGCATGCGCGAGGTGGGCATCCCGGTCTGCCCGGCCGACGCCGCGGCCGAAGTGATCGAGGCTTCGCGTTACGTCTCGGAGTTCCGGGGCGGCGAAGGGGCCGTGCGCGACATCGTCGAGCAGGTGCTCCGCGCCCGCGGCGACTGGGCGCGCGACTCGCAGGGCGTCACGCCCTCGTCGCTCGCGGCGTCGCGGTAAGGCGTTCCGGAAGAGATGCGGTTCCCTTCCCGGCCGACGAAAAGGCGCGGCCGCCTTTCCCTTCTTTCTCTGAAAGAAGGGGAAACAATGCGGGGTTTCCGGCTAAAATTTGTATCTTTGCCGGGCTATAAGCCTCCGTCATGCTCGAAAAACTGGCCAAACAAACTGCCGTCTACGGCATCAGCACCATCGTCGTAAGGTTCCTGAGCTACCTGCTCACGCCTTACTACACCCGTGTGTTCGGGCAGGAGACCTACGGCGTCGTCACCGACATCTACGCCCTTATCCCGCTGGCGCTCACGCTGCTGACGATGGGCATGGAGTCGAGCTATTTCCGCT
>OMDC01001137.1_pt1 | contig 10304 bp, 10 predicted proteins | sample 1674201 | NCBI WGS metagenome assembly OMDC01 (sample SAMEA103958152, study PRJEB25191) | human gut metagenome | biome: human-associated habitat [ENVO:00009003]; feature: intestine environment [ENVO:2100002]; material: feces | place: Germany | collected 2013/2015 | reverse complement strand
AACTTTTTCTCTCATAAATCAAGAACTTGTCGTTATTTACTGAGTCTAACGCAAAAGGTAAGAGGCGACTGGCTTCTACCATATCTACCTTACGATGAAGTAAATCTTCTAAATTGAGCATCATGGCAGCTATCTTCATCAATGATACTCGGGAGTTCTGACGATCATACTCTACAAGAATATCGACATCACTATCCATACTCTCTTCGCCTCTTGAGCATGAACCAAAGAGCCAAGCCTTCTTGATGGGTTGGCTTCCAAAGAATTGCTGAATCTTTGGAATCATATTTTCAACATTCTTACTAATCATAATCGAGTACCTTTTTATTGTTTACATGCTGCAAATATAAGGGAAATATCTGAAATAGCCAAGGAATTTCTGGTTTTTAACACATCGATGTCCCACAGATTTCTTTGCGGCCTGTGCGGTCTGGAATTGGAAAGGGTCACGCAGATCTCGCAGATTACGCAGATTTTTTTACGGTTCCTCCGGTTCCCATTGTAGGGGTATGTTTGGGTGGGTGTGAAGGGGGTGTATAAGAACTTTTGTATATACATCGTGCGCAAAAGATAAAGAGAAAGGGTATCAGATAGTTATGCCTTCTTTTTAACACTCTTTTCACGCTAAAGTTCATATACCCCCTTCACACTTCACGCTTTGTTTGCTAATCTAAAAATCGCTCATTTCGGCGACAATGGTTCCAACAACCCGTCAATCAGACGAAGCAGCTCGTCTCTGTGAGCCTCGCCCACCAACGACTCCATCCAACGTATCGCGCCCCAGTAGTCGTCGATGGAAACAACACGGTCCATCGTCTCCAGACTCTTGGTGTACGCATCAGACAGCCGGAACTCCTTGCGGATGGCTGACTTGGTGGAAGCCCAATGCTTCTCCTCCTCAGTAAGACCACCCTCAAAACGGTCTTCCTTCAGTTCTTCACGCATAGCCCAGAACACGTTGTGGACTAAAAGATTAAAACACTTGTGGACAGGAATCATACCCGTCTGTAGTCGTAGGAATCCTTGATTCCCATGACTTCACTTTTGATTTTTTTGAAAAACATTTTAAATAAATTTATGTTATGTTCCAAAATCGGAACTTTTTGATTTCAATGCCAAATTTTATGCTTAGCTTTGCAGCGGAATCTATATGATTCAATTTTACATCAACTTCTAATCATTGGCTTAAAAATGACAACAAAAGAACAACAACAAAGACAGGAAATGGTATTACCATCTTTCTTCTATGCTATCGCCTCCAGCGAAAGCAGACAACTCATCAGTCTTGATGAACTGCAGCGAATCATCACCCTCGACGCCATGACCCAGGCTCGTACCGAAGACTACCGCAAGAACATGCGCATCAGCAGCGAGCTCGCTCATCAAACCAAGGTGATGATGCCAGGCATCACTACCTCCGTGCTCATGGACGGACGGGGCAAGGAACTGCGAAACGTGGTGAAGACCACCCAGATGATCGCCGTGGATATTGACAAGATTCCTGCAGGAAAGATGAAGGAGGTCGTACAGAAGGCGGACGCCGACCCTCACACCATGATGAGGTTTATCACCGTGAGCCAACGGGGCCTGCGCATCATCTCCAGATACCTGCCCATAGATGACGACGAGGTGACCGCACTGGAACTTTTCGATGTGATCATACGCAAGGCGATGAGCTATTACAGTAAGTTGCTAGGCGTGCCTGCCGATGAGCAATGCGTAGACATCACCCGCATGTGCGGACTCGCCCACGACCCCACCGCCTACTTCCATTGGGACGCAGAGCCTTTCGGCCTGGACACCCACGACCTGAAGGCGCTCTACACCAAGAAGGCCAACGAGGCGAAATATGCCAAACGTGCCAGCAAGCGCAAGCGAAACAGCCAGAAGATGGTGGCACTTGGCAAGGGGGTTCCCTCGATGGATGAGGCAGCACAGCACATACTGAACCTACTCGACACGTGGGGCTACAAGTTTGAGAGCGGTGCCCACAACGAGTATGTGCTCCACTTCGGCAAGGTGTGCGTGCACTATGGCATAGACAAGGAAGAGGCAATGACCTACGCCAAGAGCAACTTCAGCTCCGACTATCCCGATGCTGACAGCGTGATGAAATCATGCTACAAGCACACCGAGAAGCTAGGCACCTGGCACTTCTACCGCAAAGGCGAGGGCTTCTCGGGTAAGCCGACTGTCAAGGTAATCAAGCAGTGGCTCTCGATGAGATACGAGTTTCACCACAATGAGGTGACGGGATTTCACGAGGTGCTGAGCCGCGATATAATCAAAGGCAAATACCATAAGTGGACCCGCATCGACGACAACATAGAGAACACCATCTGGACCCAGATGGACGAGATGGGACTCGAAGTGACCGCCATCAAGCTGCACGCCATCATCAACAGCGACTTCAGCGAGCCTTGGGATCCCTTCGACGAATATCTCAGGAGTCTGCCCAAATGGGACGGAAAGACCGACTACATCGACGAGCTTGCCAACCGGGTAACCATCAACTATTGCCCTGGCTACCACCACTCACAGGAAGAGTTCAGATACTTCTTCAAGAAATGGCTCGTATCGATGGTGGTGGCATGGGTATCGCCGAGAGTGGTGAGCCAGACCATCCTGATATTCATCGGGAGGGGTGGCATCAACAAAACCACATTCTTCTATTATATCCTGCCACCATGCCTGCGCCAGTACTTCATCAACGAGTCAACCGCCAACTATACCGACAAGGACTTCATGGAGGCTTTCTCAAGCAAGGCACTCATATGCCTCGACGAGCTGGAGTCTACCTTCGGCAAGGGGCTGAGCGCCCTCAAGAGCAACGTCACCAAGCTGGTGTTCTCCATCCGCCGCCCCTACGACAAGTATCGTTCAGAACTGCTGCACCGTGGTGCCCTCTGTGGCACCAGCAACAGCATACAGATCATCACCGACGAGGAGAACCGCCGCTACTCACCATGGTTCGTAGACAATATCGAGAGCCCTAGGGAGACACCCATCGACTACCAGCACGTCTATGCCCAGGCTGTAGCTCTGGGACAAGAGGTAACCAATCGGGTGAAGAACCAGGAAGAGGGATGGGTATACTGGCTCACCACCGTCGACATCGACGTGATGAGGGAGCACAACGGCATGTTCATGGTTTCCAACTTCATGGAAGACCAGATACTGCGCTTCTACAAGGTGCCGAAATCAGACACCGCCCCTCAATATGTAAAGTTCCGCTATTCATCGGAAATCATGGAGCGCATAGGCGGAAGTCCAGCTCTGAGCCGCAACATGAGTCACCAGAACCTGAGCGCCGTGATGCAGCGACTGGGATTCAAGAAGGTACACCGCGCCAAAGGTAACGGATGGCTCGTGATAGAGAAGAATCCGGGAGAAATCAACACCGAGGCTATCTGCAGTCCAAACGAATGCGCAGAAACGTACCTGAAACCGTACAGAACCATAGCTACGGATAGCCAGAATGGTTCTGAGCAACAGTAAACAGCGTTCTGGCAAGTGCTAACCAGCATTGCCAGCAACGCTAAGTATCATCAAGAGAAACGCTAAGTATCATTACCGCGATTCATAAAAGTCAAATCTATATGAAAATCAAGATATACAAAAAATTCGAGCTTGCCAAGCTCTACTTTCCGGAGCAGTCGAAACACGTGGCACTAAACCACCTGATGCGAATGGTAAACCACTGTCCGCCTCTGCTTGAAGCCTTGCGAAGAGAGGGCTACGAACGGTTGGCGAAGACCTTCACCATGCGCCAAACGCTGCTCATCTATGAGTATCTGGGCGAGCCATAATACTGAGTTTTCCAGTTTTATGCCCCATCGTATCCCTATCTCACCCCTATCGTACAGAATCCTCTTCTGAAAGTCGTATCTTTACAACCGTAAACAAGAAACAAGCACTGCGCAGCGCTTTAATACATGAAACACGAACCATAAAACAATTTATTAGCCTTATGATTGAGTACGATTTAAAGAAGAACAACAACAAGAAGAACGTGAAGGCTTATGGCAAGTACTACGCCAAGCCCCACATTAGTGAAACTGTAGATCTCGATGAGCTCGCCGACCACATGCATGGTCACAACTCTCCATTCTCAGCCGGGACCATCAAGGGCATCCTCATCGATGCCGTGACCCACATCAAGGAGCTCCTGCTCATGGGCAAGAATGTAAAGCTCGACAACCTCGCCATCTTCTACATCAGCATCAAGAACAAGATGGGTGCAGAGAACGCCGACGACTTCAACGTATCTAAGAACATCGAAGGAGTAAGAATGAAAGCCCGCGCCACGGGCGACTTCCGCTCCGTGAATCTCAACCTCGACGCCAACTTGAAGAAGTATGGTGCTAAGAAAAAGAAGTCTTCGACCACCACCGACACCGAAACAACTACACCATCGGGAGATACAGGCAAGAGCGACTCTGGCTCTACCACTAACCCAGGCAGCAGTTCGGAAGGCGATGGACTTGAGTAACCGGGGATTGAAAATCCCTGTTATCACTTAACGGGGATTGAAAATCCCCTTAACAAGTTTTTAAAATCAATTGACCGAAAATGACACAAGATCGATTTCCGATGACGATTGGCGGCGAGGAGGTGCTCAATGAGCATCTCCTGCTCGCCTACACAGAGAACGGCGAGATGATGGACTCACCTCTGAGCGTCCGTTTTCTCGTAATTCATTGCTCGGCAACACGTGCCGACCGTAACTACACCGACAAGCAACTGATGCGCGACCACAAGAAGCGTGGATTCCGCACCGTGGGCTACCACTTCTATGTCCACAAGGACGGAAGCATCACGCAGTTCAGAAAGCTGCTGGAGGTGGGCTCACATGCCCGCCCATACAACCGCTGCTCCATCGGCATCTGCTACGAGGGCGGGCTGGATGACGAGGGGCGTCCTGCCGACACCCTTACCCGGGCCCAGTATGACACAATGTGGAATCTGCTGCGCAAGCTCAAGATTACGTTCCCACAGGCTAAGATATTGGGTCATCGTGACTTGCCGGGCACCACCCCGAAGGCATGCCCTTGCTTCGATGCAGCGAAAAAATTTCCACTTTAATGCTTCATGTTAAATGTTGAATTTTTAATTTGAACTATGAAAAAAGAAACCATCAAGAAGGTGATCAATTTCATCATCACCGTACTTACCGCCGTAGCTAGCGCATTCTGCGTACAGAGCTGCCAGTAAATTCCCAGTAATCAAACCTTAACCTTAAGTTCTAATTCTACCAGTATTGCCAGAAGATGCCGAGGCGGTGCATGTCGGAGCCCACCATGTCGTACATATCGTGCTTCATGAGCCACTTGCATCGTTTCTGCACCTTCTTGCCATACTGTCCGTCTATCGAGAACACATTTCGCTGGAACTTTATGCCCATCAACTTGAGCTTCTCGTAATCGCACTTCTCCATAAAGAGGTAGCGCTCAGGATGGGCAAGCACGGGCGTGTAGCCATTGTTCTTGATGCGCTCCAGGAGGGCATGAAAATTCATCGGGGCAGAGAAGATGCTCGTCTCCACCAACAGGAGCTTGCCATCCTCGCCTAGCGGCAACAGGTCGTTTGCCTTCAGGCGCTTTTCGAAGAGCGCATCTAGCATATTTTCGGCTGCGAGATGCAGCCGGAGCATTTTTCTGTCAGCAGGGTTTCGCTCGGCGAAGTCCTGCTGATATTGTTTTTGGAAGTTCGCAAATACTTGGCGCAAATGGGTAGTCTCGTTGGGTACGTCTTCCATAATATGAGGCGTAAGCCAGACATCCTTCATGCCTGCGCCTTCGTAAAGGCACAACATTTCCAACGACTTCTTTACCTCTTGAAATCCGTCGTCCACACCGGGCAGGATGTGGCAGTGCCAGTCGATGCCACCGGGGAGTCTCTCTGATGGTGCTTTCTTGCTTGCCGTCGGATTGCAAATCCAACGGAACGCCTCACGGAATATATTCATATTTTCCTATTTTTTTATCCAATTTTCTACTTTCCTATTTTTGCCCCCATTCTTGTCGGAGCCGTAGTGGTAGCCGTAGCCATAGCCATAGTGGTAGCCATAGCGATAATAGTGGCCGTAGCGGCCGCCCTGAGCCTTGGTTCCGTTCAGAATGAGCGACATATTCTTGAATTTCTTATCCTTGTAGAGCTGCTCGATGTCGCCCAGCATACTGCGCTGCATCAAGCCCGAGCGTACCACGAAGATGGTGCGGTCGGCAAGTTTCTCTATAATCTGGGTATCTGCCACGATTTCCACTGGTGGACAGTCGATGAACACATAATCGTACTCACCCCTCATCTGCCTGATCAGCTTCTCCAGACGGTCGGTGAAGAGGAGCTCCGTAGGGTTAGGCGGCATGGTACCGATAGGCAGCACGTCGAAATCCTTCACCAGTCCATACTCCTCGCCATGGCAGATGATGCCCTCCAGGTCATCGGTCCTGCCGTTGAGATAGTCGCTGAGTCCCTCGCCAGGGCTGCCCACGAGCATGGATGTGGAACCATGGCGGAGGTCACCATCGATGACGAGCACTCGTTTCTTCTTGATGGCGAGCGACATGGCGATGTTGCCTGCCAGGTGACTCTTGCCCGAGCCTGGGTTGAAAGACGTAAGGATGATGACGTTCTGCTCGGGATGGGTGCCTATCATGAACTCCAGGTTAGTGCGCAGCACGCGGAACGCCTCGTTCACGATGTCGCGCTTGCCTGCCTTCACCACAATCTGTCGCGACTCCTTCGGCTTCTTCCAGAACTGGATGCGCTGCAGAAGAGTTGGTCTGTTCTTGCGACTGATGCTGTATGGTATCTCACCGAGGAATGGTATGGTGATGTTCTTGAGGTCGTTTCTGCCCCTCACCGTCGTGTTCATGTTCTCACGGATAAAGATGACTACCACAGGTATCAGGACTCCGAGAACGAAAGCCACGAGGATGATGTTGCGGCGCACAGGCTGCACGGGCTTGATGTCGCCCGTAGGAGGGGTGATGACGCGCGTGTTGTAGGCGGTGAAAGCCTTGGAAAGCTCGTTTTCCTCTCTCTTCTGCAAGAGGAAGAGGTAGAGCGCCTCCTTCACCTTCTGCTGGCGACCCACTGTTTGCAGGTACTTTGCCTGGCTAGGGTTGCTGGCTATCTGGCTGGTGGTCTGCGCCTCGCTTGCCTGCAGGTTGCCAAGCTGCGAGTTGAGTGTCACCACGAAGTTGTCGATACTGGTTACGATGCTATGGCGCATGGAGGCGAGGCTCTGGTCATAGTCAGCCACCAATGGGTTCTGCTCGCTGGAGTTAGCCACCAGGTTGTTGCGCTCCAGCTGCTGCTTGTTGTATTCGGTAATCTGCTGCTCGATGCCCGGGCTGTCGATGCCGATATTGGCTGGCAGGAGCTGGTTCTTGCCCACCTTGCCCGTCAGGAAGTTGCGCAGGTAGCGTGCCATGGAGAGGCGTGAGTTCAGCTCGAGTATCTGCTTGTCTACGTCGCCGCTCTTCTGCATGTATTGCTGTGCGGCGGTCTCTACGTCGGGCAGCAGATTGCGGCTCTTAAACGAGGAGATGTCCTTGTCTACGTCGCCCAGTTCTCGCTCGATGACGCCCAGGCGCTCGGTGATGAAATGGGAGGTGGAGACGGTCATCTGGTTCTTGTCCTCCATCCAGTTCTTGCGGTATACGGAGATGATGGTGTTCAGCACGTCCTCGGCGCGCTGGGTGAGCTGGTCCTTATAGGTCAGGTCGATAACTGTTGCCTTCTCCTCGCTGATGCTTGCCGAGAGCGATGCCTTGATATGGTCGGTCATGGCATAGAGGTTGGTGCGAGTCACATGCAGTTTCCTGCTCTCATGTCCATTGACGAAGGCTGAATAGCCCGATGCCTGGTCTACGCATACATAGCCCATCGCCGTGCGGACGGTCTGGCCCAGCTTGCCCTGTACCTCCTCGTCCGATTCCACTTGGTTTCCAGCCTTGTCGGTGCCACTCACATGTACGATAGAAAACAGGTTGCCATGCTTTACCTCTACATCCAAATTGGCGCTCTGCATATCGTTCAAGCTATAGAAATGAACGGTTACAGGCAGCGTTCTGCCATAGAGAGACACAGGATGGAAGGTACCGTCTTCGCTGTAGTTTACGTCGAGTTTGAGCTGCTTGCCTGCCTCCAGCAAGACGGCTGGCGACTGGATGGCAATCAACTCGTTGTTGACGTTCGACTTGCCTCCCGAGAGTCCCATGTCGGAGAACATACTGGCCACATCGCTGTTGATGCTCTGGCTCTTGCCGTCTTCCTTGATGAGGATGGATGCCGTGCGCTGATAGACACCCGGCGTGGAGAGGAGGTAATAAGTGGCTATGCCCAGGGTGACGACGAGCGAGATGACAAACCATCGCCAGCGCACAAGGCACAGATACATTAAGTCTTGCAGACGAATGAAGTCTTCTGTCTGCTGGGGGCGACGACCCGGAGCATTCAGCATCGTCGCTTGATTATTCTGAATCATTGAATTTGAGGATTGTTTTTTTCGCATGTAGGGAAGTTAGAGAGAAGTTAGAGGGAGTGATAACTTCTTTAACTTCTTTAACTCCTTTAACTTCCTGATATGCGAAAGTTCAGATACATTATTTCTTGATAAGTACCGCCACGCTGGTGGCAAGTGAGGCAAGGCTAATCCAGAAGCCCGTGCTCCTGACATTGTTGCCATTGACCGTGCTCTGGCGAGCCTTGGTCTTGTTGGGGCTGATGTAAACCACGTCGTTCTGCTGCAGGTAATATACCGGACTGTTGAACACGCTGTTTCCCGAGCAGAGATTGATCTTGTATATCTTCTGGTGGCCGTTTTCCTGGCGCAACACCATCACGTCTTCACGGGTGCCATAGATGGTCAGGTCGCCCGCCTTGCTAAGGGCATCGAGAATAGTCACTTTCTCGTCCTCGATTTCATACTGTCCAGGGTGTGCCACCTCACCCATCACCGAATAGTGGAGATTTGTCAGGCTGACGGTCACCACGGGATCCTTCACCAAGTTGCGCTCCACCAGAACTTTCTTGATTTCCTCGGCAATCTGCTCTCGGGTACGACCTGCCACATGCAGGGTGCCCAGCACAGGAAAGTCGATGTTGCCCTTGCTGTCTACCGTATAATAATAGGCATCCTTGGCGATGGTCGACGTAGAGTAGCTGGTGGCGGTTCCCGTAAGATTGAAGAGCTGTGTGATCTGTGGATCCTTGCTCTTCACGCCGATGTAGAGTTTATCTGTTGGCTTGGCGGTGATCACCGCACTTTTCAGATTAACCAGCGTATCAGGATTTTGGTTAAAATCCTGGAAATACGCTATTTGTTTTGGGGTTCCACAAGCTGACAGGACAAGAAGTCCCGTACAAAAAGCTCCAGAAAGCAATGAATTACGATATTTCATATGATTTTATATTTTTTCTAGAAAACATCTTGGTATATAGGTGGTGGCGACGGCACAGATTCCCTCTATCATGACGATGAGCCGATGGTGATGCGCTTGATTTCGCCCTCCAGACCTTTGAACCTGCCGTCGATAACCCTGACACGTTCACCTTTCTTCCAGTTGAAGGCTCCATCCTCGAAATATTCCAGCCCCTCCTGATCGCCCGACGATACCATCATGAACATCTGCATCTGTCGCTTGGGAATGGCGATGGGCTGTGGGTCGAAGTCCACCAGCTGGCGATATAGCCTTGCCTTGCCACACAGTTCCCGCTCCAGGCATAGCGCCTGTCGCTTGTTGCTGCGCATGAAGAAAAGCGAGGGTATGAGTGGGCGCTCCACCACAATCTTCTTGCCTTGGCTGTTTACATGTCTCTCTTTTACGAAGGGGGCGTAATATTCCATCACATCGCCCATCATATCTTCGGGGAATGTATTTTTCATCTGGTCAGGATCCTTAAGCACGTTGTTGAACAGGTTGAACAAGTCCCGGCAAAGCGCCACTTTGTTCATGAACACGCGCATGGCATACCATGATGCCTCTGTCTTGGCTAGTTCGCCAAGAGTCTCGGCTTGTATGCTTAGAGAATGATTGATATCTTTTATTGAATTGTCCATTCTTTCATTTTAAGTATTCTTATACAGACACATTTTCTCTTCCCCCTTATGTCGAAACGAGTCGTCACAAGCAGCAAGGAGATTGAGACAGTATACTTCTCGTAAAGCTTCTGCCGTTCGGAGCAACCCTGATCCAGGCGATGCTGTACCCGCAATCCCATTTGGGTAACTAAGCCTCATATTTACTGGTTTAGTTCTCAAACGCGCCGCAAAGTTAACAAAAAAAAAAAAAAAA
>OMDC01001135.1_pt1 | contig 10305 bp, 8 predicted proteins | sample 1674201 | NCBI WGS metagenome assembly OMDC01 (sample SAMEA103958152, study PRJEB25191) | human gut metagenome | biome: human-associated habitat [ENVO:00009003]; feature: intestine environment [ENVO:2100002]; material: feces | place: Germany | collected 2013/2015 | reverse complement strand
AGATTGTTGATGTTGAACTGGGGCACACCGTAGTGGCCATCGCGTGCCTTGATCAGCATTTCGGTTGCATTTACCAACATTATTCATTACCTCCGCAAAATTATTTTGGGGTGAAAAAGCCGTTTTGGATACAAGATTGCGCATCCTTTAACGAACCTAAGGGTAGTATACCCCAATTACAGGATAAAATCAAGGCGGTTCCCGCGGCGTTTTCAACACAAATTCACATTGGGCATTTTGATGTTGGAGATTCTGGCAAAAACCACTGGATCTCCCTTCAAAAAATTGTCATAATTCCGACTTGAATTTTACAAAAAGTACGGCGAAAAGTTTGCGTGTCGAACCCGGGAGGTTGAAAACTCGGTGGAAACTGTGGAATTCCACCCGGAAAGTGGGCGTACAAACTTGATTTTTGAACATTTTCCACCGTGTTTTCAACATGTGGAAAAAATTGAGCCGAATTACCGATTGTATAGGCTGCTGAATGTGGAAAACTTTTGCCTTCGGCAAACATTGCGAAGAATGCCGGGGTATGCTATACTTTAAAATGTATCAGTGTCAAAATATAGTAAAACTGAAACAGAACGAAACCATGGCGCGGCTCAAACGGCCCGCCTTGCCATAGAATGGAAGGAGAACACATCAATGGACGAACAGAAAATGCCGTGCCGTCCCCGCCGCAGCAGCACGGAGGAGCAGCCCAAGAATGAGAGCCTGGTCTACGGCAAAAACCCCGTGACCGAGCTGCTCAAGAGCGGTTCCGGCGTGGATACCGTGCTGATCGCGGAGGGCATGGCCCCCGCCGTGGCAGCTTACTATACCGCCATGGCCAAGGAGGCCGGGGCCACGGTCAAGCGGGTGCATCCCAACAAGCTGCGCCTGATGACCGGCACCGAGAGCCATCAGGGCGTGGCTGCCTTTGCCAGCGAGATCGAATATGTGACCGTGGAGGACCTGCTGAACGTTGCCAGAGAGAAGGGGGAGCCTCCTTTCCTGGTGCTGAGTGACGGCATCGAGGACCCCCACAATCTGGGCGCGGTGATGCGCTCTGCTCTGCTGTGCGGAGCCCACGGCATCGTCATCCCCAAGCGGGGCGGCGCGTCCGTGACCCCCACCGTTATCAAGTCCAGCGCCGGTGCGGCCGAGCGCCTGCCTGTGGCCCGCGTGGCCAACATCGGCGAGACCATCCGCCGCCTGAAGGATCAGGGGGTGTTCGTCTACTGTGCCGATATGGACGGTGTGCCCCTGCGCAAGAACAACCTGACCGGCCCCATTGCACTGGTGCTGGGCAGCGAGGGCAGTGGTGTATCCCAGCTGGTGAAAAAGCTCTGCGATGGTGTGGTGCGGCTGGATATGGCCGCTCAGGGTACCGGTGTGGACAGCTTCAATGTCTCGGTGGCGGCTGGCATCATCCTGTACGAGATCCAGAGCCAGCGCGCCGCAGAGTAAGAAACAGCGGCCAGACCGCTGTGACCAGAACAGGGAGGGACTAGGATGCCAAAGGATGATAAGCGCAAAGAGCTGACACAGGAAGAAATCGATGCGCAGAACGAGAAGTTCCGCACGTTTTTCAGCACCAGCGTGGCACAGGTGCCCGAAGAGATGAAGCGCCGCGATGAGGAAAAGGAGAATACCGGCAGCCTGCTGGGCAAACTCTTCCACCGCGAAAAGGACAAAGAGGAGCCTGCCGCCGCCCCGGCCGTGCAGAATGAGCTGCCGCCCACGGGTGAGATCGTGCTGGGCCATGAGGAAGAAGCCGAGGCCGGCCTGGAGCTGGCATTGGAGCCCGGAGAGCTGGAGGAAGCAGAGCCTGTGGCTCTGCCCACCGCGCCGGAGCCCCGGCCCGCACCCCAGCCCGAGAAAAAGCCGGAGCCGCCCCGCCGCCGGGAACCCCTGACCCCGCAGGAGCAGCAGGAGGATGCAGAGATGGCCGAGCTCAAGGCCATGCTCTATGGCACCCCCAAGCCCGCCCCGGTGGAGGAGGTGCAGGATGCCCCCGAAGAGGTGCTGGCCGTGGAGCCGGAAGCTCCCGCAGCGCCTGAAGGCCCGGCCATCCCCATGGTGTTTGCCGAGGATCAGTCGGTAAAGCAGGCGAAGTCTGCCCCGGAAGCCGCGCCAGAGGTTGAGCCGGAACCGGAAACGGCTTTCCAGTTCTTTGGCAAGGGCGCGGACGAGAACGAGCCGCAGGCCCCTACCCGCACCGAGGCCCCCAGCAAGGACGACAGCATGAGCCTGCCGCTGATGGGGCTGGAAGAGGACGAGGCACCCGCCCGGCCTGCCGCCCCGGCAGAGGAGGCCCCGGCCCAGCCTGCTGAGGAAGCGGCCCCTGCCGCACCGGAGGCTGAGGCGAAGCCTGAAGAGGAAGCCGAGCCGGAAACGCCCGAGCAGGTGGGGGAGAAGCTCCGCCGGATGGGCGCGGAGCTGACGCTGCGGTGTGTGCTGGAGGGCATCCTTGCCGTGGTACTGCTCCACTTTGGCCTTGTTGCCGAGGGGCTGCTGGCCCCCGTGGCCTCCCTTGACCCCGTGATCGCCCCGGCGGCGTTCTATGCCGCCAACCTGCTCTTTCTGGCCGGTGCGCTGGCTGTGGGCTGGCCTGTTCTGCGGGATGGCCTGCAGGGCCTCAAGGGCCGCCCCAGTGCAGACACCATGCCGGCGCTGGCCGCCTGCGGTGCGCTGGTGCAGGCTGCGGTCGCCCTGCTCAACGCCCAGAGCTATCAGAACTCCAGCTGGACGCTGCTTTCCGGTGTGGCCGCACTGGGCCTGTTCCTGGCCCTGTTGGGCAGCCGTGTCCTGCTGACTGCCGTCAGAAACGGCTACGACCTCGCCGCCCGATCCCCCGAGGGGCTGCAGGGCGCGTTCCGTGTCCGGGATAAGGACCTGATCCGGGTGCTGGCCCGGAGCCTGGATCAGAAAGACCCCTGGGTGCTGCTCAGCCGCCCTGTCCAGTGGGACGAGGCGCTGGTGGAGCAGAGCTTCGGGGAGCGCGCCAGTGAGCGCCGCGCCCGCAAGACAGCCCTGATCCTGCTGGGTGCCGCCGTGCTCAGCGGACTGGTGTTCCTGCTGTTTGGCGGCGGGCCCAACGGCATGGCCGCAGCCCTGACCTCCATGCTCTGCATGGGTGCACCGCTGTCTTCCACCCTGGTTGCGGGCATCGCTTCCCTGCGCCTGCAAAAGACCGCAGCCGCCGCCGGTGCCGTGGTGCCCGGCTGGGCTGCCATTGAGGAGCTGGGCGGTGTGGACACCGTGCAGGTGGATGCCGACGAGCTCTTTACCGCCGACAGCGTGAATCTGGAGGATATCCGCATCTTCAAGGGCGGCCGCATCGACCGCGCCATCCTCTATGCGGCCAGCATCCTCAACCACAGCTGTGAGACCCTGCGGGGCCTGTTCCGTCAGATCATCGAGGACCGCACCGAGATCCTGTACCCTGTGAAGGATCTGGAGGTCCACCACGGCCTTGGCTTTGCCGCCTGGTGCGATAACAACCGGGTGCTCATCGGCAACCGGCTGTACATGGAGCGGGAGGGGGTGCCCCTGCCTGAGCAGGAGTACGAGGATGAGCACTCCCAAAACGGCGCGCTGCAGATCCTGTATCTGGCTGTTTCCGGCAGCCTGCACGCCATGTTCGTGCTCCACTATGTGGGCGGCCGCAACGCCGCCCGCGGGCTGGAGGTGCTGCAGCGGGAGAACATCCGCCTGTTGGTTACCTGTGAGGACCCCAGCCTGACGGCCCGCCACATCACCGAGGCTTACCATCTGCCCGAGGGAATGATCACCCTGCTGGATCAGGAGCAGTGCAGTGCGCTGACCCCTGCCCAGCCGGACGAGACTGCCCGCTGCTGTATGCTGCATGATAAGGGCTTTGCCAGCCTGATCGGCGGCCTGCGCGCGGCGGAAAAGGCCCAGAACGCCGAGACGAGCGCCACCACGGTGCAGATGGTCTCGGTCTGGTTCTCGGTGGTCATCGGTGCTCTGCTGACCTACGCGGGCAGCATCGGCACCCTGTCGGTGGCCGCTGTCCTGATGTATCAGGCGGCATGGAGTGCTTTGAGCATTGCGGTCTGCGCCCTGAAACAGCATAACTGAGAGATATTCTCAAAATAAATAGGAATTATTCTTGATTTCAATTCGGAACTCTGGTATAATCAGTGCAGAAGGAACGCCCCGGCGGTCACCGGCGGCGAAATGATACACCGCACAAACAAAAGGAGAGCACGAATATGGAACTCAAGGGTACCAAGACCGAGAAAAACCTGTGGGAAGCCTTTGCAGGCGAGAGCCAGGCCCGCAACAAGTATACCTTCTTCGCCAGCGTGGCCAAGAAGGAGGGCTATGAGCAGCTGGCAGCAATCTTTGAGGAGACGGCTGCCAACGAGAAGGAGCACGCCAAGATGTGGTTCAAGGCCCTGAACGGCGGCTCCATCCCCGATACCATGACCTGCCTGGAAATGGCAGCCGGCGGCGAGCACGACGAGTGGACCGAGATGTACCCCCGGATGGCCGCAGAGGCCAAGGAAGAGGGCTTTACCCAGCTGGCTGCCCTGTTCACCATGGTGGCGCAGATCGAGAAAGAGCACGAGGAGCGCTACCGTGAGCTGGCCGAGAACCTGAAGAACAACACGGTTTTTGCCCGGGAAGAGCAGCAGGTCTGGCAGTGCCGGAACTGCGGCTACACCTATATCGGCAAGTCGGCTCCCCTGAAGTGCCCGGTCTGCGCACATCCCCAGAGCTACTTTGAGCTGAAAAAGCACAATTATTGATCCTGTCCGGAACGCCGCAGCTCCCACGCCGGGACTGCGGCGTTCTTTTTGCACAAAATTTTCCGGAAAAACTGGCATTCCCGACGAAATCGGGTGCGAAAGCACAGCACTTTGGGCGAAGAACTTGACCCACATTGGCCGGACGTGTAAAATGAATCAGTAGTGAGAAAAATCATGGACGCGAAATTTTTCCATGTGTGCGGCATTCCTTTGATCCCATGGGATGAAACAAGGAGGGAAGTTCGACCCAATGAAATGGAAATTCCAAACCGCGGGGCGGCTTCTGGCCCTGCTGGCTCTGAGCGGGGCCCTGCTGGCTGCCCCTTTGCCCGCGCAGGCCGCACCCGGTGTGCTGACAGGCCTGACCGGAACCGGCTCCAAGCTGGAACTGGAGCTGACCGAGATGGAGCTGGAGATCACTGATGATGACCCCCGCCCCAAGGGCTACCTGTACACCAGCGGCCAGAGCGATTATTACTTCATCGTCTGGATGAGCAGCAACTCCAATGTTGCCACGGTGGATGGCGACGGCAAGGTGACGGGCCGCAATGCAGGCACTGCCATCATCACCGCCATCTCCGACCACGGCGAACGTGCCGCCTGCAAGGTGACCGTGACCCGCAAAAATGAAGAATCAGCCAGAAAAAAGCCCACGCTGGATACCACCAGCCTGAGCCTTGTGCTGCAGTACAATGACCTGCACCCCACCCATCAGCTCCAGTTGACCAACAGCGACCACTCCTTTCTCTATGTCTACCAGTGGATGAGCAGCAACCCTGAGGTGGCTACGGTCAGCGACAAGGGCCTTGTCACGGCTCAGGCGGCGGGCACCACCACCATCACGGCAATGGTCTCCAACGGCCAGGCTTTGCGGTGCAGCGTCACGGTGACTTCGGATATCGGCAAGGTGACTTTGAACAAGAGTGACCTGCTGCTCCGCATCGTGGGCACCCAGGAGCGCCTGACGGCCACCGTTGCGGTGGAAGGCGGCGGCAGCGTGCCCATTACATGGGTCAGCAGCAACCCGGGTGTCGTTACCGTGGATGCGGATGGCGTGGTGACCGCCATTGCCGATGGAGAAGCCAAGGTCACGGCCCTTTCGCCCGCCGGACGCTTTGACGTGTGCAGCGTTGTGGTGGGCATGGCGGCGGAGAAGTACGAATCTGAAGCCGACCTTGCTGACGAGCTCAAGCTCCCTGACCCCTACGTTGCCGTAAGGCTGAATAAACTGGCATAAAGAAAAAGCACCCGCCCATGGCTGTTTTTGACAGCTATGGGCGGTTTTTGCGTGTATGGAAACGGATGCGCTGGGAAAAACCTGCCGAAGAGGAATTTTTTTCAAAAAATATTTTGCGTTGCATGGCGTGGTGTACCTGACACATCCGGCCGCCTCCGGCAGGTGAAAAAGGACAAAATGGCTCGAACGTTGTTTAAGACAGGGAGCGGCTGCCCCACAGAGCGGCGAAATCGCTGCAAAAAAGGCGGCTGTCCGGCATGTTTGACACATTTTACAAGAATTTGACGTAAATGGATTGAATTCACGACTCTTGACAGAAGGCGGGACAAACCAGTATCCTTTTATCCAGAGGAAAGTATTTTATGTCGCCAGACGTTGGAATGCCTGGTGTACAAGTGTGTGTCAGGAGGGAAAGAATATGACCAACTACCGGAACCGAATCGGGGAAGCCATTGCCTTTGCCCGGAACGTGGCGGGCAGATCCCAGCAGGAGCTTGCGGATATGCTGGGGCGGGACAAGCGTACCATTCAGAAATGGGAGCGGGGCGAGATCCGCATTGCGCTGGAGGATTATCTGGATGTATTCGATACTCTGCACCTGCCGGTGGGGCCCTATGAAATGTGGATCCGGCATCCGGAACTCTTTCCGCGCGGCATGGAGGATATCAAGGGCTTCAGCACCGAAAAGAAGCGGAGGGTACTGGCGGATTATTATCTGCATCAGGCTGCACCGCTGGAGATCGAGCAGGAGTATTACATCCTGTTCGGCGACCACGGCAGCAACAGCTGCGGCATCCGGCAGGAGCAGCTGGCCAACCTGCAGACTCCGCTCCGTGACCGCAAACGGATCGTGAACCAGATCATCGACAACTACTATGAGGCCCGGGCCATCGGACATCTGACCGACCCGGAGGGCCAGCAGCCAGTGATGCCCATTTTGGAAGCCTGCTACGATGCCAGTGCACGGAGCGTGGAAGCCAACGAGAACCGGTACAGCATCGGCAGCATCGAGGACTATCTGGACGATGCGGCAAAACCGGCAGAAGAGTGAACCGAACAGCAGACGGCCATGTGCAGCCGCCTGCTGTTTTTGCGTTCGGCTGCCTGCGGGAAAATATTGTGAAATTTGCGGATTCCTGCTATACTTATCCTATTGATGAAAAAGAAGGGTGAGATAAATGGCATACAACATGGGCGGTCGGCGCTTCCGGCCGGTGGGCAGCGGAAAAAAGCGGACTGCGCCGCAGTACGGGCCGGTGGGCACAGGCTGCCCGTTTGTGGAGGAGGCCGTGGCGCGGCTGTACCGGGAGCAGAACGAGGAACATTTCTGGAGCCTGATGAACGCCCTGAACTATGCGCTGGAATTGCAGACCAAGGTGCTGGTTCCGCTGGATGCGGCGGTGGACCCCCAGAGCGGGGCCGCCCCCTGGGCACACCTGCCCATCCCGGAGGAGCGGGCCGAGGGCCTGCAGCCCTGGCTGCTCCACACCCGGAAAGAGCGGAACTATCTGCCGCTGTTCACCTCGGTAAAGAACGCCGAGGCGGAAAAGGCCAGCGCCACCCGCCCCATGGTGGAGCGCAGCCTGCGCAGCGCCATGGAGTATGCGCTGGAAACGGACGGCATCGATGGTGTGGTGCTGGACCCGTGGACAAGCTCTGCCACGCTGGATGTCTCCCTGCTCAGCGGGCTGCTGAGATCGGAGCGGGGAAGCGACAACCCCGGCGCTCAGGAGCTGGAAGCCGGGCACGCCGCCGCCCGGGCCGGGAATTGGCAGGAAGCGGCGGCCCGCTACACTGCCGCCGCCGAGGCGGGCAGCGCAGAGGCGCTTTCTGCCCTGGGGGACTGCCTGTATTATGGCCGGGGTGTCCGGAAGAATAAGACCCAGGCCCGGCGGATGTGGAAGAAGGCCGCACAGGCCGGGGAAGTGCAGGCCATGATCGCTCTGGGGGATGACTGTGCTGCATCGGGCGGGGAGATGGCGGAGACTCTGCAATACTACCGCCGCGCCCAGAGCGCTGCCCGGGAGGTGCCGGACATTGCCTACACCCCGCAGGTCTGCCTGCGTCTTGCCCAGTACGAGACCCAGTACCTCTCCCGCAAAAAGGCGCTGCTGCAGGTGGCGGAGGCCGTGCAGGGCTTTCGGATCCTGCAGGCCGAGGGCGAAACGGATGCTGCCGACTGGCTGCGGGAGGCTGAACTGCTGACCGATCAGCTGCTGGCCGACGATAAAAACGCCTGAAACACAGTTTCTTTACATTTGTTCTAAGAAATCGTCATAGGAAACCGGTAAGATATTCAAGGAAATATTCTGCGCCGAAGAAAAGAGGACAAGCACTATGAGCAAAGTGATCGGAATCGACCTTGGTACCACCAACTCCTGTGTGGCGGTGGTGGAGGGCGGCAAGCCTGTGGTCATCACCAACGCCGAAGGCGAGCGCACCACCCCCAGCGTGGTGGCCTTTACCAAGGATGGCGAGCGTCTGGTGGGCGGCGCGGCAAAGCGCCAGATCGCCACAAACTCAGGCCGCACGGTGTCCAGCATCAAGCGGTACATGGGTTCTGATCACCGGGTGCATATCGATGGCAGGGACCTGACCCCGCAGGAGATCAGCGCCATGATCCTGACCAAGATCCGCCGCGATGCCGAGAGCTATCTGGGCGAACCGGTGACCGAGGCCGTCATCACCGTGCCTGCCTATTTTGACGACAGCCAGCGCAAGGCCACTCAGGATGCGGGCCGCATTGCGGGCCTGAATGTTCTGCGCATCATCAACGAGCCCACCGCCGCCGCAGTGGCCTATGGCCTGGACAACGAAGCCCCCCAGAAGATCCTGGTCTATGATCTGGGCGGCGGCACCTTTGATGTGTCCATCATCGAGATCGAGGACGGCACCTTTACGGTGCTGGCCACCGGCGGCGATACCCATCTGGGCGGCGATGACTTTGACGAGCGTATCGTTGAGTGGGCTGTGGCGGAGTTCCGCAGATCTGACCGCATCGATCTGACCAAGGACCCCGCCGCCATGGGCCGCCTGAAGGAGGAAGCGGAAAAGGCCAAGAAGGAGCTTTCCAGCGCGCTTTCCGCCCAGCTGAACCTGCCGTTTATCGCGGTGGGCAAGGATGGCCCCCACCATCTGGATCTGAGCCTGGGCCGCCCCCAGTTTGAGATGATGACCGGTGACCTGCTGGCCCGCACCGTTCAGCCGGTGCAGAACGCCCTGCGGGATGCCGGGCTTTCCGCCAGCCAGCTGGGCAAAGTCCTGCTGGTGGGCGGCAGCACCCGGATGCCCGCTGTGGAGCGGCAGGTCCGGGAGCTGCTGGGCTGTGAGCCCAGCCACACCCTGAATCCCGATGAATGCGTGGCCATGGGTGCCGCCGTGCAGGGCGGTCTGCTGCAGGGCGGCGGAAAGCTGGCCGGTGCCACCGGCGCGGCCGCGCAGGGCCTTGTGCTGATGGATGTCACCCCGCTGACGCTGTCCATTGAGACGCTGGGCGGCGTGGCCACCCCGCTGATCACCCGCAACAGCATGATCCCCACCCGCAAGAGCCAGATCTTTACCACGGCCCGCCCCATGCAGACCAGCGTGGAGATCAACGTGCTGCAGGGCGAGCGCCACTTTGCCCGCGACAACAAGAGCCTGGGCAAATTCAAGCTCACCGGCATCCGCTCCGGCTTCTCCTCCAAGCCCCAGATCGAGGTCACCTTTGACATCGATGTGAATGGCGTGGTCAAGGTGTCTGCAAAGGATCTGGGCACCGGCCGGGAGCAGAACATCACCATCACCGGCAGCACCAACCTTTCCGAAAACGAGATCCAGCGCGCCATGGCAGACGCCGCCGCTTACGAGGCCGAGGACAGCCGCCGCAAGGAGCGTCTGGACCTGCACAATCAGGCCGAGGTGCTGGCCTACAAGGTGGACGAGGCCTTGTCCAAGTGCAAAAAGGAGCTGGACCGCGACGAAAAGAACCGCATCAAGACCGATGTGGCCAACCTGCGCCGCTGCCTGCGCAAGGACAAGCCCGAGAAGATGAACGAGACCGAGGAAGCGGCCCTGCGGCAGGCCAAGAGCCAGCTGGAGGAAAGCGCCAACCACCTGATGATGCTGTACACCAGCCAGCAGCAGGCCCAGGGCCCGGACCAGACCCTGTGAGATGCCCTTATAAAACAAAAAAGGAACCGCTGCGGCGGTTCCTTTTTTGTTTTGCAGATCAGAGCATCTTGGACAAAAATGCTTTCAGGCGCGGATGCTTGGGGTTGGAGAACAGCTCCTGCGGGGGCTCGTCCTCCTGGATCTGGCCGCCGTCGA
>OMDC01001131.1_pt1 | contig 10316 bp, 7 predicted proteins | sample 1674201 | NCBI WGS metagenome assembly OMDC01 (sample SAMEA103958152, study PRJEB25191) | human gut metagenome | biome: human-associated habitat [ENVO:00009003]; feature: intestine environment [ENVO:2100002]; material: feces | place: Germany | collected 2013/2015 | reverse complement strand
CCCCGCCGACGACGCTGCTCGACTACTTCCCCGACGATTTCATCCTCTTCGTCGACGAGAGCCACGTGACGCTGCCGCAGGTGCGCGCGATGTACAACGGCGACCACGCGCGTAAAAAGAGCCTCGTCGACTACGGCTTCCGCCTGCCCTCGGCCTATGACAACCGGCCGCTCACCTTCGACGAATTTACAGACCGCATCCATCAGGCCATCTACGTCTCCGCCACGCCCGCGGACTATGAGCGCAGCCGCGCCGGGCAGATCGCCGAGCAGGTGATCCGGCCCACGGGCCTTCTCGACCCCGAGGTCTTCGTGCGCCCCATTGAGGGGCAGATCGACGATCTCATCGGCGAGATCAACGCCACGACCGACAAGGGCGAGAGCACACTCGTCACGACGCTGACGAAGAAGATGGCCGAGGATCTGACCAAATATCTGACCGAAAACGGCATCCGCGTGCGCTACATGCACTCGGACATCGGCGCGATGGAGCGTATGGAGATCATCCGCGATCTGCGCATGGCGAAGTTCGACGTGCTGGTCGGCATCAACCTGCTGCGCGAGGGGCTCGACCTGCCCGAGGTCTCGCTCATTGCCATTCTTGACGCAGACAAGGAGGGGTTCCTCCGCTCCGAGACGAGCCTCATCCAGACCATCGGCCGCGCCGCGCGCAACGCGCAGGGCCGCGTGCTTCTCTACGCGGACAAGATCACGCCCGCCATGCGCGCCGCCATGGACGAGACGGCCCGCCGCCGCCAGATCCAGGACGACTATAATCAGGCGCACGGCATCGTGCCGAAGACCATCGTCAAATCCATCCGCGATCTCATTGAGATCTCCGCCTCCCCCACGCCGGAGCGCAAGGGCAAAAACGGCGTGAAGATGACGCGGCAGGAGCTCGCGCGCGAGATCGAGAAGCTCGAAAGCCAGATGCGCAAGGCCGCGCACATGATGGAATACGAATACGCCGCCGTGCTGCGTGACGAGATCATCCGGCTGCGCACGGAGGCGGAGAAGAAGTAAGATGACAACAAGACTCGAACTTCTGCCGGACGTCTATCTGACCGCCGTGCAGACTAGCCGCTTCAAGACCGCCTGCTTCAGCCTCAGCTTCCTCCGGCCGCTCCGGCAGGAGGAAGCCGGCATGAACGCGCTGCTGCCGAGCGTTCTGCTGCGCGGCAGTGAAAGCGCGCCCTCCATCCGCGCGATCGCGGACCGGCTGGACGCGCTCTGCGGCGCGTCCGTCGGGTCGCTCGTGCGAAAAAAGGGCGAGATCCAGCTGACGGGCCTGTTTGCCGACGGTCTGGAGGACCGCTACGCGGGCGAGCCGGTGTTTTCCCGCCTGCTGGAGCTGACGGCGGAGCTTCTGCTGCGCCCGCGGACGCAGGGCGGCGCCTTTGTGCCGCAGATCGTCATGCAGGAGCGGCAGAAGCTGCTCGACACGATCGAAAGCACGCTCGACGACAAAGCCGAATACTGCCAGACGCAGCTGCTGCGGCAGATGTGCCGCGGTGAGGCCTACGCCGTAGGCCGTCTCGGCGAGGCAGGGCCGCTGGCCGCCGTGGATGAGGCTGCGCTCTGGGCACACTATCAGAAAGTGCTGGCGTCGTCCCGCGCGGAGCTGTTTTATCTCGGCAGCAAGCCCGCACAGGAGGTCGCCGCGCTGCTGCGGCCGCTGCTGAAAGATCTGCCGCGAGGCGCATGCGTCCCCGTGGCGACTGCCGCTCGCGCAGGGGCGCATCGCCCTCGGCTTCCGCACGGGCATCACGCTGCACGACGGCCGCTACCCTGCGATGCTCCTGTGCAACGCGATCCTGGGCGGCGGCGAGCAGAACCGGCTGTACACCGTCATCCGCGGCGAGCAGTCGCTCTGCTACGAGGCCGGGAGCTGGTATGACGGGCACAAGGGCATCCTCTGCGCCGAGGCCGGGTGCGATTTTGCCGATCTGCCCGCCGTGGAGGCGGCCATTTTGCAGCAGGTCGGCGCACTGGCCGCCGGAGACTTTTCGCAGCAGGAGCTGGACACCGCCCGCGCGGGGCTCCTGTCCGACCTGCGCGCGATGCATGACAGCCCCGGGCGGCTCGACGAATTTCTGACCGGCCGAGCAGCGGAAAACCTGCCGCAGGACCCGGACGCGCTGGCCGCGGCCCTGCGCCGCGTCACAAAAGAGGATGTCCGGCAGGCCGCGGCCGCCGTGACACCCGATACCGTCTGTACGCTGGAGGAGGACGCATGAGCTGGACCGACTATCCCGCGCTCGGCGAGCGCTGCTATTTTCTGACGCTTCCGAACGGCCTTGCCGTGCGCGTGCTCCCGAAGCCGGGCTTCGCGGAGAAATTCGCGTTTCTCGGCGTTGATTTCGGCTCTGATGACGTGTGCTTTACGTGGAACGGCGAACGCCATACCGTTCCGGACGGCACGGCGCATTTTCTCGAGCACCGCATGTTTTCCCTGCCGGACTGCGACCCGGAGGATGCCTTTTCCCGCCTCGGCGCGCAGGTGAACGCCTTCACCGACTACGCCATGACTGGCTATTATTTTTCCTGCACCGAACACTTTGACGACTGCCTGCGGCTGCTGCTGCGCATGGTCACGACGCCGGATTTCCCGCGTGCGGCCATGGCGTCTGAGCGCGAAGTCATCGCCGACGAGATCGCGCTCTACGCCGACTCCCCTGCCGACTGCGCGCAGGAGCGGCTGTACCGGGCGCTCTACCGCCGCCACCCCATCCGCACCCCGATCACCGGCACGCGCACGTCCATCCGCCGGGTGACGCCAGAGGTTTTGCAGCTGTGCTTTGACGCGTTCTACCGGCCGGACAACATGGCGCTCATCGTGATGGGCGACGTGGACGCGGAGCGCGTGGCGGAGCTCGCCCGCGCCTGCACGCCGGAGGCGTCTTCCGCCAAGGTCCTGCGCGAGCCGTTTTTGCAGGAGGACCCCGGCGTCTTCCGCCGCCGGACGGTGCGGCACGCGGCCGTCTCGCTGCCCTCGTTCTCGATCGGCTTCCGGGCCGAGCCGGGAGAGGATCTGATCCATCAGGCCGCGGTCGGCACGCTGGCGGCCGAGCTGCTGCTCGGCGAGAGCTCGGCGCTGTATGAGACTTTGTACGAGGCTTCTTTGATCGACGCGGATTTTTCCGCCTGCTTCACGCAGGTGCCGGGCGCGGCGCTGCTGCAGGCCGGCGGCACGGGAAGACGGCCCGATGCCGTGCCCCCGCCGCTTCGCGCGGCTGCAGAAGTCCGCCTGCGGCAGGCTCATCCGGGAGCTTGACGGATCGGAATCGACCTGCTATCGTATATGCGAAGCGTATTTCGCAGGCGCGGGCTGCTTCGACGAGCTCGCGGCCCTGCAGGCCGTTACGCTGCGGGAGGCGGAAAGCTTCCTGCGCCGGACGGTCACACCCGCCCGCGCGGCGATCAGCATCGTCTGCCCCGGCAAATAAGGAGGAATGTTTCCATGTTTCTGGCTTCACCCATCACCTTCCCGAATCTCGGCATCACGGTCGACCCGAGCCCCGTGGCCTTTACCGTCTTCGGCAAGGATATCTACTGGTACGGCATCATCATTGCCAGCGGCTTTCTGCTGGCCGTTCTGTATATGCTGCACCGCGCAAAGGACTTCGGCGTCACGCAGGATGACGTGCTCGACATGATCCTCTGGGCCGTGCCCATCGGCGTCGTCTGCGCGCGGCTGTACTACTGCATCTTCTACTGGGAGCTGTATGAGGACGATCCCATCTCCATGCTCTATATCTGGGAGGGCGGACTTGCCATCTACGGCGGCATCATCGGCGGCGTCATCACGCTGCTCGTCGTGGCAAAGGTCAAGAAGATCCCCGCGCCCGTCCTGCTCGATCTTGCGGGCATGGGCGTGATCATCGGCCAGTGCATCGGCCGCTGGGGCAACTTTATGAACCGCGAGGCGCACGGCGCCGTGACGGAGGCCTTCCTCAAGATGGGCCTGCAGGACGCGGCGGGCCCGACGTTCCTCTATGAATCCGTGTGGAACCTCATCGGCTTCATCGGCCTGCATCTGTTCTCGAAAAAGCGGAAATTTGACGGCGAGGTCTTCCTGCTCTACGTCGCCTGGTACGGCCTCGGCCGCGCGTGGATCGAGGGTCTGCGCACCGACAGCCTGTATCTGTTCTCCACGGGCATCCGCGTGAGCCAGCTGGTCGCCATCGTCTCGTTCCTGGCCGCCGCCGGGATCCTCGCCTGGGTCCTGCTCAAAAAGAAGCCCGCGCCGGACGCGCTCTATGTCAACCGGAAGCCCGCAGAGCCTGAGGCGGCTGACGGCAAAGACACGGACGATTAAAAGAAAATTTACAAAAATCCTCATAATTCCGACCCCTTGCCTATTCCATTTTTTTAAAATCAGTGTTATACTGGTGATTAAAATAAGAGACTGAAAGGAGTTTCCTTATGAGTTTTTCTGAAAATTTTGAAGCTGCAAAGAACCTCGCCATGGAAGCCGCCCAGACCGCTGCCGCCAAGGCAAAGGAGCTGGCTGCCGTAGCAAAGGCCAATATTTCCATCTACGCCGAAGAAGACAAGGTCAAGAAGGCCGAGATCGAGCTCGGCAAGCTGTACTACCGCGATTACGCCGTCGGCGAAGAGCTGGATTCCGCGGAATACCTGCCCTGGTGCCAGAAGATCGACGAGTCCAAGAAGGCCATCGCTGACCTGAAGGACTACATCGCCTCCCTGCGCACGGAAGAAGAGCCCGCCGAGGCCGAAGACGCCCCCACCGACGACGATTTTGAGATCGTTGTCGCCGACGAGGCCCCGAAGGCCGGGGAAGCGCCCGAAGCACCGAAAGCGCCCGCCGAAGCGGCCCCTGCTGAAGAAGCACCCAAGACGGAAGAATAATTGCCTGAAAACGGGCGTGCTGCTTGCAGCGCGCCCGTTTTTTGTATGACGGGAGACAAGCGATGCGAAGGCTCTGCCTCTTTTCCGGCGGCCTCGCGCTGGCCGCCGCCCTGTATGTGTACGCCGTCCATGCCGCGCCCTGGCCGCTGCTGCTGGGGCTGGCGGCTTTGTGCGGCGGGCTGTTTCTGCTGAGAAAAGCCGGGACGCGCCGCGCAGCGGTCTGCTTGCTCGGGCTTTTGACGGGCTTTGCCTGGTGCCGCGGGTACGAGGCTTTGTTTCTGCGCCCGTTGGAGCGCTATGCCGGGCAGGAGCTGCCGTTTGCGGCCGAAGCCCTCGCCGCACCGCAGCAGACGACCTATGGCCAGTCCTGCGAGGTGCGGCTGAAGCTTGGCGGGCAGAGCTGCACGGCAGTTTTGTACTTTGACGAGGCGGATGCGGACATCCGCCCCGGCGACACGCTCAGCGGCCTTGCCCGCATCACGACGGCGCAGGAGCGGCTGCGCCGCGGCAGCGATTACGATATCAGCCGCGGTCTGCTCCTCTCGGCCAGCTGCCGCGGGACGCTCCATATCCAAGCGGCCGAGACCGTCCCGCTCCGCCTGCTGCCCGCGCACTTTGCGCAGCGGCTGCGATCGGCCGTCACGGCCGTCTTCCCTGCCGATACGGCCGGATTCGTCCGCGCGCTGCTGCTGGGCGACCGCTCCGGGCTGCGCTACGCCGCGCGCAATGAGCTGGCGATCGCGGGGATCTATCACGCCGTCGCGGTCTCCGGCATGCACGTGTCCATCCTGCTGGGGATGATCCTGCTGCTGTGCGGCGGCAACCATCCGCTCGCCGCCGCGCTGGGTCTGCCCGCCGCCGCGTGCTTCATCCTGATGGCCGGCGCACCGGCCTCCGCTGTCCGCGCGGGCGTCATGCAGGCGATCGTCCTGTGCGCCCCGCTCCTGCGGCGGGACTATGACCCGCCGACGGCCATCTTCGCCGCGCTGCTCGTGCTGCTGGCGCAGAACCCCTGGGCCGTGCGGGACGTGGGGCTGCAGCTCTCATTTGCCTCGACGGCGGGCATCGTACTCTTTGCGGGCCGGCTCTACCGCGCGCTCACGGATCACCGGCGGCTGCAGCGCGGGCTGCGGCCCAAGACGCCCCTGCGCTGGCTGCTGCGCGCCATGCTGACGGCGCTTTGCTGCACGCTCTCGTCCATGGTCTTCGCGCTGCCCATCACGGCGGTCCAGTTCGGCGAGATCTCGCTGGCCGCGCCGGTCGTGAACGTGCTGGTGCTGTGGCTGCTGTCGATCGTCTTCTGCGGCGCGATGCTGACCGCGCTGCTCGCCCTCGCTCTTCCCGCCGCGGCGGCGATCCCGGCGGCGGTGCTGAGCTGGCCGGTCCGGCTCGTGCAGCTCGTGGCGCATGGCGCGGCGAAGGTGCCGTTTGCCGCGCTGTATCCGGAAAACGGGTATCTGATCGCGGCGGCGGTCTTTCTCTACGCGCTGGTTTTGCTGCTGGCGCTGCGGCCGGGGACGGTCCGGCTTTGGCACGCGCTGGCGGCCGCGGTGGTGGTGACCGGGTGCTGCATGGCCCTTTCCTGCGCCGATGCCGCCCTGCCCGCAAGCAGCTTTGCCATGCTGGACGTCGGACAGGGGCAGTGCCTCGTCAGCCGGACGGGCGGCAGTGTCACCGTCATCGACTGCGGCGGCGCAGAGGACGCGAGCGGCGAGACAGCCGCGCGCTACCTGCTCGCCCGGGGCATGCCGCGGGTCGACCGCCTCATCCTCACGCATTTTGACGCCGACCACTGCAACGGCGTGCGCCAGCTGCTGCGCCGCGTGCAGGTCGACACGCTCTACATCCCGGAGCTCTCGCCAAGCAGCCGCCTGCGCACGCAGATCCTGCTCGCCGCGGCGGAGGCCGGGACGAGCATCCGGTACGTCACGCAGGACCTGGTGCTGCCGCAGGAGGGCGGCAGTCTGACCATTTTCGCGCCCACCGGGGAGAAAGACGAGGAAAACGCGGGACTTTGCGTCTTGGCAGCCTGCGAAAAATATGATATTCTAATAACCGGCGACCTCACCGCACAGGCAGAGTACCGGCTGCTGTCGCTGCACACGCTGCCGCAGGCAGCGGTGCTGGTGGCCGGGCATCACGGCGCGGCCACCTCGACATCCGGGGCGCTGCTGCGCGCCGTCCGGCCGGAGGCCGTCTTCATTTCCGCCGGGGCGGACAACCGCTTCGGCCATCCCGCCGCGCAGACGCTCGCGCGCATCCGGCAGTCCGGCGCGGCCGTGTACCGCACAGACCTGTCCGGCACGATCACCATCAGGGGGTAAGAACATGGCAAGAAAGGCACCTGACCAGGACGCCGGGGAAGCGCTGCGCCGCTTCAAGAGCGACCTCAAGGCAGGCACGCTCGGCAATTTTTATATCATCAGCGGCGAAGAGGCCTTTCTGCGCAGCCATTACGTGGATCTCATCACGAAAAAGATCGCAGACGGGCCCGCGGGCGAGTTCAACTGCCACCGCTTCTCCGCCGACGACTGCACGCCCCAGGCCCTGGCCGACGCCATCGACGCCATGCCGATGATGGCCGAGCGGACGCTCGTGCGCGTGGACGACGTCGATCTATTCAAACAGCCGGAGGGCGCGCGCGAGCAGTACGCCGCCATTTTCTCCGACCTGCCCGACTACTGCTGCGTGCTGTTCGTCTACGACACGGTAGAGTTCAAGATCAACGGCACGATGAAAAAGCTCGCCGCCGCCATCCGCGAGCACGCGCAGATCCTCACGTTCGGCAAGCAGTCAGAGCGCGATCTGTGCGCGTGGATCACGCGGCATTTCCGTGCCCACGACAAGATGGTCACGGACGATCTGTGCCAGTACCTCATTTTCCGCACCGACGGCCTCATGACCACGCTCGCCGGGGAGATCGACAAGATCGCCGCCTATCAGCAGGGCCCGGCCATCACGCGCGGGGCCATCGACGCGGTCGTCATCCCGGCGCTCAGCGCCCAGACCTTCGACATCAGCGACGCCGTCGTCAAGGAGGATTTTGAGACAGCGCTCAGCAAGCTGCAGGAGCTCTACGCCATGCAGACCGACCCCATCGCCGTGCTCGGCGCCATCGGGGCGCAGCTGCGGCGGCTGTTTTACGCGCGCGTCATCCTGTCCGCGGGCGGCGGGCAGAAGGAGCTCATGGAGCTGACCGGCCTCAAGAGCTACCCCGCGAGCCTGACCATGACGGCTGCGCGCCGTGTGACCGACAGCTTCTGCCAGAAGGCGGTGGAGCTGGTTCTGCAGACCGACGTCGCCATGAAGACCGGCGCCGACGACCCCGAGCGGCTGCTGGAGCTGCTGCTCGTGCAGCTTTCGCAGGAGGCGCGGCATGGATAAGCTTCGCATCCGGCAGGCGATCGTCGTCGAGGGAAAATACGACCAGAACGCCCTGCGGCAGCTGGTCGACACTGCGATCTTCACCACCAACGGCTTTACCGGCATGAAGGACCCCGCGCTTCTGCGCCTGCTGCGCCAGGCCGCAGAAACGACGGGCCTCATCATCCTGACCGACTCCGACGGCGCCGGTTTTCTCATCCGCAACACGCTCAAAAGCGCCCTGCCGGCAGAAGGTGTGCTGCACGCCTACATCCCCGACATCCCCGGCAAGGAGCGGCGCAAGACCGCGCCCGGCAAAGAGGGCCTGCTCGGCGTGGAGGGCATGCGCCCGGAGATCCTTCTGCAGGCGCTGCGAAACGCCGGCGCCGATTTTGAAGACGCGCAGGCCGCGCCCGCGCGCGAGCCTGTCACAAAGCAGGACTTTTTCACCCTCGGCCTTTCCGGCCGGCCCGACAGCGCTGCAAAGCGGGCGGCGCTCCTGCAAGCCCTTTCCCTGCCCGCGCACATGAGCGCGAACGCCCTGCTGCAGGCCGTAAACGTGCTGTTCTCCCGGGAAGAATTCCTGGCACGGTTTGTGGAACCGTAAAGTTTTTCCTGCCCGGGACGACCTCTCCGTCACGGCTTCGCCGTGCCACCTCTCCTGGAAGGGAAGGCCTAAGATCTTCGCACGAACCAAAGGCTCCCCTTTCAGGGGAGCTGTCAGCCGCAGGCTGACTGAGAGGTTGTCCCTATACCGGACAGCCTTCCAGACTGAAACATAAAGAGGAATCACCATGATCGATATTTCCGTAAAAGACCTCGTCAAGAGCTTTGACGCGGATACGAATCTGCTCGACGGCGTCAGCTTTGACGTGCAGGAGGGCGAACGGGTCGGTCTGCTCGGACGCAACGGCGCGGGCAAGACGACGCTGTTCAAGATCCTGACCGGCGAGCTGGACTACAATTCCGGCGAGGTGCGCTTCGCGCCCGGCCGCAAGGTCGGCCTCATCTCCCAGATCCCGCACTATCCCGCGGGCTACACCGTCGAGGACGTGCTGCGCACGGCCTTCCGGGAGCTGACGAACATCCAGAACAAAATGCGCCAGCTGGAACAGCAGATGACGGCGCATCCGGACAAGGCCACGCTCACCGAATACGACGCGCTTTCCACGCGCTTTCAGACCGGCGGCGGCTACGAGACGGACATGCAGACCGACAAGATCTGCAACGGCCTCGGCATCCCCGCCGCGCAGCGGCAGCAGGACTTCGACAGCCTCTCCGGCGGCGAGAAAACGCGCGTGAACCTCGCGCGGCTGCTGCTCGAGAAGACCGATATCCTGCTGCTCGACGAGCCGACGAACCACCTCGATATGCACGCGGTGGAATGGCTCGAGGGCTATATTGAAAAATTCAAGGGGACCGTCCTGACCATCTCCCACGACCGCTATTTCCTCGACCGCGTCGTCACGCGCATCGTGGAGCTGCACGACGGCAAGGCGGAGTTCTATTCCGGCAACTACTCGTTCTACGTGCAGGAAAGGCAGGCGCGCTTTGAGCTGCAGCTCAAGCAATACGAAAAGGAGCAGGCCAAGCTCGCCCAGCTCGGCTTCACGCTCGAGCGCATGAAGGGCTGGGGCATCAACAACCGCACGCTCTACCGCCGCGCCATGTCCATCCAGCACCGCATGGAGCGCATCGAGAAGACGGAACGGCCGACCAAGGAGAAGACGCTCCGCGCCCGCTTCGGCGAAAAGGAGTTCCACGGCGACGAAGTTCTCACCGTCAAGAATCTCAGCAAGCAGTTCGGCGGCCGGACGCTGTTTTCCGGCGTGGAGCTGACGGTGCGGGGCGGCGAACGAATCGCCCTGCTCGGCGACAACGGCACCGGCAAGACGACGTTCCTGCGCGTGCTGCTCGGCGAGCTGCCCGCGGAGGGCAAGATCAAGTTCGGCCCGTCCGTCAAGTCAGGCTATCTGCCGCAGGTCATCCACTTTGCCCATCCGGAGCGCACGCTCTATGACACGATGCTCTATGAGAAGAATTGCACGCCCCAGACGGCGCGCGACCGCCTCGGCGCATTCC
>OMDC01001129.1_pt1 | contig 10320 bp, 8 predicted proteins | sample 1674201 | NCBI WGS metagenome assembly OMDC01 (sample SAMEA103958152, study PRJEB25191) | human gut metagenome | biome: human-associated habitat [ENVO:00009003]; feature: intestine environment [ENVO:2100002]; material: feces | place: Germany | collected 2013/2015 | reverse complement strand
TCTTTTTATAGTAAGCTACGTCGACACCAACCCTATTCTCAAACGCCTTCAACTCAAGGCCTAACTCCCAAGAGTTGATCGTCTCATTCTTTAAATTTGGATTTGCCATCCAATCCTCGTTGCTGGCATTAAAAATACCCCCTTTAATATCATAACTGATATTATAATAGTCACGCAACATATAAGCGTCCGTATCATTACCTACCTGAGCCCAAGACGCACGGATCTTACCGAAAGAAAGAATACCCGTGTTATGCCCCATCTTATTCAACATTTGGGTGAAAATCCAGCTAACACCTACCGACGGGTAAAAATAAGAGTCATTGTCTTTCGGAAGTGTTGAAGACCAGTCGTTACGAGCGGTTAAGTCCAAATACAAATAGTCGTCCCAAGACAATGATGCCGTAGCATATAGCGAGTTGATTTGTTTACGGTTGCGAGTATACTCACCACCATGTGTCTTACCGTTGGCGATCGCATGGAAATCGGGAATCACAAACTCACCGGATGATTCCTTGTACCATGTAGAATTACGGTACATCATATTACCACCTACCGTACCTACGATACCGAATCGATCCCAGTTGCCTTTAGCAGTCAATAAGAAATCGGAGTTGATCTCGGTGAATTTCTCCATATTGGCAGTCATGCTACCGTTGTTCTCCCAATACGGGTTACCTGTCGCACGAATCGTCTCATACTGGATGGTGTAATTATCCATACCAGAGCGAAGCTTCAAGCTCAACCAATCCGTAAACGTGAAATCCAAGGCCGCGAATCCGATAAAACGGTCTTTCTTATCCTTGTTCGTATTGCGGTAAGCGGACCAATACGGGTTATTGGCGTTGGCTCCTGTGTCGATCAGATAACCAGCGGGCTTTCCGTCCGCACGTTTCCAATCATTATCTTTATAGGCGTCATAGTCAGAGAAGCCCACACTTCGAGGCATACTTAAATAGTTAAGGAAGATATTATCCGGGTCGCCCGCTAATTTCACACGGTTGTTCGTATGCTGGCTTACATAATTGACCTTCACGTCAGCCGATAACCATTTAGACAGCTTAGCCGTAGAACGCAAATTAATAGACGTACGATCCATTCCGCTATTCGGGACAACCCCCTTATTATCCAAGCGTGTCACACCGGCACGGAAAGTGATATCCTCGGAGCTCTTACTCAAATCCACGCTATTCGTCCAAGTGGTACCAGTGCGCAAAAAGTCCTTGTACAGATTATTATCTCTAGCCGCATAGGGATGAGATCCCATCGCCATATCCTTAGGAGAACCATCCATAACGGCACCCCAACTCGTCGCTTTATTATTATCGAAAGCGCCGTCGATACCTTGTCCGTATACATCTTGGAACTTCGGAGTTTGCATCGGGTTCTCAGCCGTGAAATTCGAATTGATACTTACGCCCCAACCTTTATTCTGGCTACCTTTCTTAGTCGTGATCATCACGACACCGTTACCTGCACGGCTACCATACAACGCCGCGGCTGCCGGGCCTTTCAATACGGACATACTCTCGATATCATCTGGGGAGATATCAGAGATACCGGAACCTTTATCCACGTTACCGTTACCCCAATAGTCATCCGTACCACCGCTAAAGTTATCGATAGGTACACCGTCCACAACAATCAACGGCTGGTTATTACCAGTAATAGAGTTATTACCACGAATCACGATACGAGAGGAACCACCGACACCGGTACCATTTTGCTTGATCTGCAAACCAGCTACCTTACCAGCCAAAGCGTTGGCCACGTTAGCATCACGGGTTTGCGTCAGGGACTCACCTTTCAATTCAGACATAGAATATCCCAAAGCCTTTTTCTCACGCTTGATACCCAAAGCGGTTACCACGACTTCATCCAAGGCTTGCGTATCATCGACCAATTGAACCTCGATAGAAGGTTGTCCGGTAAAGACGATCTCTTGCGTATTAAAGCCGATATAGGAAACTTGTAAAGTCGCATTGTTAGGAACATCCAACTCGAAACGGCCATCCATATCCGTGATGGTACCGTTGGTAGTTCCTTTGACAATTACGTTAGCACCGATAATAGCCTCGCCCGTTTTGTCCGTAACGACACCGACTGCTTTTCGTGTCTGTTGTTGAGCGTTTAAGACTGTGACTTCATGCGTGTTCTCTGCGAAAACCATGGCCGGTACCAAACAGAATGCGCATACCCCCATGTTGATCATTAACGGAATTTTTCGAAAAAGAGAATAACTATTCCCCCTTAAAGCATTTAAGGTTACAATTTTATTCATATTTTTGTAGTGTTACTATTTATAATAAAGTTATTTGTAGCTGCGCCAACAGCTCTTCTTGACTTTTCGTACGGGAGAATACGCCAATATTCTTCCGTATGTTTTTAATCCTTGTTTATTCTTTCTTCATGGCAGACGTATTTTAGAAGGTTACACATTATTTCTCATTTTGATATTTCCACGACTGAGGTTCCCGATCCACTGTCCTTAACGGTAGGTTTATGTATCGCATACTGGATTCCCGACGCCAATTTCAGGTATTCCAATACTTGAGGCAATTGCTCGTCCTTGAAACGGGCTGTTATTATGGACTTCAGTATCTCGTTATCTTTTACCTCGAATACTACGTGATAATGACGTTCCAGCGTTTTCAATACTTTATCCATCGGATGGTTCCTGAAGATAATCTCCCCGTTCTTCCAAGCCGTGTCATATTCGGTATTCACGTCGAACACCTTGATCTTGCCAGCGCCCTTTTGATACTCGGCTTTCTCGTTTGGCTTCAACATCTGTGTCATTCGCTTTCCTCCGGACACGACGTTCAGCTTTACCGATCCCTCTACCAAGGTGGTCTCTATCATACTCTCGTCTTTGTAAGCGGATACATTGAAAGAAGTACCCAACACCTCTACCGAGTAATCTTTATCCGCTTTCACAATAAAAGGCTTATGAGCATTCTTCGTCACCTCGAAATATCCTTGTCCGGTTAATTCCACCGTACGGGTATCCGCATTGAAGTCCGAAAGATATCTCAATTCGCTATTGGCATTCAGCCAAACCTTAGAACCGTCAGGTAAATCGAATGCCGAAACCACCCCAGGATTCGTGCGTACGGCTAGCGTACGCACGTTCCCTTGACCCTGCTGTATGAACAAATAAGCGGATAAAAGAAAGACTGGAATGAATAACACGGCCGCAGCCCGTTGAATAACACCTAACACTTGTCTTAAAGCTAATCTTTTCTCTTTCTTATGGATTCTTGATTTAAAACGAGACAACGCCTCGTCCGGGTTCACGGTCCGCATGACTTTTAGGCGACTTGCCACTTGAGCTGTAAAATAGACCTGCTCCAACAGTTTCTCGTTTTCTAGAGAGGCGGCCCGCCAGTTTTTCACCTCCGCAGCTTCCTCCTCGGTCAACATCCCATTGATGTATCGGATCAATATGTCTTCGTTTATTTCCATTTTTTCTTGTTTCTATAATTAATACAGTTGAGACAAAAGATGTACTAAACAAAAAAACGATTTTTTTCAAGAAAATTGAATAATGGCAAAAATACCGTTCCTAAAGAAAGGCTCAACAATATCCCTCTTTCTACTGTGGTAAAGATTCTTTTAAAACGGATTTATGAGGAGCCAAGTGAGGCGGATGGTTATCGCATTCTTCTCGACAGGCTATGGCCCAGAGGACTGAAGAAAGAGGATGCGAAGTTTGACGAATGGAGAAAAGACATCACTCCATCCAAGGAGTTACGCCAATGGTTCCACGAGGATAAAGACAGGCATTGGGAAGTATTCCAAGGTCGCTACGGGATGGAGATCAAGCAGAACCCGGATTTCATTCCTTTCTTACGAGAGATCGAGAAGCATCCGGTTGTCACTTTCCTCACGGCAGCGAAGGATGTACAACATAGTCATCTACCTATATTAAAAGAAGTCATCGAGGATTTCGAAAAAAACAAATCATAAAAATAAAAAGACCTATGAAAAGTATCGTATTGCTTCGCCACGGCGAAAGTATATGGAATAAAGAGAACCGGTTCACCGGTTGGACCGATGTGGATTTGACAGAAAAAGGCGTGGCCGAAGCTTATAGGGCCGGCAACCTATTGAAAGAAAAAGGATATGTGTTCAATAAAGCCTATACCTCTTATTTAAAACGGGCCGTCAAAACCTTGAATTGTGTATTGGATCGCATGGACCAAGACTGGATCCCGGTGGAGAAGAGCTGGAGGCTGAACGAGAAACATTACGGATCGCTACAAGGGTTGAACAAGAGCGAGACCGCCCAAAAGTATGGAGACGAGCAGGTCTTGATCTGGCGTCGCAGTTACGATATAGCCCCGCTTCCCCTATCGGAAGACGACCCTCGTAACCCTCGCTTCGATATCCGCTACAAAGACGTGCCGGATAAAGAGTTGCCCCGTACGGAATCCTTGAAAGATACGGTTGAGCGGATTCTCCCTTATTGGAAAGAGGTTATCTTCCCGACGCTCCGGACCGCCGACCAGATCCTTGTCGCCGCTCACGGAAACAGCTTGCGGGGAATCATCAAATATTTAAAAAACATCTCCGATGAAGAGATCGTTCATCTGAATCTCCCGACAGCCGTTCCATACGTGTTCGAGTTCGATGATGACTTGAAACTCGTGAATGATTATTTCCTTGGCGACCCGGAGGAAATCAAGAAACTCATGGAAGCCGTAGCCAACCAAGGAAAGAAAAAGTAGCGGGATTCATGCCTCTTATCCGGAATTATTCATTAAGTTTGCAACCAAACAAACTTAAACACTATTGTGGACGAGAACGCAGAACGAATTTCACTAGAACTTATCGCAGGAGACGAACAAGCGTTCGACACCGTGTACAAACAATATTACCGGGGATTGTGCGCCTTCGCCTCCCAATATGTAACAGTACCAGAATCGGAGGAGATCGTACAAGACGTGATGATGTGGCTGTGGGAAAACCGAAAATCCCTAGTAGCGGACATGTCCCTGAAATCACTCCTCTTCACCATTGTCCGCAATAAATGCCTCAATACGATCAGCCACATACAGGTTAAGCAACAAGTGCACGAGAGATTGTACGCCAAGTTCCAAGAGCAATTCGAGAATCCTGATTTTTATATAGGAGAACTGATGGCCTTGGCCTCCAAGGCCATCCGGGAGCTCCCGGATGAATACCGTAAGGCATTCGAGATGAACCGTTTCGAGGAAATGACCTACAACGAGATCGCCGAGCGGACAGGCGTATCCCCCAAAACAATCGCATACCGCATCTCTCAAGCGCTCAAGATATTACGGACGAAATTAAAGGACTATATCCCTTTATTGGTATGGCTGCTTTACGAACAAACACGCTCATAACGGAGGAAGCATCCTACCGCCATGAGCGTTTTTTTAATGAGTCAAAAGACTTATTTCACGAACGGTGCTTTCAATAAATAATCCACGCAGCCTTTCACGCCCTCAAACTGGGAACGTCCGTCAGGCATACCCTCCAACTCCACGAAATAATCCTTGATTCCATTCGCGTAAGCTTGCCGGAATATATTCTCGAAATTCATCATCCCGGACTCGCCTAGAATAGCACGGTCCTTGATGTGCAATACCTTAATACGGTTCGGATATTTCTTCAACCACTCTATCGGATCTTGTTGTCCCATCACGGCCCAATAAACATCCATCTCGAAAAATACAAGCGAAGGATCAGTATTCTTCAAGAACAACTCATAGATGCAATCTCCTTTCACACGCCTTCCCAGCTTGGCCTCCGTACTACCCGGATTTACCTTGGCGAACTCCATCTCATGGTTGTGATAGCCGAAAGGAATACCGGCCGCTTTCACTATCTTACCCGCCTCGTTAAAAATCTCGCAGACGAAAGCGGTTTCCTCGGTGCTACGGGTACTCGGTTGCCCGGGCTGGATCAAGTACTTCACGCCTAGTTTGGCATGGTCATCAGCCGTCTTCTTCCAATACTCGGAGATCTGGGAGCGATTGGCCTTCGTGTACTCACGTACCGGAGGATTCACGTGGGAACTGGTGATCTTCAATCCGGCATCATCCACCATCTTCTTGAATTCCATCATGTCTACACCGCCGATCTTGCCTTCCTTGTAACCGGCCAATTCCAGATTCGTGTACCCCATTTGCTTGATCTTTTTCAATCCACCGGGTACATCCGCATAAAGTTCCTTGCCTAAAGAATAGATTTGTAAACCAACTGTCTTAGCGGCCATCGTTTCAGAAGTGACAGGTTTAGCCGCATCTGCGCTCCCGACCTTTCCGGCCATCAGGCCACCCAAGGTGAAAAGGGACGCATTCTTTAAAAAATCTCGTCTATTTATCATGATTATTAGAATTAAGTCAGTCCAAAGATAGAGATTATAATCTAAAAAAAGACCGCATAGGATGGAAAAATCCACCTATACGGTCCACAAATGGTATACATTATATAATAGGACTCGATTAACGGCGAGGCTTGATATCCAACTTCACCGGCTTGATCATATTCTCCGGGCTTAAGATCGTATCCAATTCCTCCTTGGTCAAGATACCATGATCCAGTACCAATTGATAAACGCTAACGCCGGTCTCCAACGCCTCCTTCGCGATCTTGGTCGAGTTCTTATAGCCGATTACCGGATTCAAGGCCGTCACCACGCCGATGCTATGATGTACCTCCTCACGGCAACGATCCTCGTTAGCGATAATACCGTCCACGCAACGGGTACGCAAGGTATCGAAACCATTGATCAGCAAATCCACGGACTCGAAGCAGCATTGTGCCATCACCGGCTCCATGGCGTTCAGCTCCATCTGGGCGGCTTCCCCGGCCATGGTCACACATAATTCATTACCCATTACCTTATAAGCGATCTGGTTCATCACCTCCGGGATCACAGGATTCACCTTACCCGGCATGATAGAAGAACCCGGCTGCATAGCAGGCAAGTTAAACTCACCCAAACCGCAACGAGGGCCGCTTGCCAACAAGCGAAGGTCATTACATATCTTATTCATCTTCACGCAAACCCGCTTCATGGCGGAAGCATAGCCTACCAAGCAAGAAGTATCCGAGGTAGCTCCTACCAAATCGGAGGAGAGACGGATATCCCATCCGGTTATCTCACGTAAAGCCGCGATACATTTCTCCGCGTATCCCGGCTCGGCACAAATACCCGTACCGATAGCGGTAGCTCCCATATTAACCACCAAGAAATCGGCGGCGGCCTCATTCAAGTGAGCGATCTCATCCTGCAAGATGCTGGCGAAGCCATTAAAGGTCTGCCCCAACGTCATAGGTACGGCATCCTCCAACTGCGTACGTCCCATCTTGATAATTTGCGAGAACTCCTCTCCTTTCTTACGGAAAGAGGCGATCAATTCCTCCAAATGGGGAAGCAATTGAAGATGCTTAAAATACATACCGATATGGATAGCGGTCGGATATGCGTCGTTCGTGGATTGCGAGCAGTTCACATGGTCGTTCGGTGAGCAGTATTGGTATTCACCCCGCTCATGCCCCATCAGCTCCAAGGCACGGTTGGCGATCACCTCATTCGCGTTCATATTCGTAGTGGTACCCGCTCCGCCTTGGATCATATCCACCGGGAACTGGTCGTGATGTTTACCATCGAGAATCTCCCCACAAGCGGCGATGATAGCGTCTTTTTGCTCTACGGTAAGCAAGCCTAATTCAAAGTTAGCCATGGCAGCCGCCATTTTTGTTATAGCTAATCCTTTAATGAATAAAGGATATTCACTCAAACGGAATTTACTGATTGAGAAATTCTCGATTCCTCTCAAGGTTTGAACTCCGTATAATGCTTCGGCGGGGATTTCACGAGCGCCGATCAAATCGCTCTCTATGCGAGTTTTTCCAGTTAATTTAGTATCCATATTAGAAATATTAATCGTTTTTTATTGTTTCCGCAAAGGTAGAAACTATTATTTTGAAAGCAAATTATTCTTCGAAATAATAAAAACAAATACCAAAAACGTCAATACACGTCTACGCAAGGCTCAATGAATTACAATTTGTCAATAGAGCAGTTTTAATAGACCTTCTGATCTTTTTTATCTCATTCATAAAAAAAGTACGATTTTATTTGCTGTTTGTCAAAGATTCCATATATTTGCTGCCGTAATAACAAAACAGAGTCATGAGAACATTCGTAGTAAATACATATTGGTGGTGGCGCTCCGTACAACTCAAAAGGTCGTAAGGAACGAAGACTCGTATGTATATATAAACACTACATAAAGATATAAAGAGGTCTGTCGCACTTGCGGCAGGCCTCTTTTCTTTTTATGGCAAATTCAAAAGGAAAATAACTAAAATAGATAAAAGATGAAAACGTATCAAGTTGACAAGAATGGTTACTATGGTGAGTTCGGCGGGGCTTATGTTCCCGAGATCCTTCATCAATGCGTGGAAAATTTACAGAATACCTATCTGCAAGTGTTGGAGAGCGATAGCTTCAAGGAAGAGTTCGATCAGTTATTGCGTGATTATGTAGGCCGCCCCTCCCCTCTTTACTTGGCCAAACGGTTGAGCGAGAAATACGGATGTAAGATCTATTTAAAACGGGAAGACTTGAACCATACCGGAGCACATAAGATCAACAATACGATCGGCCAGATCCTCCTAGCCCGCCGCATGGGGAAGACCCGTATCATCGCCGAGACGGGTGCCGGACAGCATGGAGTGGCTACGGCTACGGTATGTGCCTTGATGAATATGGAATGTATCGTTTATATGGGGAAGACAGACGTGGAACGCCAACATGCCAACGTACAGAAGATGGAAATGCTGGGAGCTACCGTCGTGCCCGTGACCTCGGGAAACATGACCTTGAAAGACGCCACGAACGAGGCGATCCGTGACTGGTGCTGTCATCCTTCGGATACGTATTATATTATCGGTTCTACGGTAGGCCCCCATATCCGGATATGGTAGCCCGGCTGCAATCCGTTATCAGCGAGGAGATCAAGAAGCAACTGCTGGAGAAGGAAGGAAGGGATCACCCGGATTACCTGATCGCCTGCGTAGGCGGGGGAAGTAACGCCGCCGGTACGATCTATCATTTCATGGACGACGAGCGGGTGAAGATCGTCTTGGCCGAGGCCGGCGGCAAGGGCATCCACTCCGGCATGAGCGCCGCCACGATCCAATTGGGTAAAGAGGGCATCATCCACGGGGCACGTACCTTGGTCATGCAGAACGAGGACGGACAGATCGAGGAACCTTATTCTGTTTCCGCCGGCTTGGATTACCCGGGCATCGGCCCGATCCACGCGAACCTCTCCGTAGAGCACCGTGCGCAAATCCTAGCGGTCGATGATGACGAGGCGTTGGAGGCTGCTTTCGAGTTGACCCGTTTGGAAGGAATCATCCCGGCCTTGGAAAGCGCCCATGCCTTGGGAGCCTTGGCCAAGGTAAACTTCAAGCCGGAAGACGTGGTGGTACTGACTGTCTCGGGCCGTGGCGATAAAGATATGGACACCTACATTAATTATAAATTATCATGAATTATTCTTTCAAAACGATAAGCAAGAAGGTGATGGGCGACCTTCACACTCCCGTAAGCATCTATCTGAAAGTGCGGGATATCTACCCGGAATCGGCCCTGTTGGAAAGCTCGGACTTCCACGGAAACGAGAATAGCCTTTCCTTTATAGCGCTCCGCCCCTTGGCGAGCATCGGTATCAACAACGGGGAATGCACGGCTACCTTCCCGGACGAGACCCGTGAGGTTACCCCGCTCACCGAAGACTATAACGTACCCGAGGCGATGAACGCTTTCCTCGGCCGCTTCAAGGTGGAGGGAGCGGACAAGAAGGTCTGCGGATTATTCGGCTACACGGCTTTCGATGCCGTCCGTTATTTCGAGAACATCCCGGTCATGGAAGTTCATCACGAGGAAAACGACGCCCCCGATATGCTATACATATTATATAAGTATATCCTTGTCTTCAATCATTTCAAGAACGAGTTGACCCTAGTGGAGATGCTCCAAGAGGACGAGGCTAGCCGGCTGGAAGAAATCGAGACATTGATCGAGAACCGTAACTTCGCCTCCTATAACTTCCAGACAGCGGGTCCCGAGACCTCCCCGATCACCGGCGAGGAATACAAGGCGATGGTCCGCCAAGGCATCAAGCACTGCCTCAGGGGAGATGTCTTCCAGATCGTATTGAGCCGTCGCTTCGAGCAACCGTTCAAGGGAGACGACTTCAAGGTGTACCGGGCTCTTCGCAGCATCAATCCCTCTCCTTATTTGTTCTACTTCGATTTCGGAGGTTTCCGTAT
>OMDC01001121.1_pt1 | contig 10375 bp, 7 predicted proteins | sample 1674201 | NCBI WGS metagenome assembly OMDC01 (sample SAMEA103958152, study PRJEB25191) | human gut metagenome | biome: human-associated habitat [ENVO:00009003]; feature: intestine environment [ENVO:2100002]; material: feces | place: Germany | collected 2013/2015 | reverse complement strand
GCCGCCCTGCGGCAGCTCGAGGAGCTTGACATAGCTCAGCGCGGTGGCGAGCTTCTTAGGCGCATAATGCGAAATGAACAGCGCAATGCCGATGGACACGAAGAAGGCAATCAGCAGTGCCAGCAAAGACACGAGCACAGTACCGAACAACAGCGGGAGCACGTAGCCCCAGAAGCTGCTGGCCTTGCCGCCGGTAAAGCTGGACACGGTCTGGCTGTTGGCGGCCTGATCGCCACCGATGAGTGGCCAGGCGCGGAAGAACAGGAACAGGAACACAGCGGCAAGTACAACCAGGATCAGGATGCCGCAGGCGTATGCCACACCGCGAAACACCTTGTCGGCGGTCTTGCCACCAACTGGCTGCACAGCCGTTTTGTCTTGCGAACTCACGGATTCTCCTTATATAGGGTGGTTATCAAGTATTCAAGTGGTGCGGTTTTCGTCTGTGACTTCGCCAAACCGTTCGGGTCCTGACCCGCTTTAAGCCGCAGCCGTATGGTTTACGACTGCGGCTTAAAGTTGGCGGCGACTGCTCTTACTACTACAGTCTATCGTTCAGTTGTCAGGTCCAGTCCACACGACCCTTGCGGGCCGACGTCATCACTTGGTCTTGATGGCCTCGATGGACTTGGTGATCTCGGACTTCAGGGAGGAGGGCAGCGGAGCGGTGCCGGCGGCATCCTGAGCGGCCTTCTGGCCCTCGTCGGAGGTCACGTAGGTCAGCCAAGCCTTGGCGAACTCAGCCTGCTTGGTGTCCTTGTAGGCCGGGCAGACGATGTCGTAGGAGACCAGGACAATCGGGTAAGCGCCCTCGGCCTCGGTGGCGTGGTTGATCTTGATGACGATGCGGTTGTCACCCTTAACGGTGTCGTCCTGCTTGGAATCCCCAATGACCTTGGAGCCGGCCTCGGCGGAAATCTCGTTGTACTTGTCGCCGACCTTGACGGCCACGGTGCCCAGGTCGCCGACCTGAGAGAAGTCAGCGTAGCCGATGGTGCCGTCGGCCTGCTTGACGGTGGAGATCACGCCAGAAGTGCCCTTGGCACCCTGGCCAACCTCGTTCGGCCAGTTCTCGCCGAGGTCGTAGCTCCATGCGTCGCCAGCGGCGTCCTTGACGTAGCTCAGGAAGTTCTTGGTGGTGCCGGACTTGTCGGAACGGTGCACCACGGTGATGTCGAGGTCAGGCAGATCGACCTTCGGGTTCTGCTTCTTGATGGCGTCATCGTTCCACTTGGTGATCTTGCCGTCGAAGATCTTGGCGATGGTCTCGGCGTCCATGTTCAGGGTCTTGCCCTTGCCGGACACGCCCTGCAGGTTGAAGACGACGGCGATCGGGGAAATGTAGACCGGGATGTCGAAGGCGGTGCCGGAAGCGCACACGCTCTTGGACTGCTCGACCTCGTTATCGGCGAGGGAGGCGTCGGAGCCGGCCCATGCGGTTGCACCGGTCAGGAAGGTGGACACGCCAGCGCCGGAACCGGACGGGTTGTAAGCGACCTTGGCGTCCGGGTTGGTGCCCTGGAAGCCGGCGATCCAAGCTTCGACGGCGGCCTGCTGGGAAGAAGCGCCAGCGCCGGAGAAGTTGCCGGAAACGGTTTCGGTCTTGGTATCGGACTTGGCCGAAGAATCGGTGGAAGCGGTGGTGTTGTCACCGCAAGCCGCGACGGAAGCCAGCATCACAATGCCGGACACAGCGGCGATGGAGCGTACGAGAATGGAGTTACGCATTATTCTTTTCCCTCTGTCAACGTTCAGATGGCGTATGTTTCTGATTTTTCGATTTTCTGTTGTCGCCATCGTTCTTCATGACAATCTCCAGCCTATTGGGCGTTTCACTCGCCCCAAACCAAAAACGGTGAACGGAAGATGAACAGTCTACGACACCTTCGCCGTTCGACGTTCCTTCCGTTCACCGTTCTTTGCAAGCACGATGCGAATGCGCGCTATACCAAGCCTTTCATCATCATTCGCTTGGCGTATCGATCTTGTATCCGAGGCCGCGCACGGTGGTCAGATACTTGGGATGGCCCGGGTCCTCCTCGATTTTGGCGCGCACGCGCTTGACATGCACGTCCAGCGTCTTGGTGTCGCCGACATAGTCGGAGCCCCAGATGCGGTCGATCAGCTGGTGGCGGGTCATCACGCGGCCCTTGTTCTGCATGAGGTATTCCAGCAGTTCGAATTCCTTCAGCGGGAAGAACACGTTCTCGCCGCGGACCGTCACCTCATGCTGGCCGATTCTCATGGAAATGTCACCGCATACGAGCGGAATATCGTCGTCGGCGGCTTCTCCGGATTCGGCGACCATCTGGTTGCGGCGCAGCACCGCGCGGATGCGTGCCAGCAGCTCACGGAAGGAATACGGTTTGGTGATGTAGTCGTCCGCGCCGATTTCAAGGCCGACGACCTTGTCGATTTCCGCGCTTTTCGCGGTCAGCATGATGATCGGCACACGGCTTTGCTCGCGGATCCGACGGCACAGCGCGGTGCCGTCAAGACCGGGCAGCATCAGATCGAGCAGCACCAGATCGATACCACCCTTGGTGAACAGTTCCAATCCTTCTTCACCGGTGGCCGCGGCGGACACGTCGTACCCTTCACGGGTGAGCTGGTAGACCAGCGGCTCACGGTACGACTCTTCGTCCTCGACGATCAGAATTCGCGTCATCAGTGGTTCTCCTCATTCTCTGTTGTGGTGGAGTGGCCGGACTGTTTCTTTTCACGGGTGTTATCATTCGCCGAATCCGCCGGATGGTCGGGTTCCGCAGCGCCCGAAGCCTGCGGCATCGTGATGGTGAAGGTGGATCCCTCCCCCTCGCGCGACCATACGGAGATGGTGCCGCCGCAATCCTCGACGCAATGCTTGGTGATGGCCAATCCCAGGCCGGTGCCGCCGGTTTCACGGGAGCGCGCCGGATCGACGCGGTAGAATCGCTCGAAAATTCTGCTGAGCGACGCCGCGGGGATGCCGATGCCCTGGTCCACGACGCGAATCGCCACCTTGCCGGATTCGATGCCGATGCCGACGGCCACCGTGGTATGTTCCGGCGAATAGTTGATGGCGTTCTCCACCAGGTTCTTCACCGCAGTTTTGATGGTCTCATGGTCAGCGACCACGAACACGTCCAGGTTCTGTTCGGCTTCCTTGGCCAGTTCCTCGGCGTTCGCATGCACCAGCACCTGCCGGCCGTTCACGGACAGGACCAGGCTGATGTGCTTCGATTCGGCCTTGACCTGGTTTTCGGCGAGCGCCTCGCGTGCCACGGACAGCACGGACAGCCGTTCCGCGTTGAGCATCGCTGCCGCGCTTTGCGCTTTCTGCAGGTCGATCAGACGGTGGACCAGTTCCGTCAATCGTTCGGATTCCTTGGAGATTCGGCCGGAGAAGTATTTCACCGCGTCCGGATCGTCGGCCGCGTCGCCGATCGTTTCGGCGAGCAGAGAAATCGCGCCTGCCGGGGTTTTCAGTTCGTGCGAGACGTTGGTGACGAAATCGCGCCGCATGATTTCGAAACGGCGTTGCTCGCTCATGTCGGAAATGAAAATCGCAAATAGGTTGTCGGCGATCTGTCCGACGCGCACGTGCAGGTAGAGCGTGTCTTCGGGCAGCGGCTTGCCGGCTTCGACGCCTTTGCCGTTCGTGTTCACCACGCCCGTTCGCGTGCGGCCGTGCAGGGGGATGGTCAGTTCGCGTTCGCGCACCACACTGTCCGTGGAGACCAGTTTCACGATGTCGCGGATTTCCGCGAGCGCCATCGCCTGGTCGTGGATGATGCCGAAGCGCCGCGCGGCCGGGGATGCGTATTGGACCGTGGCCAGCGAGTCTACGACCACCAAAGCTTCGGGCATGACGGCCACCAGCTGGCGTTCCGTGGACTGCACGGGAACGCGGGGGCCGAACAGGGACGTGTTCTTCGCAGCTCCGAACAGGCTCGGATCATTGGGGTCGACGCCGTCCTGCACATCCTGGAAGCCTCGTCTGCGGCCAAGCAGGAACGCCACGACGAACACGACCACGGCCACGACCACCAATGCCGCAACCACCGACGGCGTTGCCAGCATCTGCTCCAACGTCATGCGTTCACCTTCCGATAATCCTCAGTTCTTCCTTAAGACTAGCGGTTTCGGAGAGGCTTTCGCGTATGCGATTCTCTCACGCCACCGGAAGTTTTCCTGCCGTTCATCTTCCGAAACGCAGCATATCGGAATATGAGACGTCCCGTTTGCCGATATGACGATGCATGATGACGGGTCATGCGGCAAACGGGATGTGGAAACGGGATGTGGAAACGGCTTTTCGCAACGTTAGGCGTTTCGCAACGCCACATGAACGCTACATGCGTTTGGCGATGTTCACCGTCAGTTTCGCGGCGGTGTCCGCGTATTCGGAAATGTCGAACGTTTTGAAATCCTCGTAGTCGGTGTCCGCGTTGTCGCTCAGCGCGCGAATCACCAATGCGGGAACGTCGTTGCGGGCGGCGACATGCGCGACGGCGGCGCCTTCCATTTCCACCGCGTCCGCGCCGGTCTCACGGATCACCTGCTCGACCTTCTGCGGATCATCGACGAAATAGTTGCCGGTGGCGATGATGCCGACGATATGGTGAATGTTCAAGTCGTTCAGCGCCTGGTCGGCCAGTTCGAGCAGACGGTCGTCGCTATGGTATTCCTCGATGGGCCGGTCGGCGGTGCCGGGCTTGAATTGGCCCACCAATCGCATGTCGGTGTCGAGATAACGCAGGGTGCCGCCGAGCACCACGTCGTTGATGTGCAGATTCGTGTTGAGATTGCCCGCGATGCCGGAGAAGATCACGGCGTCCGGCTGGTCAGCGTCGATCAGATGCTGCGTGGTGGCGGCGATGTTGACGGTGCCCATGCCGCCGACGGTCGCGGCGACGTTGACGGCGGTGCCCTTGTTGGTTTCGAGGGTGCCGCGCGTCACCTTGACGCCGGCTTCCTCGGTGACGGTGACGTTGCTCAGTGCCGTTGCGATATTGGCGACTTCCTCATCCATGGCGCCGATGATGGCGATTGCGGTCATTGCACCCTCCCTGTCTTACGTGCTGTCTTGAGTGTTGTTTTACGCGATTGCGATTCGCGTTTCCCGAATTTTCTGCAATCGCGCGGATAGTGAATCGAATCGGTCACTTCCAGCGGCGCGCGGCCACCGCATGGGCAAGCTCGCGTAGCAGCTGTTCCGTGGTGTTCCAGCTCAGACATTTGTCGGTGATGGACTTGCCGTAGACGAGCTGGTCGAGCGGCGCGGCCTTCTGGTTGCCACCTTCGATGAAGCTTTCCATCATGATGCCGGTGATGCCCTGCTCGCCTTTGGCGATACGGCCCGCAATGTCACGCACCACCTGCGCCTGACGATGCTCGTCCTTGCCGGAGTTGCCATGCGAGCAGTCGACGATCAGCCCATGTGCCGCAGCGGAATCGGCCGGCATTTCGGCGCGGATGGTGTCCATGGCCTTGGCCACCGAAGCGGCATCGTAATTCGGGCCGTGCGAGGAACCACGCAACACCACATGGCAGTCGGGATTGCCGAGCGTTTTGACCACGGCGGCGCGGCCGAGATGGTCGATGCCGAAAAACGTGTGCTGTTGTGCGGAAGCGAAGCAGGAATCGGCCGGAGCCTTGATGGAACCGTCCGTGGCGTTCTTGAAGCCGATCGGCATGGACAGGCCGGACGCCAACTGCCGGTGCACCTGGCTTTCCGTATTGCGCGCGCCGATCGCACCCCAGCTAATCGCGTCGGAAATATACTGCGGACTGGTCGGCTCCAAAAACTCCGTGGCCGCCGCCAAACCCTCGTCAAGCACACCAAGCAGCGTGCGGCGGGCCAACAGCAAGCCCTTCCTGATATTGCAGCTGCCGTCGATATCCGGATCGTTGATCAGACCCTTCCAACCGACCGTGGTGCGCGGCTTCTCGAAATACACGCGCATGACGATCAGCAGCTCGCCATCCAACTCGCCTTTCAACGCGGACAGGCGACGCGCGTAATCGAGCGCGGCCTTCGGATCGTGAACGGAACACGGACCGACAACCACCAGCAGGCGATCGTCCTGACCGTACAGGCAGGCACGAATCTCATCACGCGAATAGGCGACGATCTCCTGCGCCTGCTCGCTCAACGGCAGGTCGCCCAACACCTGCGCCGGCGTGGGCAACACTTCGAATTCCAGCACGCGGCGGTTCACGATGCGGCTGATGCCCACCTGGTCCTCCCAGCGCGGCACGTCGGTCTCCACCAGCGGATTCTTGCCCTCATCCATGGCCTGCCTAATGGCACGTAAATCCTCAGGCGTGTTCAGCTGCTGCTGCATGATCTCGCTCTCCTTGTCGCTTCCTTTCCCAAGGATAGCAACGATGGTGCAGAAACATCAGCCAAGCTTGCGACGCGCGTCGACCGCGTCGGCAAGCGTGTGCAGCAGCTGCTCGGTACGATCCCACGGCACGCATGCGTCGGTGATCGACTTGCCGTATTCCAGCTGGTCGAGCGGCGCGGGCTTCTGATTGCCCGCCTTGAGGAAGCTTTCCATCATGATGCCGAGAATGCCCTGTTCGCCGGCCGCGACGCGTGCGGCGATTTCTTCGACCACTTCGGCCTCGCGCACCTCGTTCTTGCCGCAGTTGCCGTGCGCGGCATCGATGATCAGACCATGCTCGCTTGGTCCGGAAGCCTTGGAAGCCTTGAGATCCGCCAACGCTTGGGCCACGGAAGCGGCATCGTAGTTCGGACCATGCGAGGAACCACGCAGCACCAGATGGCAGTCGGGATTGCCCTTGGTCTCCGCGGAAATCACACGACCATCCAGATTGATGGAGAGGAAATGATGCTCGAAAGCGGCCGCGAAACACGAATCGGCCGCCGGCTTGATGGAACCATCCGTAGCGTTCTTGAAACCGATCGGCATGGACATGCCGGACGCCAGCTCGCGGTGCACCTGGCTTTCCGTATTACGCGCGCCGATAGCGCCCCAGCTGATCAGATCGCAAATATACTGCGGGGTAATCGGATCAAGCCATTCCGTAGCGGCGGGCAAGCCGAGCCCCAGCACGTCGGTAAGCACCTTGCGAGCCATGAACATGCCCTTGCGAATATTGAACTGGCCGTCAAGATCAGGATCGTTGATCAGACCCTTCCAACCGATCGTGGTGCGCGGCTTCTCGAAATACACGCGCATGACGATGACCAGACGATCATCAAGCTCCTTCTTGACGGCGGCAAGCCTCTCCGCATACTCGTGCGCAGCCTTCGGATCATGAATCGAACACGGGCCGACGATGGCCAGCAGACGATCGTCACGGCCATGCAGCACGTCACGAATCTCCTGACGGGACTTCAACACCAGATCGCTCATCTCGTTCGTGAGCGGAAGTTCCTTAAGAAAATATCGGGGAGCGGGAATCGGGTCAAGCTGACGAATATTGACATCCACGGTCTCCGGAAACACGGCGCGCTCATCCAACAGCTGTGCATCCTTCGAACTATCCGGACCGCGAAGACCTGCCATCGCTTCTGTTCCTCCCCTGCATCATTATGCTTGCGTAGCGCGATAGCGCCACCGTCGTTACCTTAACGGATGGGGACGGAATATGGGGATGGGCGACTGCATGGTGGAATGGGTGGGGGGCGACGTGGGACGAAGAAAGCGATATAGGAAAGACCCAACGCGGACGGAGAGTCCGGGTTGGGTCTTTTTTGGGGGAAACGTGCGTCATGGGGCCTGCCGGGCTGAGGCGATGAGGCCTGCAGCCTCGAAAACGCCTGTCGGCGTTTTCCCTCGCGGCGGAAGCCCACCGGGCTTCCGCTATTCGCTCGGCGCGTATTGGCCAGCGCGCGCTCCGCGCGCTATTTGGCCAATGCGCCCATCGGATCCCACGCGGGGAGCATGGTGGCGGGTTCTTCTAGGGCCTTGAGGTATTCGGCGGGAAGGAGGGCCTTGGGGACGGCGACCTCGTAGACGTATTCGGTGAACCAGTCGTCGCTCATGGTGAAGTAGCCCTTGTCGGCGATCTTGTCTCCCCACGAGTTCTCCACACGCCAACGGCGGGTGGTGTGGCCATCCTCATCCACATCCACACCGACGAACGCCATCGCGTGATTCATCGCGGAATCGCCGAAACGGACACGCTGTTCCTTGTCCAGATCGAAATCGACGCCATACACGCGGCCATACTCGAACAGGTCGGTGGCCCACGCGCCGTTCTCACGGTCCATCATCGGATGGCAGTCAGCGCCGAACCATACCGGAATGCCCTGCTCAACGAGAATCTGCTTGACGCAGTCCTTCATGAACTGGTTCGGCACGTTGAGGTACTCGGTCGGGTCTCCCCCGGCCACGTTGCCCAGATGCTCGATGCCGATCTTCTTGCCCTTGACGTGCTCCTGACGCGGATCGTCCACCAGGCAGACATAGCTTTCCAAATCGGCGGAACCCACATACTTCTTCCAGAACTCGACAGGCGTGATCTCGCCATCGCGGTGGAACTCGCCATCCTTGTCGGTCCACTCCCAATCGAAGCTCTTCGGCGGCTCGCCCAAGTGAATCGTCAGAATACGGTGACCGGCGGCGACCGCATCGGCGATGATCGCATCGATCGCGGACGGATCAGCGTACATATGCGCAACCGCGGTGTGCAGCATGCGGCGCAGCTGCACGTTCATCTCACCGGTGTTCTTGGAGGATTCGGTCTCCGGGAACAGATCCTTCGGCACCGCGCCATACTTCTTGTACACGTTCATGGCCATGGTCCACTGGCCGCCGTCGCCCATCACGTCGGACAGCAGATGCTGCATCAGACGCGAATCGGCAGGCTCGCCGGCCTCTACCAGAGCCGCCACGTCCTTCAGGAAGTAGTTGACGCGTTCGAGCTTGTCGTAGTACATGGCGTAGTTCTGGGAGAACTCGAACTCCTTAAGACCCATGTTCTGCTTGGCCACGAAACGGGCCACGTTCAGCGAGCTGAACAGCCAGCAACGGCCGGAACGGTCCTGATGGGTGACGGTGCCGTTGTCCACGACGGTGGAGAAACGACGCTGCATCAGACGGGCGCGATCGTAGTTGCGCGCCACCTTGTCGATGCCGGCCGCCGTGACGGCGTTCATGGCCATGCGATTGTGCTCGCTTGCTTCGAAATCGTCGACGAGCTTGTTCAGTTCATCACCGCTCAATGGCGTGATGTCGGTCATTATCCATTCCCTTTCTATGGTTTCAGTTGTTCTGCGAAGCGTCTGCGGATCCGGCGTCGCCTTCCGGCTCGGTCTCGGCTGCGGAATCGTTCTCGACGGCATCCTGCGTGTCGGCGTCTGCCGGTGCGGCGGTCTCATCGTCGTGCTGCGCGTCGTCATCAGATTGCGCGTCGGAAGGCTCGCCTTCATCGACGGCGTTGACCACGGACAGGTCGTTCATGCCGAAACCGGAGAACGCGTTGGAGAACATGGCACGCAGTTCGCTGACGCGCTGCGTGATCTGGGCCTCACGGCTCTGCAGGTCGGCGATGCGCTGCTGCACGCCGTCCAGTTCCTTCTTCGCGGCCTCGCGACGCTCGTTGATCTGCTCGTCGGCGTCTTCGGTGGCCTGCTTGAGGATGCTTGCCGCGTTCGCGTCCGCCTCGTCACGCTTGCTGGAAGCGTACGCCTCAGCCTCGTCACGGGTCTTCTGCGCGGAGGAAATCAACTCGCTGGCCTGCTTGTTGGCGGCCTCGCGACGCTCGTTCAGGCCGGTGAGCAGCTCATTGACCTTCTTCGTGGCCTCCTCCTGCTGGGCGGAGATGTCGGCGCGGATCTGCTCCACTTCGGCGTTGACCTGGCTGATGGTCTTGGTGCGGTGCACCTCCGCCTCGTCGGTGATCTCCTGGGCCTTCGCCTTGGCGGTGTCGGTGATTTCGGCGGCACGGCGCTGCGCGTCGGTCATCATCTTGGACACCTGCTCGCGCACGTCCGCCAGCTTCTTGTTGGCTTCGGCAAGCGCGGATTCGATCTGGTCGTTGGTCTCGCTCTTCAGGCGGGAGATCTCCTCATTGGCGTTCTTGCGCTGTTCGGCGATCTTGCTGGTCGCCTCGGTGCGCATGTCGGAAATCTCACGTTCCTGCGTGGCGCGTTCGGCGGCAAGACGCTTGCCGTGTTCCTCACGGGAGTTGGTCAGTTCCAGATCGACGGTCTGACGCTGCGCCACCACGGCCTTCTGGGCCTCGCTGCGCATCTGGTCGACCTCATGCTGGGCATTGGCCCTCATGGCTTCGGATTCGTCCTTGGCGTCACCGAGCACCTTGGCCGCCTTGGCGTTGGCGTCGTCCATGATGCGCTTGGCGTCGATTTTGGCGTTGTTCAGCAGTGTTTCAGCCTGCAGCTGCACCGTGGCGCGGG
>OMDC01001114.1_pt1 | contig 10408 bp, 7 predicted proteins | sample 1674201 | NCBI WGS metagenome assembly OMDC01 (sample SAMEA103958152, study PRJEB25191) | human gut metagenome | biome: human-associated habitat [ENVO:00009003]; feature: intestine environment [ENVO:2100002]; material: feces | place: Germany | collected 2013/2015 | reverse complement strand
CCGAACGAGAAGAACTCGGCGACCTCGGCGATTTGGTGGGCGGTCACGGCTGCGCGGGGAACCTCGATCATCGTGCCGACCATGTAGTCGATCTTGTCGTTGCGTTCCGAGAACACCTGTTCGGCCGTCGAGTCGATGATGCCCTTCTGGTAGCGCAGCTCCTTGTGGTTGCCCACGAGCGGAACCATGATTTCGACGTGTACGGGGGTGCCCTGTGCACGGACGTTCATGGCCGCCTCGATGATGGCGCGCGCCTGCATCTCGGTGATCTCGGGGTAGGTGTTGCCCAGACGGCAGCCGCGGTGTCCCAGCATGGGGTTGAACTCGGCCAGCGACTCGACCTTGGCGACGATCTTCTGGAGGGGGACGTCCATCTCACGGGCCATCTCCTTCTGGCCTTTCTCGTCGTGCGGCACGAACTCGTGCAGGGGCGGGTCGAGCAGGCGGACGGTCACGGGGAAGCCGTTCATGGCCTTGAACAGGCCTTCGAAGTCGCTGCGCTGGATGGGCAGCAACTTGGCCAGTGCCACGCGGCGTCCGGCCTCGTCGTCGGCGAGGATCATTTCGCGGAAAGCCTTGATGCGGTCGCCCTCGAAGAACATGTGCTCCGTGCGGCAGAGGCCGATGCCCTCGGCGCCGAACCCGAATGCCTGTGCGGCATCCTTCGGCGTGTCGGCATTGGCGCGGACTTTCAGCACGGCGTATTTGCCTGCCAGATCCATCAGCTGGCCGAAGTCTCCGCTCAGGTCGGCGGCCATCGTGGCTACCTGTCCCAGGTAAACTTCGCCCGTCGAACCGTTGAGCGAGATCCAGTCGCCCTCCTTGACGGTGAAGCCGTTGACTTTGATCGTGCGGGTTTTATAGTCTATCTCCAGCTCCCCGGCGCCCGATACGCAGCACTTGCCCATGCCGCGGGCAACGACGGCCGCATGCGAGGTCATACCGCCGCGGGCGGTGAGGATGCCGGCGGCGTCGAGCATGCCTTTGAGGTCTTCGGGAGAAGTTTCGATGCGCACGAGGATCGCTTTCTGACCGGTTTGGGCGAGGGTTTTCTCGGCATCTTCGGCGAAGAATACCACGGGGCCCGTCGCGGCGCCCGGCGATGCGGGAAGGCCCTTGGTGATGACCTGTGCATTGGTGATGGCCTTCTTGTCGAATACGGGGTGGAGCAGCTCGTCGAGTTTCGCGGGCTCGCAGCGAAGCACGGCCGTGCGTTCGTCGATCAGCCCTTCGCGGAGCATGTCCATCGCGATCTTGACCATGGCCGCGCCGGTGCGTTTGCCGTTGCGGCACTGGAGCATCCACAACTTGCCGTCCTGGATCGTGAACTCGATGTCCTGCATGTCCTTGAAATACTGCTCCAGGTGGTGCTGGATCTCATCGAGTTCCTTGTAAACCACCGGCATGACCTCTTCGAGCGAGGGGTATTTCGTGCGGCGGTCTTCCTCGGAGATGTTCTGTGCGGCCGCCCAGCGCTTCGACCCTTCGAGGGTGATTTGCTGCGGGGTGCGGATGCCGGCCACGACGTCCTCGCCTTGGGCATTGATGAGGTATTCGCCGTTGAAGAGGTTTTCACCCGTCGCGGCGTCGCGCGAGAAGGCTACGCCCGTGGCCGAGTTGCTGCCCATGTTGCCGAATACCATGGCCTGTACCGTTACGGCCGTTCCCCATTCGGCGGGGATGTTGTTGAGCTTGCGGTAGAGGATGGCACGGTCGTTCATCCACGAACCGAATACGGCGCAGACGGCGCCCCAGAGCTGATCCCAGGGACATGCCGGGAAGTCCTCGCCGGTCTGCTTCTTGACGGCAGCCTTGAAGTTCCTGACCAGCTCCTTCAGGTCGTCGGTCGTCAGGTCGGTGTCGTTCTTCACGCCGCGTTTGTGTTTCTGCTCCTCGATGATTACCTCGAACGGATCGTGGTCTTCTTTCGATTCGGGTTTCATGCCCAGCACCACGTCGCCGTACATCTGTACGAAACGGCGGTACGAGTCCCATGCGAAACGGGGGTTGCCCGTACGCTTGGCGACGGCTTCCACGGCCTGGTCGTTCATACCCAGGTTGAGGATCGTGTCCATCATGCCGGGCATCGAAGCGCGGGCTCCCGAGCGTACCGACACCAGCAGCGGCATCTCCTTGTCGCCGAATTTCATCCCGGTGAGCTTCTCGATATTTTTCATCGCCTTCTCCACTTCGGGACGGAGCATCTGGATCACGGCGTCCTTGCCGTGGGCGTAATATTCGGAACATACTTCCGTGGTGATCGTGAAGCCCGGGGGAACGGGGATGCCGATGAGGTTCATCTCCGCGAGGTTCGCACCCTTGCCGCCGAGCAGCTCACGCATTTTGCCGTTGCCTTCGGCTTCCTTGTTGCCGAAGGTGTAGACTCGTTTAACGTCTGCCATAATTTTTCTTGGTTAATTTAATTGGTATATAAATTTATAAATTTTTTGTCAACTTGCCGCTTTTCACAGACGAAAATTGCGGTGACATTCCTGTTACCGCCTCGTCAAAGAATTCATATTCGCCGTTGGGAATGCGAATATATAAAAACTTTTCCGGAATTCCAAAAAAATCTACTCCAAGTAAACGAATACCGGCAGGGCGTAGCCGTAACCGCCCCTGTACCGCCTTTTTTCGTAGGTCGGAAGCGGGGTACCCGTCTTGGGGTCAATCAGATAACGGCGCGCATAGACATCGCCCGCCGAGGTGCGGAGCGCCGTGTCGGCCAGAATGCGATCGCGCATCTGCCAGCCGCCCCGGCGGCGGACGTTGCCCCGCCCGAGCCGTGCCGGGCGCTCCAGTGCGTCGCGCAGCCCGAAGGCTCCGGGGGCGAGAGACGAGGTGCGTCCCGCGACGAGCAGCTTCACCCCGGGGCGCTCTTCGCGCAGGTCGCGGACGACCCATTCGGCCATGCGGGTGTCGCTGCACAGCACGAGCCCTATGGTGTCGGTGCGCGTGGGACGGACGACGCGTCCGGATCCCCGTCGCATGGGTTTGCCGCGGCGGTAGAGGAGGCCCTCGATGTAGAGGTAGCGGCGCCCCGGCTCGTCGTAGTGGGGCTCGAAGAGGTCGCCGTAATAGAGCAGTGCGAAATCCATGCCGTCGAGGGAATTGAGCGTACGGTGCAGGTAGCTGTAATCGCCCTTGCAGGCGGCTGCGATGTCGCGGACGACGGCTTCGTTCTCGACGCCCCACAGCGCCACGAGCGGCATGCGCATCGAGTCGATGACGGCCGCCGTATGGCGTATCTTGCGGCGGTAGCGCTCCGTGTCCCACGCCAGGCGTCCCGAGGGCGTGTAGTCGGTGTCATTGTAGAACAGGGCGGGGACAGTGTCGTAGAGATGGTCGAGATCCCAGTAGACGATGCCCGTGCGCGGTTGTGCATGGGCGGGGATGCCTGCCAGGAAGAGCAGCAGGGCGGTTATGATGCGTGGCAGCCGTTGCAAGGCGCGTAAAGCCCGGCTGCCCGGGACGAGGCGTGCGTGGCCGGTTGCGGCGAGGACGGTTATGATGCGGCGCAGCGACATAGGCCGGGGTTATAACGGCTCCTCGGGCAGGAACTTGCGCGGCGAGCAGCCCAGGAACCGGGCGATCTCGTTGATATGGTTGAGGTTGTATTTTGAAGGATTTTTCGGGCTTTCAACTTGTGAAATGAATCCGTCGCTTACTCCTATACCATAAGCCAATGTGGCCTGTGAAACACGTTGAGCCATCCGCTCTTTGCGAACTGCGGCACTGACGTATATGTCGAAAGCACTTTTCGGTTTCACAAGCATCTGTTTAGATGATGTAAAACTAAAAATTATGCCATTGTGAAAGTATAGTTATAACTTAAATTCGCCTATGTATAGGTAGTTATTAAGCCGGTGTACTACGGCCTTTGTGCCGGAATTTTTGTTTTTGGTATCTTTGGAGGGGAAATGTATACGATTCTTTTGGTTCCAACATGTACTTTTTTCCGCAAAAAGTACCAAAAACTCTCCGACGGATGCTTCGCCTGCTCTTGGCGTCCTAACGCTGGAAACGGGCGCCTAATCGCGGGTTTGCAAGCAAACCTGCCCCGTTTCTCGCGCTTTTAGTCCGCCGTCCGCCGACGGCTCCGGCATCAAGTCGGGATTTTTGTTATCGTGTTTCTCTGTTTTTTGCCGCACAGCGAGAATTCCGGACAGCAGGATTTTCCGCATTTCGTTTGCAGCGGATAAAGAGCGGCTGCGGCGCCGAGCGCCCGGAACGGGCGTGCGAAAAGCGCAGTCTTTCGTGCCCGTTCAGCGAGGCTCCGCAGTTGCTCCCGCGAAAACGGCATGCGGATGGTTTTGGGTACCTTTTGCCACCAAAAGGTACGTATTTGCCTTTTGAGAAAAGACAAATCTATGCTTAGGAAAAGCGGCAATATACGCCGCGCCTGTCCGGCAGGGGGCTTGAAACCGTTTTTCGGAGGGGGCTGGGATCGGAAAAACTATTCCGAGATTATCCCCGAACCGACCAGTTCGTCGCCGTCGTACCATGCGGCGAACTGCCCCGGTGTGATGCCCCGCTGGGGGGTGTCGAAGAGCAGATAGACGCCGTTTCCGCGCATGAAGAGCCGCGCCTCCTGCAACGGCTGGCGGTAGCGGATGCGGACGCTGAAGCGGGCGCTATGGCCTGCCGGCATCGTGCGCGCGGGGTTGACCCAGTGTATCTCGCGGGGGGCGATATGCAGTGCCTGTCGCCACAGGCCGGGGTGGCTGTCGCCTTCGCCGACATAGATGACGTTCTGTACGGTGTCGGTGGCGAGGATGAACAGCGATTCCTTGCGCCCGCCGATGCCGAGTCCCTTGCGCTGGCCGATGGTGTAGAAGTGCGCCCCGCCGTGCTCGCCGATCTTCTTGCCGTCGCGGACGGTGTAGCGCCACGGGGCGGCCAGTGCTGCGAGCTGTTCGGTTGTGGGGGGTACGTCGGCCGCGTGCTGTCCGCCCGGGGAGTGGGGATCCCCGTCCGGGCGTCCGGCGGCCGGGGATGCCGGGGCGGGGATTGCTTGTCCGGCATCGGGTGTGCCCGCCGGGATTCGGGCCTTGGGGCCGTATTTCGGCCACGTGGGGAGTATCTCGTGGACATTACCCCTTTTCGAGGCCAGCTTCTGTTGCAGGAAGGCCGGAAGGTCGACCTTGCCCACGAAGCAGATGCCCTGCGAATCCTTGCGCTTGGCCGTGGCGAGCCCCTGCTCGGCGGCGATGCGCCGCACCTCGGGTTTGAGCAGATCGCCGACGGGGAACAGGGCGTAGCGCAGCTGTTCCTGCGAGAGCTGGCAGAGGAAGTAGCTCTGATCCTTGTTGGGGTCGGTGCCCGCGAGGAGTTTATAGATTGTTCGTCCGTCGGGGAGCGTCTCCTCGGCCTTGCGGCAGTAGTGCCCCGTGGCGACGAAATCGGCGCCCAGCCGGAGCGCTTCGCGCAGGAAGACGTCGAATTTGATTTCGCGGTTGCACAGCACGTCGGGGTTGGGCGTGCGTCCCTTTTCGTATTCCGAGAACATGTAATCGACCACGCGGGTGCGGTAGTCCGCCGAGAGGTCGACGACGTGCAACGGGATGTCCAGTTTTTTTGCGACCAGCTCGGCGAAGACGCGGTCGTCGTGCCACGGGCAGTCGCCCTCGAGCGTTCCCGTCGTGTCGTGCCAGTTGATCATGAACAACCCCACGACGTCATGCCCCTGCTGTTTGAGCAGGTAGGCGGCGACCGATGAATCCACGCCGCCCGAAAGTCCGATTACGACACGTGCCATAGTAATATTGTTATTTACAGGTCGAGCAGCCCTTCGGGCAGCACCAGTTTCATCGTGCGCCCCCCGAAGTCGATATGGGCGATGAACTCCTCGGCGGCGGGGAGGAGCACCGTGCGGCCGCCGATCTCCAGCTCGAAAAGCGGGTTGGCGTCGCTGTCGTAGTAGTCCGTGACCGAACCCGTGAAGGCGGCCGCTCCCTTTGCGCCGTCCGCGCCCGCTTCGGTGCAGGTCACGGCGAAGCCGATCAGGTCTTCCAGGTAGAATTCGTCGTCTTCGTCCTCGTCGCATTCGATACGGAATTCAAGCCCGACGAGTTCCTGAGCCCGGCGCTCGGTGTCGAAATCGGCGAATGAGGCCACGGCGCCCGAGGTGCCGCGGCGTTCGAAGCGTTCGCAGTAGAGCGGCACTTCGAGGGCGTCGATCGTGACCAGCAGCGGGGTGCCGGTATCGAATTCCTCCGGGAAATCGGCATAGAGCGACAGCATCACACCTCCGTCGGTGCCGAAAAGCCTGTTGATCCTGCCTGCGGGAATAGTAACGCTCATATCGGTTCGTTTTTTCTCTTATGTCCGTATCGCGGTGCGGAACGGGGGAAGCGGGTATCCCGGCCGCTCCGTTACACCCGGCCCCGCTGTGCTGCCGCCTTGTCGTGCCGTGCAGCGCCTCGCTGTGCCTTGCCGGACGATTCCCGCACGGGATGCGCCCGCATGGGACTATCTGCAAAAGTAATGAAAAAAACCGGTAAACCTCCCGTTGCGGGAAATTTACCGGGATTCCGGAAAGAAGCTTTCCTGGTGTTATTCTGCGGCAGGAGCCTCTGCTGCGCCCTCTGCGGGAGCCTCGGCAGCTTCGGCGGCGGCAGCCTCCTCGGCTTCTTTGGCGGCAGCTGCGGCAGCGGCCTGCTTCTCGGCGATGGCCTTTGCGCGCTCCTCCTTGATCTTGGCTTCGGCAGCCAGGCGTGCTTTCTCGGCCGACTTGGCATCCGTGGCGAGCTTGTTGCTCTTGGCCTCGATCTTACCGGCCTTCTCGCCCAGCCATTTGTTGAAGCGGGCTTCGGCTTCGGTCTCCGAGAATGCGCCCTTGGCGACACCGCCTAACAGGTGCTTCTTGTATAATACGCCCTTGTACGAGAGGATAGCCCGACAAGTATCCGTAGGTTGTGCGCCTTTCTGTAACCAACCCAATGCTTTCTCGAAGTCGAGGTCGATCGTAGCAGGATTCGTGTTGGGGTTGTAGGTTCCCAACTTTTCGATGAATTTACCATCACGTGGCGCTCTGCTATCTGCGGCAACGATGTGGTAGAAAGCGAAACCTTTCTTACCGTGGCGTGCCAGACGAATTTTAACAGCCATTTGCTATAAAATTTTGTTGTAATTAATTAAAAAACGCTCACCCACTTTGGGCTTTTAAGCCTGCAAATGTAGACAAAATATTCCGCCCGGCAAAATAATTCGCCGAAAAATCGGTGCGACAGGCTGTTTTTCTGCCGGATACGGTGCATGGCGGGCCGCGGCGGGAACTGCCGGAAAAAGGGCGGGCTTGTGGCGGGGCAGGGTCGTGCCCCTAATCGGGTTCCCGCGGGGTTGCAGGCCGTTGCATCCCTGCGGGAAGTGATATTTTTCGTTCAGCCGGGGGCTGTTGTGAAAAAAATTCCTATCTTTGCGGCGCAAATCGTCACCGCAGGGTGCGGTTTTGCCGATGGTTCCGTAGCTCAGTTGGATAGAGCAGCAGCCTTCTAAGCTGCGGGTCGCGCGTTCGAACCGCGCCGGAATCACCCGGAAAAGGGAGCGCTGGAATCGAATCCGGGCTCCCTTTTCGTTTTCCCGCCCGCATCTTCCTTCGCCGGGTTTGGCGTCCTGCGGACTTTTTCGTAAATTTGGGTCGAATCCGATATTTTCAGGCATGGAACCGCTACCGGGCTGCAACATAAAGTATCTCAACATCAGCCGCAACGACGAGGCGTGGGGGCTGGTCGTCACGACGGCCGGGTACCAGGCGGTCGCGGCGCACAGTTCCTACCCGCAGGCGCAGCATCCCGAATCCCATATTTTCGACCCCGGCAAGGGGCGCGTCCTGAAGGAGTACCAGTTGGTCTACATATCGCGCGGGGAGGGCTATTTCGAGTCCCGTTCGTGCCGCCGCCAGCGGATCAGGGCCGGGACGATGATCTTGCTCTTCCCCGGGGAGTGGCATACCTACGAGCCCGACAGGGCTACCGGGTGGTTCGAACATTGGGTGGGATTCCGGGGCGGCAGCGTCGATGCGCAGGTCGCCAACGGGTTCTTTTCGCCGCGCAACCCGCTTTTCGGGCTGGGATTCAGCCAGACGATCATCGGCATGTACGAGGAGCTCGTCGGCTATGCGCTCCGGGAACAGGCCGGTTACCAGCAGGTCGCGGCGGGGATCGTGCAGTTCCTGCTGGGTTCGGTCTACTACAAGCACCGGAACCTTCTGTTCAACGACTCGATGGCCATCCGCAAGATCGACGAGGCGCGCGCCCTCATCAAACGCGAGGTCGAGGGCGGTCTCACGCCGCAGGGGATCGCCGAACGCCTGTCGGTCAGCTATTCGTGGTTCCGCAAGATGTTCCGGCAGTATGCCGGAGCCTCGCCTGCGCAATATCTCTCGCAGATCCGGTTCCTGCGTGCCAAAGAGCTGCTCGATACGACGGAGCTCACCGTCGCGGAGATCGCATACAGGCTCCGGTTCGAGACCCCGAGCCACTTTTCCACATTCTTCCGCAAAAGGGAGGGCGTCCCGCCCCAGCAGTACCGCCGCGAGCGGAGGCAGCCCGGGCGGTAACCTCCTCAGCAGACGACCGTCACCGGGATTCCGAGCAGCGCGGCGTATTTGCGGATCGCTCCGGCGACATGTCCCACACCGATGGCGCAGTGGTGCGAAGGCCCCGCCTTGCTCCAGCGGTCGATGAATTCCCGCGCGGGAAGCGGGAACCTGTAACGGCTGTTGATGTTGCCGATGTTCAGCACGGGGCCCGGCACCGATTCGCCTTCGGCCAGCAGGAACGAAATCCCGTCGCGTCCTTCGACCACCGACAGGAGCGTCACCGGGCCGTGTTTCACGGACATCTGGATCGACAGCCCCTTGCCGGGTTTGCCGTGGTAAACGGGAAGCGGCACCAGGCGGGCTTTCTCTTCGCCGAGCAGGAAGTGCGCCGGGCCGTCGTGCCCCAGCAGGATGACGTCGTCGGTGAAGTCCATGCCGTAGAATTCCGAGAAACAACCCCCGGCGCCCAGCAGTGACATGATTTTCATGGCCTGCACGTTTTTCACCTCGTATTCGGCCGCCACGGGGATGCCGCGCCCCGTCAGCAGCGTGTTGCCGGCGATGACCGACGTGACGATGTCTTCGTAGGCGTTGCCCGCCGCCCCCGCGTAGTAGTAGGCCAGGGAACCCAGCCGGTGCGCTTCGGCGAGCTTGTCCAGTGCCACGGAAGTGCGTGCGGCGCGCTCCAGCTCTTCGGGCGTGCAGCCCCCGTCGACGACGAACGCCTCGCCGAACGCGGCGACCCTCGCGTCGGCCTCGCGCTGCGTCACCGAGCGGCGGAATTCGTGCAGTTCGCACATCTCCAGGATTTCGGCATGGGTGCCGAAGACGGTGCTCTGCAGCCTGAGGTCGGAGTAGACGTCGACCATGCCGCCGTAGTAGTTGCCCAGCAGTCCCATGCGGTTGCGGCGCATGCCGCAGGCGACCTTCGCCGCGTCGATCCACCCGTAGATCTCGGCCCAGGCCTGCGCGTCGTCGAGGTAGCCCGTCACCACGTCGTATTTGGTGCCGGCGCGGTTGAATACCGAACAGAATTCGGGCAGCGAACAGGCCTGGCAGTTGGCAAGCCACTCGCCCGTCATCTCCCCGCGGTCGGACATGCCGTTGAGCCGGGCGTAATCGATGGCCGGGGCGGGTTGCAGGTTGAGCAGCACGACCGGGATACCCTCCCCGAGGAAGGGGATGAGCGTGGACGAAAGGGCGTAGGTCGAGATGAAGATGAACAGCACTTCGGCTTCGTCGCGCCTGAAAAGGGCCGCGGCTGCGTGAGCCTTGTCCACGTCGTCGACCATGCCTGCGTCGGCGACGATCTGCCCGCCGTAGGCTTCCATTTTTTCCTTTATGGCGTTCCGGTAGCCGTCGAGCCTTTCGCGCAGTCCGCCGAACTGGTGCCAGTAGGTGTTCAGCCCTACTGCGATCAATCCTATTTTCATGGTTTGTGATCCGTTATTTTGTCATGACGATTTCGAAATCTTCCAGCAGGCCGTAGTCCCGCTGGTCGTAGTCGCTGCCGGGCAGCTGTTTGGGCACGTTGTTCCAGTGCCACGGGCCTGCGATACCCTTGTCGGCGCTGTAATGAGGGCCGAAGAGGTTTTTAAGGCTGCCCACCACCTGCACTTCGACGCGGTTGCGTCCCTTGCGCAGGTAGGGCGTGAGGTCGAACGCATAGGGCTGCCAGGCGATGATGCCCGCTTTGCGGCCGTTCACGCAGACCCGTGCGAGCGTCCCCTCCCAGGCGTTCAGCCGGAGCGTGTAACCGGCCGCGGGGTCGTCGATGTCGTAGTCCCGGCCGTAGGCCATGTCCCACGAATAGAAGGGGAGCCCCTGCCGTTTCCAGCTTCCCAAGGCCGGTTTCCCGGCGGGTTC
>OMDC01001112.1_pt1 | contig 10419 bp, 9 predicted proteins | sample 1674201 | NCBI WGS metagenome assembly OMDC01 (sample SAMEA103958152, study PRJEB25191) | human gut metagenome | biome: human-associated habitat [ENVO:00009003]; feature: intestine environment [ENVO:2100002]; material: feces | place: Germany | collected 2013/2015 | reverse complement strand
TTATCCGTACCCTTTGAATTTGGTTCGCACTTTTCAAAGTACGGAACAAGCTCAACATTCGGCATATTCAAAAATGCCATTTCGGATTTTACTTTTGTTGCAAAGGTTTTTGCGGCTTTTCTGCGCAGAGTTCCGAGTTTTTCGGCAGCCGCAAGCATTTTTTCTTCGCTTTCTCTGCATTTTTCCGCAAGCTCGTCACGGTTGCGGTCATAGTTCATAAGTTCGTCAAGTCTTGCCTGATATTTTTCGGCAAGGTCCGAAAGCTCGTCTGACGGACAATTATATTTTCTTGTAAGACGATTGATAAGGTCAAGCCTTTCTTCAACTTCTTCAAGCCTTTGCGGATCGGATTCAAGCGAATCAATAGCGTCGGAAATGCTGTCGCAACAATCCTTTAAATTGTAATATGCATCTGTAAGCGTATTTGCAATTTCTTCATATTCAGCATTATATGATGACGCTTTTTGAAGGGCAGTTGATGCAGAATCGACCGATTCAAGACCGCCGCCATAGTTTTCGTCACCGTCAAGAGCCATTTTAGCATCATTGAGCAGAGAAAAGATTTTCTCAAAGCTCATAAGCGCTGTTCTTTCGCTCTCAAGCTCCTGTTCTTCGCCCTGCTTAACATCGGATTCTGTGAGTTCATTCACCTGATATGAAAGTAAATCGATTTCTTTCAATCTTTCACTTTCGTCCGAATTGGCTGAATTTAATTTCTTTTTGAGAATTTTATATTCATCATAACATTTTTTATAATCAGTCAAAAGCATTTCGCAACCGCCGAAACGGTCAATATAATCAATATGAGTTTCGGGAGAGAAAAGTTCGTAGCTTTCGTGCTGACCGTGAATGTTTATAAGGTGCTTTGAAAGTTCTTTGAGCATTGAAACCGTTGCAGGCTTGCCGTTGATTTTACAACTGCTCTTGCCGTTTCTGTTGAGAGTTCTCTGCAAAATGAGTGTTCCCTCATCATCGGAAAAGCCGAGTTCATCAAGCTTTTCAACAATGCTTTGGTTAATATCGTCAAATTGGGCACTTACAAAGGCTGAATCAGCCTCGGTGCGAATAATTTCCTTTGATGTACGCTGTCCCATAATTGCATTGATTGCGTCAATTATTATACTTTTACCTGCACCTGTTTCACCTGTGAGGACATTAAGACCGTTTTCAAAATCTATTGAAGTTTTTTCAATCACGGCAATGTTTTCTATATATAAAGTTCTGAGCATTTCAATCAGTCCTGTCAAATAAGCTTTTTGAGTTCTTCGGTAAGTGACACCGCAAGATCGGCTGTTCGGCAGGCAATGAAGATTGTATCGTCACCTGCAATTGTTCCGACAACAGACGGATAGTCGGCTGAATCGAGTGCGGCACAAACTGCCTGTGCCATACCGCTGAGGGTTTTTATTACAACAAGATTCTGTGCTACATCTATTGAATTTACCGAAGTGCTGAAAAGATTTGAAAAATTGGTACGGATATCGGTTGAACTGCGAGATGCAGAAACATAGCGATATTTTCCGTCACTTCCGAGAGTTTTAACAAGGCGTAAATCCTTGATATCTCTTGAAATTGTAGCCTGCGTTGCCTTGAAACCTTCCTCACGAAGTCGGGTAAGCAACTCATCCTGTGTTTCAATGGGATGTTCGGCTATAATATCAAGAATTCGTGCGTGTCGCCCTGTTTTCATCAAAAATCCCTCTCTTTCAGTTTTTCATTAAGCAGTTTATAAAAATTGCGGTTATGAAGTAACGCAAGTTTAAGCTTTAAATCGGATTTGCGGATTACAACCCTGTCGGTTGCAAGAACAGGAACATTTTTTTCACCGTCAATTGTCAACACGCAACAGCATTCTTCGGGGATTTTCACATGAACCGAAAGCTCCGATTCTCCGCTGAAAAGTACGGAACGGGAAAATAATGAATGGGGACAAACGGGAGTCATAAGAATACATTCCATTTTAGGTGCGAGGATTGGTCCGCCTGCCGACAATGAATAAGCGGTTGAACCTGTCGGAGTTGAAAAAAGCAGACCGTCCGCTCTGTATTTTGAAATTTCGTCACCGTCAAGACTCAGGTGCAAATCAATTGTTTTTGAAAGCTGACCTCTTGCGACAACGGCATCGTTCACTGCAAGATAGTGCTTTGAGCCGTCCTCTTTTATGACCTCAACATCAAGCAAAATTCTCTCCTCTGTTGCGTAATCACCCGTAATAAGTCGTTCAAGCTGTTCATATTCGTGCGGTTCAACATCTGCGGCGAAACCGAGTCTGCCGACATTCACACCGATAAGCTGTTTATCGGCTTTTGCGGCATATTTTGCGGCATGGATAATCGTTCCGTCACCGCCTACTGTAATCGCCATATCGCAGTATTCAAAAAGCTCCGTAATATTTTTTGAATAATGAATGTGGATTCCCTTAAAATACTGACTGCATTCCTCAATCATAGCAATTTCTGCATTTTTATCAAGAAGAAAAAGAGAAATCTTTTTTGCATATTTAATTGCCCGTTCTTTTGAAAGATTGACCACTAATGCAAATTTCATAAAAGCACCTGCTTATTTTTTGTCAAGAGCGGCATGTGAATTTTCGACAAGCTGCTCGGGTGTTACATCTGTGTATGACTTAGGATCATCACTTTTGCGAAGATGGATAAGGTATTCTATATTGCCCTCTGGACCTTTGATTGGCGAATAGTCGAGATTAAGCACATCAAAGCCGTTTTCAAGGCAAAAATCAAATATTTTTCTGACAACCTCAACATGAACGGCAGGATCACGAACTACGCCCTTTTTGCCCACCTTTTCCCTGCCTGCCTCAAACTGCGGTTTGATTAGGCAGACAGCCTGTGCGTTTTCGCTCATAAGCTGTCTTGCAACAGGCAGAATCAGCTTTAATGAAATGAACGAAACATCAACCGAGAAAAAGTCAATTTCATCGGGAACCTGCTCCCTTGTAACCTTTCTCATATTGGTGCGTTCAAGATTGACAACACGGGGATCGTTGCGAAGCTTCCATGCAAGCTGACCGTAACCGACATCAATTGAATACACCTTTTTTGCACCGTTTTGTAGCATACAGTCGGTAAAGCCACCCGTTGACGCTCCGATATCCATTGTTATCTTATCTTTTAAATCAAAATCAAAATTGTCTATGGCCTTTTCAAGCTTTAAACCGCCACGGCTGACATATTTCTGTGTGTTGCCCCTTACTTCAATTTTAACATTTTCATCATAAGAAGTTCCGCACTTGTCGGCTTTCTGATTGTCAACATAAACCTGTCCCGACATTATAATCGCCTTAGCCTTTTCACGGCTGTCGGTAAAACCTTTTTCATATACAAGAATATCAAGTCTTTTTTTCATTCTAATTCTTTTCCTTTAAATTTTTGGTAATGGTGTTCACCATTCCGTCATCATCGAGTTTAAGCTCATGAAGAGCCTCACTGACAGACATCTGCTTGACAAATTTGTCATTAATAGCCTTTATATGATAATCTCCGCAGAACTGTGTGCAACAGAGTAAATCGGAGAAATTTCTCGCAATACCGCCGTTTTTGATGCCCTCTTCAAAAAACCATACATTATCGAAATCTGCCGCAAAATCAACGGCATTTTCGTCAATCGGTTTAATTCTGCAAAGTTTTAATATGCAAATCTCAATGCCCTGTTTTGCAAGGGTTTCCTTGGCTTTGCAGGCATAAGAGAAAAGTCTGCCGTAGGTTATGAGAAGATTTTTACAATTCGGATTTCCGTAAACATCGTATGAAAGATTTTCTTCACCGAAATCATCGGGTTTGTAAAGCTCTCCGCCACGGGGATAACGCACAACAGCGAGGCTGTCGCAAATGTAAATTGAGGTTGAAAGAGATTTTCTCATACCGTCAAAATATGCCGGAGAAAAAATTGTTGTGTTCGGAATGGTGTTGAGTATCGAAACATCAAACACACCCTGATGAGTTTCACCGTCATCACCTACAATTCCCGCACGGTCAACCCCGATTACGAGGTGAAGTTTTCCGAGAGCCGCATCATGCAAAAGCTGGTCATAGGCTCTCTGGAGAAATGTTGAATACACGGCAAAAACAGGTCGCATACCCTTTGCGGCAAGTCCGCATCCAAAAGTTACTGCGTGTTCTTCAGCAATACCGACATCAAAAAATCTTTCCTTAAAAAGCCTTGAAAATTCGGTAAGTCCCGTTCCTCCCGACATTGCGGCTGTAATTGCGCAAATCTTTTTATCGTCCTCGGCTAATTCGCACATAGTCTTTCCGAACTCAGCCGAAAACCCCTTGTGACTTGAAAGCGGTTCGCCCGAATCAATATCGAACCTGCCTATTCCGTGAAATCCGCCCGGATTGTCCTCGGCAGGCTGATAGCCTTTGCCTTTTTTGGTAACAACATGAACAAGAACGGGAGAATTCACCTTTTTTGCACACTCAAACGCATTTTCAAGCTCATCAATGTTGTGTCCGTCAATAGGTCCGAGATAGGTAAAACCGAAGCAGTCAAAAAGAGTGTTTTTGTACACAAGATTTTTAAGTTTAGACTTTCCTCCCTGAAGAAATCTTTTCAGAGGTTTTCCGATAAGCGGAATGTGTAAAAGAATTTTTTCCGTAATTTTCTTGACTCGCATATACCACGGCTGAATTCTTACCGTTGTAAGGTAGCGTGACAATGCGCCTACATTCGGTGAAATGGACATTTTGTTATCATTGAGAACAACAATAAAGTTCTTGTTGAATCTGCCTGAGTTGTTCATTCCCTCAAAAGCAAGTCCACCCGTAAATGAACCGTCACCAATCACGGCAACGGTGTAGCTTTGGTCGCCCATAAGGTGTTTTGCTCTTGCAATTCCGTATGCGGCTGATATTGATGTACTGCTGTGACCTGTGTTAAAATCGTCGTATTTGCTCTCGGCACGCTTCGGAAAGCCTGAAATTCCGCCTTTTTTGCGGATTGTGTCAAACTACTCGTAGCGTCCCGTCAGCAGCTTGTGGGTATATGCCTGATGTCCGACATCCCATACAATGCTGTCTTTCGGCAGATTAAAGCTACGCTCAAGAGCAACGGTAAGTTCAACAACACCGAGGTTCGGTGAAAGATGTCCCCCGTTTACAGACACGGTTTCAACGAGCTTTTCCCTTATTTCGGTACACAGCTTTTCAAGCTGTTCGTCATTAAGCTTTTTGACATCATGCGGTGATTTAATTTTAGAAAGCAGTTCATACTCACCCATAATTTATTTCCTATCCGTATAATTAATATTTGCAAAGAATTATTTATTTCTCTTTGCAAGCTTGTAAGCAAATTCTTCAAGCTCTTTTGTATCACCGTCAAAGCCATGAAGTGCGTTAACAGCTTTTTCGGTAAGTTCATCAACAAGCTCACGGCACTTTTCAATTCCGAGAAGTGAAACATATGTTGATTTACTGTTTTCTGCGTCACTGCCAACGGGCTTGCCGAGTTCCTCATCGGAGGAGGTTACATCGAGAATATCGTCCTGAATTTGGAACGCAATGCCGATGCATTCGCCAAATTCAGAGGCAGCTTTAATTTGCTTATCGTTTGCACCTGCGCTTATACAGCCCAATTCACAAGCTGCTTTGATAAGACAGGCTGTTTTTTTGTAGTCCATTTCACGGAGGACTTCAATCGGAGCGTTTGTGTTTTCGCTCATAAGGTCAATCACCTGACCGCCTATCATTCCTGTCACACCTGCGTATTTTGAAAGTACGGAAACACCTCTGCAACACGCAGAAGTTCCGCAGATTTTTACTGTCTTTTCGTTTGTAAGGATTTCAAAGGCAAGCGTCAGAAGGGCGTCACCTGCAAGCAAGGCGATATCTTCGCCGAATACCTTGTGGTTTGACGGCTTGCCTCTTCTGAGGTCATCGTTGTCCATACACGGCAAATCATCGTGAATGAGAGAATATGTGTGAATCATTTCAACTGCACAGGCAAATGCCGTTGCAGACTCTTCACTTCCGCCGCAAAGGCTGTTAAACGAGAACACAAGATACGGACGGACACGCTTTCCGCCTGCCTCAAGGCTGTAAGCCATTGCGTCAATCAGCTTTTTTTCACGGCAATCCGTACTCGGCAGACAGCTCTTTAAAGCGTTTTCAATATTTTTTGCATAATCTTTAGTCATTGTCATCACCCTTTGAAAGCTTTGAAATTCTCTCGTTTATATCAATAATTTTACCCTTGCATTGTTCAAGCTGTTTCATACAATAAGCAAGGAGTTCACACGCTTTTGCGTACTCCTCCATTGTCTGTTCGAGAGTAAGTTCACCGCTCTCCATTTTTGAAACCGTTTTTTCAAGCAGTTCGTTTGCCTGCTCAAAAGTCAAATTTTTATTTTCCATTGGTTTTTACCTCTGTACCTGCATATTCAAGCAGTCTTTGCATACGGTGATTTGCACCGCTTCGGCTGATTGGGGTTGAAAGATTCTGTCCCAAATCACGAAGTGACATATCGGGATTTTCAAGCCTTAAATATGCGATTTCACGCAAATCCTCGGGCAAAGAATCGATTCCGACTGTCTTTTTTATATGTTCAATTGCACTGAGCTGTTTTGCAGACGCCGTTGCGATTTTTCCGATATTCGCAACCTCGCCGTTAATTCTGCGGTTCACATTGTTGCGAACCTGCTTTATTGCCTTTGTACCCATAATTTCCATTGATCTTATCGGTGAGCCTATGTAGGTAAGCAAGTCACAAATCTGCTCGCTCTCCTTAAAATAGACAATGTAACTGCCGCTGCGGACAACCGTTTTTGGAATAAGGGTACATTCGGTTATTTCGGAAAGAATCTTGCACAAATCCTGAGAAAGATTTTTGTGCGGAACACAGAATTCAAGATGATAGCTTTTCATGGGATCGGATACCGAACCGCAGCTAAGAAAAACTCCGCGCAAAAACGCTTGCGAAAGTTCTTCGCTTGAAAGATTTGCCCTGTTGACACGCAAAGTAATCTGACCGTCCGTATGACCGAAATCTTCAAAAATACGCTTGCAATCGTTTCCGTCAACCACAATTATTTTGTAAAGATGGCTGTCGCTTGATTTTGTTCGCAAAGCCGATTGTTTTTCAATTATCGGCATATATAAATTCTGCAAAAGAAATATAAGACGATTTCCCGCATAATTGCTTTCTGTTGTGAAGGTTATTTTGTTCGGAGAAAAATTTCTGCTGAATAAAAGCATTCCGTAAAGCTCCGCTTTGAGAGCCTCACGGTCAAACTGTTCAACCGAACAAATTTCTTTTTTTACATCCGAGGAAAATGACATTTCTGCACCTTACCTGTCAATATCTCTGTGCTGAATAACACACCTATAGCCTTTTTCACGAAAGTGGTCGTTCAGCTGCATTGCAATTGTAACACTTCTGTGCTTGCCGCCCGTACAACCTATGCCGACAACAAGCTCGCTTTTGCCCTCTTTGAGATAGAGCGGAACAGAAAAATCGAGCATACTCAAAAGTCGCTTTAAAAATTCGGTTGTTTCTTCACTTTCAAGAACATAGTCACGCACAGCTTTGTCAAGTCCTGTAAGATGTTTGAGTTCGGGAATGTAAAAAGGATTAGGCAGACAACGCACATCCATAATGAGATCTGCCTCAAGCGGAATTCCGTATTTGAAACCGAACGACATAAATGTCAGCGTAATGCTTTGTGAAGTGTCTTCCATGAACATTGACATAATTCGCTCTCGGAGCTGTTTGTTTGACATATATGTAGTGTCAATGTTATAATCGGCTGTTCTTTTAATAGGCAAAAGAAGCTCCCTTTCAAGCTCAACGGCAGACAGTACCGAACCGTCCTTGAGTTTATCCGAAAGAGGATGTCTTCTTCTTGTTTCCTTATAACGAACAACGAGCCTGTCCGTCATTGCGTCAAAGAACAATACCTTTACATTTTCGTAATGCATTTTGAAGTGTTCAATCTGAGAACACATTTCCTCAAATTTTTCGTTACCTCTTACATCGACAACAACCGCAACCCTCTTCATTGAATCATCTTCAGATTTGAGGCAAAGCCGATAGAGTGTTGACAACAGACTTGACGGAAGATTGTCAACACAATAATAACCGATGTCTTCAAGCACATGAAGAGCGCCTGTTTTGCCTGCACCCGACATTCCCGTAATGATTACAAATTCCATAAAATTACACCTTTTTTGCTTTATAGAAAAATAAGTTCACATTCAAGCTTGTAGCCTGTTTCATTTTCAACAGTTTTCTGAATTTCCGACACAAGCTGTTTTACATCGTCAGCCGTAGCCTTTGATTTGTTGATGATAAATCCTGCGTGCTTTTCGCTGACCTGAGCACCGCCGACAGTTTTGCCCTTGAGTCCGCATTGCTCAATGAGCGCACCTGCAAATGCACCCTCGGGTCTTTTGAACACACTGCCTGCGCTCGGATATTCAAGCGGCTGTTTTGTTGAACGGCGGTTCATATAATCGTTCATTCTGTTCTGAATTTCTTCGGGATCATCTTTTTTAAGTTTGAATACCGCACCTGTGATTATGCAACCGTTTTTGCGGTAAACGCTTGTTCTGTAGCCAAACTCAAGATTCTCCGCCTCTGTTCTGCCGATATCACCGTTCTGCGTGATGTGAGAAACGCTGTATACAACATCTTTCATTTCACCGCCGTATGCACCTGCGTTCATAAACAAAGCACCGCCGACTGTTCCCGGAATTCCCCATGCAAATTCAAGTCCCGAAAGTCCGCATTTTTGGGCAAACTTACAAAGGCTTCCCAAAGCCGCACCTGCGCCGCAATAGATTGTTGTATCGTCAATTAATGAAATATTCCTGAAATCACCGTCAAGACGGAGAACCGTGCCGTGGATTCCCTCATCCGGAACCAGAACATTACTGCCGTTGCCGAGAAGAATATACTTCTCCTTGCAGACATCGCATTCCTTTAAAATTTTCATCAGCTGAGAAAGATTTGTCACCTTTATGTAAACATCTGCTTTTCCGCCGATTTTAAATGAAGTGTGTCTACTCATCGGTTCAAATCGTCTTGCGTCACAATCAAGCTTTTGAGCACAATTATATATAATATCGGTAGTGTCCATTCAATTACCCTCCGTTGTTAGTTTAGAATATGAAATTTCTGTTCCCTGTATTCCGTTACAAAGCGGAATTATTCCCATGTATCAACAATAACCTTTGGTGACGGCGGAAGATCCTCAACAGCCATTCCGAGATTTTTGAGAAGTTCTCTTGCGGCATTGTAGCCCATTTTCTTCTGTCTGTTATTCATGGCGGCAACCTCTATGATTACGGCAAGGTTACGGCCGGGCTTTACGGGAATTGTAAGAGTCGGCACTTCGACACCGAGAATCTTCATATACTCGTTGTCAAGTCCCATTCTGTCATAAACCTTTGCGCTGTCCCATTGCTCAAGGTTGATTACCATATCAATCTTTTCCTGCAGCTTGATAGCGCCCATACCGAAAAGTTTTCTGGCATTGATAATTCCGATACCTCGAAGCTCAATGAAGTGACGGATATTTTCGGGCGACTGACCATAGAGTGTAGTCTGGGCAGTTCTTCTGATTTCTACGGCATCATCGGCAACAAGACGGTGACCACGCTTGATAAGCTCAATTGCGCCACTGTCGCCCGTAAGCAGACAGCCTTCGCCGTACACTTCAACAAGAACGCCGTGACGGGTAATTCTCGGAGCAAGCTCTTTGTTAAGATATTGTACAAGTGACGCAGTAAGATCCGATGTACTCTGCGGGGTGCTGAAAATAGACACCTTGTGCAGCTTTGCACTTTCGAGAATTGCGTTTGACGGTTCAATATCACGGCAGATTATTACAGCCGGAGGACCAAAGCTGAAAATGGAGTCAATAACCATTTTCTGAGCCTCCGGACCGTATCTGCCGAGATATGAGAACTCTGTATTACCGAGAACCTGAATTCGCTTGTTGTCAAAGAATTCAAGATAACCCGTAAGCTCAAGTCCCGGTCTGTTGATTTCAACAGTCGATATGTTAGTTTCCTTGTAATTTTCAGCAACATAAACTTCGGTGAGGTTCAATGCTTCTGCAATTTGCGACAGCGGAACAGAAAATTCAACAGACATAAATCATCGTCCTATCCTAAATATTTATTACCTTTCACAAATCAGAGCAACCGCTCTGCCGCCTAACGGGCAGATGTATGCTCTCAGGCTATATACTTATTGCTATTATACACCATAACGCAGTTTTGATAAAGTCTTTTTGTGAATTATTTTTCAATTTTTAATAAAATTTTCTCATTTTTCTGTTACTGTTTTAACAATGCCTGCTTTTAATTCTTTATCGGAACTAATATAACAAATACTCAAATAGCCGCTGTTTTTACCCTTAAAATTATTGAATATGGATAAAGATGTCACGGAAAGGT
>OMDC01001102.1_pt1 | contig 10452 bp, 9 predicted proteins | sample 1674201 | NCBI WGS metagenome assembly OMDC01 (sample SAMEA103958152, study PRJEB25191) | human gut metagenome | biome: human-associated habitat [ENVO:00009003]; feature: intestine environment [ENVO:2100002]; material: feces | place: Germany | collected 2013/2015 | reverse complement strand
TGCGGACGCTGCATCGGCGCCTGCAATTTTGATGCGATCCACAGCGGCGATGCTGCGGCGACGAAGGATTTCAACTGCCGCATGGCAGAATATGCGAAGGCTGTCGTGGACGGCAGACCGAATTTCCATATTTCTCTGGTAGTGGATATCTCTCCAAACTGTGACTGCCACTTCGAGAACGATGCTCCTATTCTGCCTAATATCGGTATGTTTGCATCCTTTGATCCACTGGCGCTGGATCAGGCCTGCGTGGATGCCTGCCTGAATGCCGCTCCGCTGCCCAACAGCCAGCTGGGCACGAACCTTGCAAAGCCGGGCTGGAACTGCTACCACGACAACTTCAAGGACTCCAACCCCAACATCGAGTGGAAGGCCACCCTTGAACAGGCCGAGAAGGTGGGTATGGGCACCCGCCAGTATGTGCTGAAAAAGGTATAACGACAAAATGGGGCGCTGACCACACGGTCAGCGCCCCATTGCGCTTTAAAGTTTAAGGTTGCGTTTAAGCCTCGCCGTTCGTCTCCGGCACGATATCGTCCAGCACGCTTTGCAGCGCCTGCCAGTTTTTCAGGGTGCAGCCGGGCAGGGTGTCAGCGTCCAGCCCTGCGTCCGCGATGCGGTCGGTCATGCTGTCCTTATCGCTGAGCAGGTCCAGCGCGGCGTCCTTGACCAGCGGCCAAGCCTCGGCAAAGCCCTCCTGCTCGTTGTCGGTCAGACCGTCGTACCAGCTGTAAAAGGCCTCCTGAATGGCCTCCGGGGAGCGGGTGGACATCCGTGCGTCCTCGGCCCAGTGCAGCAGCGATGCCGCCGCGATGACCGATTTCAAGGAGCAGCCGGATACCCCGGGCCCCCAGCCCAGACAGGGCGCAAAGGCGTTTTCTGTGCCGGTGATGGAGAACACCGAGTTCTCATCGAAGTTGCCGGGGTTCAGCTCTCCGGTGTTGGCCTCTGTGGTGGAGGAGGGCAGCTCACTGCTGCCGGAAGCGGATGCGCTGTCCGAGGCAGGTGCAGCGCTGGATGCGGGGCTGCTTGCAGAGCCGCTGCAGGCTGCCAGCAGGCAGCCCAGCAAAGCGGCGCACAGCAGCAGCGCAAGGGAGCGGATATATTTCGATCTCATAAGAAAAACCTCCGTAACTGGTGCCCCGGCAAGCGCCGGAGCAATGCGGGATCTACACTCTAAGTATACGTTCTGCGCACGGCGTTGTCAATCGTTCTGCGCAGGACGAATTTCAAGCAGACCTGTGCAGGATATACAAAAATGCGGCTTGAATTTCGGACAGTTCAACGCATTGACATTTTCTGCGCTGGCTCGTATAATCAAAAGCAGACAAGTGAATTTATCAGTGCGTGTAACTGTTCGATCAGGCATGAGCATCAGAGGGAAGGCGGCAACGGCATCCCTTTGGTTCTTGTGCCCTTTTCTTTTTATAAAAGCTGCGGCATGGAAGCGGAGGAGTGCGGCGATGCAGGCTGTAAAGGTATTCAATAACAATGCGGTGTCGGTGGTCATGCCGGACGGCAGGGAAGCCATTCTCGTGGGCAACGGGCTTGGGTTTGGCCGCCGCCCGGGGGACGTGATCGACAAAAGCCGCGTTTCCAAGGTGTACTATGTGCAGAACGAGCTGCAGACCAAGTTCCTCAAGATGCTGGATAACGTCACCCCGCAGGTGATGCAGGCTGCCGAGCGCATCTCGCTGGCGGCAGAGGAGCAGGGCATCCTGCTCAGCAGCAAAAGCACCATCTCGCTGGTGGACCACATCAGTTTTGCGCTGGAACGTGTGGAAAAGGGTACTTTTCTGCCCAACCTCATGCTTTCGGAGACCCGGATGCTGTACCCGAAGGAGTACGCAGTGGGGCAAAGGGCACTGGAACTTGTCCGGCAGTTCTGCGGCGTACAGCTGCCGGAGGACGAAGCAGGCTACATTGCCCTGCATCTGGTAGCCGGTGCGGCGGACGGTGCGCTGGCGTATGATACCGTAAAGTTCGTCAAGGCGGTCAAGGAGATCATCTGCGACACCTATCACTGCACCTTTGAAGAAGAAAGCCTTGAGACCACCCGCCTGACCGTACACCTCAAGTTTCTGGCGGCGCGCATCCTGCGGCACACCCCGTGGCAGGACGCCGGGCTGGAATCCATGTATACGGTGCTTTTGCAGCGCGACAGCCGCAACGAGGTGTGCTTACAGCGCATCAATGCCTATCTGCGGCAGGAATTTGATTACGAGCTGGATCATCAGGAGCAGGTCTATCTGCTCATCCACCTGACCAAGATCGTTGGTTAAAATGTTTCAACAGGGCGTCCGGAAGCCCTGCGGAATAGAAATCATCCCCCCAAACAGTCAAGTCAAAAAGTGAGGAGTATTACACGATGAAAGAAAAAGTCATGAATGGCTTGGAAAAGTTCTCCAAAGCCATGCTCTCACCGCTGTCGTATATCTCGGCAGCAGGCCTGATCCTTGTGCTGGGCGCATTGCTTACCAGCACAAGCCTTAGCTCGATGATCCCTGTTCTGCAGTGGACCCCCATCAAGCTGCTGGGACAGCTGATCTACAACTGCATCATGGTCATCATCAACAACCTCAGCCTGATGTTCTGCGTGGGCATCGCAGCGGCGCTGGCCAAAAAGAACAAGCAGCAGGCTGCCATCATCGGCCTGATGAGCTACTTTATGTACCTGACCGCCGGCAACGTCACGCTGACCCAGCTGGGCATGCTGGCCGAGGCTGATCCTATGGTGGGTCTGTACGGCACCGGTCAGTCCACCGTGTTCGGCATCCAGACGGTGGATATGGGCGTGTTCGGCGGCATCCTGCTGGGTCTGGTCTGCGGCTGGGTGTACAACCGCACCTGTGAAAAGCAGTTCAAGGGCATCATCACCCAGATCTACTCTGGCAACCGCTGGTCCTTTACCTGCATGGTGGTCTTTTCCATCCTGTTCGGCTTTGGTTCCTGCTTCTTCTGGCCGCCGGTGCAGAACGTCATCAGCGCACTGACCGACCTGATCGCCACCTCCGGCAACTTCGGCCTGTTCCTGTACGGCTTTTTGGAGCGCTTCCTCATCCCCACCGGTCTGCACCACCTCATCTACACCCCCTTCCAGTTCTCTGCACTGGGCAACAGCCTGACCGTGGGCGATGCCACCTACACCGGTTCCTACATCGTCATGATGATGGAGTACAGCATGGGTCTGCCCTTCTCGGACGGCATCGTGTGGATGTACACCGGCTTCACCAAGACCTTCGGCTACTTTGGCATCGTGGCGGCCTTCATCTTCTGCGCCCGCAAGGAGAACCGCAAAAAGACCGCTGCCGTTCTGGTGCCGCTGGCCTTTACCGCTTCTCTGGCCTCCATCACCGAGCCGCTGGACTTCATGTTCTGCTTCACTGCGCCCATCCTGTGGGTGGCACACGCCTGCATCTCCGGCCTGTTCATCGTGCTGCTGCACATCTTCCATGTCACCGGCTTTACCACCAACCTCCTCGGCTCGGTGCTGATGAACCTTTCTGCCGGTGCAGATAAGACCAACTATCCCACCCTGTACCTGCTGGCGCTGTGCCAGATCGCAGTGTACTTTGTGGTGTTCACCCTGCTGATCAAGGCCTTCAACCTGCACACCCCCGGCCGGGAAGAGGTGAGCACCGAGACCGCGGGGAGCGATGCACCCGCCAAGAAGGCAAGCGTGAAGAACGCTGCCGAGGTGCAGTGCGTCATCGACGGTCTGGGCGGCAAGGAGAACATCCTGTCGGTGGACAACTGCTTCACCCGCCTGCGGGTAAACATCAAGGATCCCGCAAAGCTGGACGAAGCTGCCATCAACAAACTGCCGAACAGCGGCATCGTGAAAAAGGGTACCGATATCCAGATCGTTTACGGTCTGCAGGTAGCCGATATCAAGCGTGCTGTGGAAGCACAGCTGGAAAACCAGTAAACCGCTTTTCCGCGTCCCGGCGGACTGCGCCGGGCTAACCTGAAAAATACAAAAAAGGAGCGTTTAACTATGGTCATTACCATCGCTGGCGGCGGTAGCACTTTTACCGCCGGTATCGTCAAATCCATCGCCCTGCGCCGGGAAGAACTGGAAGTGGACGAGATCCGTCTGTTCGACATCAACAAGGAGCGGCAGGACAAGGTTGCCGTTGTGGTGGACTGGGTCCTGCACAAGGAGCTGAATACCGACATCAAGCTGGTGGTCACCACCGATGTGCAGCAGGCTTACACGGATACCTCTTTTGTGTTTGCCCAGATGCGCGTGGGCGGCTACGCCATGCGGGAGCAGGACGAAAAGATCCCTCTGCGCCACGGCTGCGTGGGACAGGAGACCTGCGGCTGCGGCGGCATGGCCTACGGAATGCGCACCATCTTCCCCATGATCAAGCTGATCGACGACGTGGAAAAGTATGCCAAGAAGGACTACTGGATCCTGAACTACTCCAACCCCGCCGCCATCGTATCCGAAGCCTGCCGCAAGCTGCGCCCGAAGGCACGGATCATCAACATCTGCGATATGCCCATCGCCATCATTGACGTGGTGGCAGCCGCCATGGGCATCCAGAACAAGAAGGAGATCGTTTACGATTACTTTGGCCTGAACCACTTCGGCTGGTTCACCTCCATCCAGTACCACGGCGAGGATCTGATGCCCAAGCTGCGCGCCTACATCAAGGAGAACAAGATCCTTCTGCCGGAAAGCTACCTCAAGGGCATGGGTGCGCTGACTTCCTCCAGCAACCAGAACCGCCACACCAAGGGCAGCTGGTACTATGTGTGGAAGGGCGAGTACGAGATCATGGAAAACTTCCCGGAGTACCTGCCCAACACCTACCTGAACTACTATCTGCAGGCCAAGGAGTTCGTGGAGCACTCGGACCCGAACCACACCCGCGCCAACGAGGTGGAGGAGACCCGCGAAAAGAACCTGTTCGACGGCATCGACCACTACCTCAAGACCGGCAAGGTGGACGCCAACACCTTCTATGCCGGCAGCCACGGCGACTGGATCGCAGATCTTTCCGCTGCGCTGAAGAACGACACCAAGGCACGCTTCCTCATCATCACCGAGAACCGCGGCGCTATCCCCAATATGCCCTATGACGCAATGGTGGAGCTGCCCGCCTACATCGGCAAAAACGGCCCGGAGGTCATTGCCCGGGACAACATCCCGCTGTTCCAGCAGGGCTTGATGATGCAGCAGCTCAACAGCGAAAAGCTGCTGGTAGAGGGCTGCGTGGAAGGCAGCTACGAGAAGGTATTGCAGGCCTTCACCCTGAACAAGACTGTGCCCAGCATGAGCGTTGCCAAGGCCATTCTGGACGATATGATCGAAGCCAACAAGGGCTACTGGCCGGAGCTGCACTGAGCAGCCGGCTTTCCCGCCGCCGCAGGCATTGCCGCCTGCGGCGGCTTTTTTATGCGCATTGACCTTTGCAGAGCAAGGGCTTATAATGAGAAAAAACCAGTAAAAGCGAAAGGAAGCACACCCATGCAAAACCAAGTCCCTGTATCCCAAAACCGCCCGGTCACCGGGCGCTTTGCGCCCAGCCCCAGCGGACGGCTGCATCTGGGCAATCTGGCGTGCAGCCTGCTGGCATGGCTCAGCGCAAAAAGTCAGGGCGGGCGCATCGTGCTGCGCATCGAGGACCTGGACGCCGAGCGCTGCCCCCGCGTCTACGCCGACCTGCTGGAGCAGGACCTTGCGTGGCTGGGGCTTACATGGGACGAGGGCGGCAGCACCGGCGGCGCACACGCACCCTATTACCAGAGCGAATGCGGGGACATCTATACCCAAAGCTACCGCAAGCTGGAGCAGAAGGGGCTGGTGTACCCATGCTTCTGCTCCCGCTCCCAGCTGCACGCCGCCAGCGCACCCCACACCTCGGACGGCAACGTCATCTACCCGGGCACCTGCCGGGGACTGACGCCGGAAGAGATCGCGGAAAAGCGCAAAAAGAAAGCCCCTGCCTACCGCCTGATGGTGCCGGACGAGGCCATCACCTTTACGGACGGCTGCATGGGCACCCACACGGAAAACCTGCTGCGGGACTGCGGCGACTTCTATCTGCGCCGGGCAGACGGGGTGTTTGCCTATCAGCTGGCGGTGGTGGTGGACGATGCCCGCATGGGCGTCACCGAGGTGGTGCGCGGGGCAGACCTGCTATCCTCCACGGCGCGGCAGCTGTACCTGTACCGTCTGCTGGGTCTGCAGCCGCCCCGCTTTGCCCACTGCCCGCTGCTGCTGGCAGCGGACGGGCGGCGGCTGTCCAAGCGGGACGGCGACCAGAGCCTTGAAAACCTGCGGGCAAAATACACCGCCCCGGAGATCATCGGCAAGCTTGCCTATGCCTACGGCTTGCAGCCGGAGCCTGCGCCCCGCACCCCGGAAAGCCTTGTGCCGGACTTTGCGTGGGCAAAAGTCCCCAAGCAGGATATCTGCCTGCCCGAGGGGCTGTTTTAAAAAAGGAAATGAAAAAACGACCCCTGCCAGCGCCAAAGGCGCTGACAGGAGTCGCTTTTTCTTTCTTCCTTAAGCTCTCCGCACCTGGGGCAGCTGGCTGCGCTCGGCGGCGGTAAAGGCACTGTCCAGCACCAGTGCCAGCAGCACACCCAAGGCCACATCGATGCAGCTGTGCTGCTTGAGCAGCACGGTGGAGCAGACGATGGAAATGCACAGCACAGCGGCTGCGGGACGCATCCAGCGGCGGCGCGGTGCATCAAAGATATGGCTGCGGTAGTACGCCAGCAGCAGTGTCACCGAGTTGAATACATGGATGGAGGGGCAGACATTGGTGGCGGTGTCGGTGCGGTACAAAAAGCGCACCACCCGCGCAAAGATGTCGCTGCCCGGCACCCAGTAGGGGCGCAGGTCCAGCGCTGTGGGCAGCACGGCGTAGCACGCCAGTGCAATGGTCATGCCGGAGAACAGCGGCAGGCACAGCCGCCAGAAGTCCTCACGCGGGGCCTTCCACAGCAGATAGAACAGGGTGAAAGGGATCCATACGAACCATGCAAAGTAGGGGATCACCGCATATTTGCAGAAAGGGATCAGATCGTCCAGACGGCAGTGCACCAGAATGCTGCGCAGGGGGACGTTTGACTCCAGATAGTGAAAAACGGAAAGATAAAATATAGAATACAGCGCCATGAACCCGACCGGGTGGCGCGCAAGCCAGCTGCGTTTCATAGAATAGCCTCCTTTTGCAGAAGAGCAGAACTCGATAGCATTGAGAAATTATACGCCCGAACGATGAAGATTGCAAGAACGAAAGGTGAAAACTTTGTCAAGCGCTGAAAAAATAATTTGTGGAACTTGTAAAAAATACCATCGTTCTGCTGCTGATAATACGAATCAGAGGGGCGGTTTCCTGCAAAAAAGAAAAAATCCACCCCGTTTTCGCCGGTCTTTACAGACCGGGAAAGGGGTGGATGCTAAAAAATCAGATCACACTCTGCTCCAGCCAGCTGCCCCGGCGGAAGCGCAGGTAGAAACACAGCGAGCGGAACACCCAGTCCAGATACATCCCCATCCAGATGCTCAGCAGCCCGCCGCCGAAGCAGAGCACTGCCAGATAGCAGAAGCCTACCCGGAATGCCCACATGGACACGATACTCACGGTCATGGTAAACCGGGCATCACCGGCAGCGCGCAGGATGTTGGGCAGGGTAAAGCTGGACGGCCACACGAACAGGGAAACGATGTTGAACCACACCATGATGTCCAGCGCCATGGCCTGCGCCTCCGGCGAGAGGTTGAACAGGGACACTGCGAACCGGTTGGCGAAGAAGAACGCCGAAAGGTTCATCACCCACGCGCCGCAGTAGGCGGTCAGCATCAGGCGGCGGGAGTAATACACGGCCTGATCTTTTTCGCCTGCGCCAAGGCACTGGCCCACCACGGTCAGCGCAGCCATGCCCACGGCGTTGGCCGGGATGTTCAAAAAGGTGGTGGTGGTGTTTGCCACGGCGTTGGCCGCAATGGCGGCGGTGCCCAGAGTGGAGGTCAGGCTGGAAACGGACAGCTTGCCGATCTGGAACATGCCGTTTTCAATACCGGCAGCGATGCCCACCCGCAGGATCTGCTGGATGAGCCGGGCCTTCGGGGCAAGGGCCTGCAGGCCGTCCACCCGCAGCGGGCAGGCGGGCCGCTGCAGCAGGTACAGCACAGCCACGCAGGCAATGGCACGGGACACAAGGCTGGCCAGTGCGGCACCCATCACGCCCATTTTGAAGCCGTAGATCAGCACGGCGTTGCCGCCAATGTTCACCACATTCATTACAAGGCTGGACATCATGCTGATCTTGCTGTTGCCCTGCGCCCGGAACAGGGCCGCACCGGCGTTGTACAGGCCAATGAAGGGGTAGCTCAGCGCCGAAAGCAGAAAGTAGGTCTCGGCGTAGTGCATCACGTCCGCATCAATGGAGCCGAAAATGCCCCGCAGGATGGCGTGCCGCCCGCCGATGACCACCGCCGCCACCAGTACACTGAAACTGGACAGCACGAACAAAATCTGCGCGGCCGCCGCCTTAGCGTTTTTGGGCTCCTGATGGCCGATGTACTGGCTGGTGACCACCGCGCCGCCGGTGGCAAGGGCGCTCATGATCTGGATCATCAGGGTGTTGAAGCTGTCCACAAGGCTCACGCCGGAAACAGCGGCTTCCCCCACCGAGGAGACCATCAGCGTGTCGGCCAGACCGATGGTCACGCTGAGCGCCTGCTCTGCGATCAGCGGCAGCAGCAGGGCAATGAGCTGCTGCCGGGTGAACAGCGGCGGCTTATGGAACGCGGGCGTTTTGGTTGCTGTCATAGGTTCCTCCGTAACGGTGACAAGATACACTTGGATACATGACCTATATCATACAGCGGAACGCGCAGAATTACAAGAGAAAATCTTCTGTCAGGAAAATTCCTGACTGGGGGTCAGGCTGGTGCCGTAATATACGATATAATCATACGGGACGGTCGGCCCGAACACCGTCTTGTCTGGGTACTTCCTCAGCATGTCCGCTTTCAGGTCGGCCGGGGTCTCGGGCACACCGGCGCAGAGCGTATCGGAGCACACGGCATTCCAGAGGCCCGCAGAGAACGAGGTGCAGTTGTAAATGGCCGACCAGTGGTCTGCGTTGGCCAATGCCTGATTTACCGTGTCTAGCTGGCTCTGGTCCAGTGAGACCTGAATGCCGTAAAGATTCTGATAGTAAGAAGCGTTCAGGTAATATTTGTAGTAGCCCTCCAGATTGTACCAGATGCCGGAATGCTCGCAGCGGTTGCCGCGGGTGCTTACGGTGATGGACGTATCCGGCGCAATGAGCAGTCCGCCCACATTGATATCCTGCTCCGAAACATTGGTGATGGTGAGGAAGCTGTGTCCGCTGGTGTTGAGGGGAACATCGCCGTGGTCATCAGCGCGGGCAAAAAGCCGCAGCACCGCAACGGCTCCCTCGGCAGGGGCATCACCGTAGGCCTGCGCAGGGGACTTGTGGTCTGCCTGCGCAAAGTGGTACGGCCCGCCAAAGTTGGTGGTAAAGCCAACGACATTGCGCATCAGGTCGGCAGAACCGGTGACGTCTGTTACCACCTTATCCTCTTTTGAGGCGGGCTGTGCGGCCTTGGGTTCCTGTGCGTAGGCGGGCAGGGCGCACAGGCAGGCCAGCAGCACGCAGCAGGAGAGGATGCGGAAAAACTGTTTTTTCATAGATGCCTCCATTTGTGCTTTTTTTCAGGTAAAGCTTACCGTTTTTTGCAGGGTCTGTCAAGGACTGCGGCAGGCGGAAAAGCCGCGCCGCAGCGTGTTTGTTCCACTTTACCCGTGCAGGCAATTGTGCTAAAATAAACCTGAGGTGCACTGCGCTTTGCAGGAGAGGGGAGTGCACTGTGGTAAATGAGATAAGAAATAAAAGGTAAATCAGAACCCAAAGGGGGAACAATATGCCAAAAGCAGCCCATAAGGTGGTCGTGATCGGCCACCGCAACCCTGATACCGATTCCATCTGCTCGGCCATTGCCTATGCAGAGTTGAAAAACAAGACCAGTGATCTGGTCTGTGAGCCCCGCCGTGCAGGCAAAATGAATCAGGAGACCGAGTTCGTGCTCAAAAAGTTCGGGGTAAAGCCCCCGCGCATGTGCACGGACGTGAACCCCAAGATCCGCGATGTGGACTACCGCGAGATGCCCGGCATCCCCGGCTCCACCAGTCTGCGCAGTCCGGCTACGACGTGCCCATCTCCGCCATACTCGGCACCACCAGCCTGCGCAAAGCATGGGAGATCATGCGCGACAAGCAGATCGACACCCTGCCGGTCACCAGCCCGGACAACGAGCTGGAGGGCGTGATCACGGTCAAGGACATTGCCACCGCCAACATGGACGTGTTCGACACCGGCATCCTGGCCAAGAGCCAGACCACCTACCGCAATATTTTGGAAACGCTGGGCGGCACCATGGTGGTGGGCCGCGAGGAC
>OMDC01001099.1_pt1 | contig 10464 bp, 8 predicted proteins | sample 1674201 | NCBI WGS metagenome assembly OMDC01 (sample SAMEA103958152, study PRJEB25191) | human gut metagenome | biome: human-associated habitat [ENVO:00009003]; feature: intestine environment [ENVO:2100002]; material: feces | place: Germany | collected 2013/2015 | reverse complement strand
TACGCAATTTTTGTTTTATTACGTTTCTACTCACACCACTCCCAACCGCATCTTCTCCACGCACGCTGACGCCCATGAAGCAAGCAAAAGCAACACACATGCTGAAGCATGCAAAAACGCATGGAAACATCAAGCACGCAAAACAATGCACGTGCTAAAGCCCGCAGGGCACGCTGGCGCCCGTCGGAGCACACGACGCCGAACCCATATCTCTCAAAGAATCTAAAGACCACAAACTTTTTAAATACTATACCTATGGAACTTAAACAAGCTACTGCCGGAACAATGGAGTCCGGCGACATCATGATTCAGATTGCCCCTTGCGAGAAAGAGGGACTGAACATCGATTTGCAGAGTTCGGTTGCCTACCAGTTCGGCGACCAGATACGCAAGGTGATAGCTGAGACGCTCGAAGGACTCGGTATCACCCGTGCTGAGGTGCACGCCACTGACAAGGGCGCGCTCGACTGCACTATCCGCGCACGCGTCACAGCGGCTGCCGTAAGAGCTACGGGCAAAGACGTGTGGAAAGACTAACCCCAAAAAACTTTTTGACCTATGAAACGACTAAGAAGAACTATGATGTTCGTGCCGGGAAACAACCCCGGTATGATGCAGGATGCATATATATATCATCCCGACTCAATAATGCTCGACCTTGAGGACTCTGTTACAATGGCAGAGAAAGACGCGGCACGCCTGCTCGTCTACAACGCATTGAAGACCATCGACTATGGCACGACGGAAATGGTGGTGCGCATCAACCCGCTCAACACTCCGTACGGCAAGAAGGATATCGAGGCTGTCGTTAAGGCTGGCGTCGACGTCATCCGTATGCCTAAGACCGAGACCGCCGAGGAGGTGATCGAGGTGGAGCGCGAGATAGAGAAGGTGGAGCAGGAGCTGGGCTGCGTGGGTCGCACGCAGATAATGGCTGCGCTCGAGAGCACGCTCGGCGTGGTGAACGCCTACGCCATCGCTACCGCTTCTAAGCGCATGATGGGCATAGCGCTCGGCGCGGAGGACTACTGCGCCAACCTGAAGACACAGCGCTCGCCCGAGGGCATGGAGCTGCTCATGGCACGCCAGACTATCGTGGTGGCTGCACGCGCTGCAGGCATCGACGCGCTCGACACCGTCTACTCTAACCTCAACGATATGGAGACATTCCGCAAGGAGGTGGAGCTGATTCATCAGTTGGGCTTCGACGGTAAGTCGATCATCAACCCGCGCCAGATTGAAATCATCAACGAGGTGTTCACACCGACTCAGAAGGCTATCGACAAGGCGCTCGCCGTTATCGCTGCCATCAAGGAGGCTGAGAAGAAGGGTTCGGGCGTTATCGCCGTGAACGGTAAAATGGTTGACCGACCAGTGGTGATACGCGCACAGCGCGTCATCGACTTGGCACTGGCTTCGGGCGTAATTAAACAGGAGGACATAGCATGAGCACACTGAACGAAAGACATACCCTCGCCGAGCAGGTGGCTCAGGCTATGGGAAAGAGCGTATATAATAATGTAGAGGCACACAAGGACATCACGCCGCGCCTCGAACTGCAGCAGAAAAGCCCCAAACTCATGACGCTCGAAGAGGCTATTCGCCACTCGGGACTGAAGGACGGCATGACAATATCGTTCCACCACCACTTCCGCGGTGGAGACAAGGTAGTGAACATGGTTGTGGCTAAGCTCGCAGAGATGGGATTCAAGGGTCTGCACCTCGCAGCTTCGAGCTTGCAGGACGTACACGAACCGCTCATCGAGCACATTCGCAACGGCGTAATCACAGAGATTTCGACATCGGGTCTGCGCGGCGAACTGGCTAAGGAGATTTCGCACGGACTGATGGAGAAGCCGGTGGTGTTCCGCTCGCACGGTGGACGCGGCGAGGCTATCGCTTCGGGCGAGTTGCACATCGACGTGGCGTTCCTCGGCGCTTCTTCTTCAGACCCGCTCGGCAACGCCTGCGGCTACTCGCGCTCGGAGAACGCTAAGAGCATCTGCGGTTCGCTCGGTTACGCGCTGCCCGACGCTCACTACGCCGACAAGGTGGTCATCCTCACCGACGACCTCGTGCCTTATCCTAACACTCCGAACTCTATCTCGGAGCACGACGTAGACTACGTGGTGGAGGTAGAATCGGTAGGCGACTCATCGAAGATTGCTTCGGGAGCCATCCGCGACACAAAGAACCCACGCGACATTCTGCTCGCTCAGCAGGCTGCGAAGGTGATCGTGAACAGCGGCTACTTCAAGAACGGATTCTCTATACAGACCGGTTCGGGCGGCGCTTCGCTCGCTGCCGTGAAGTATATACGTCAGAGCATGATAGACCAGGGCATCAAGGCTTCGTTCGCCCTCGGCGGCATCACCGCTCACATGGTGAAGATGCACGAGGAAGGACTCATCGAGCGCCTCATCGACGTGCAGTCGTTCGACAAGGTGGCTGCAGAGTCGCTCAAGAACGACCCGAAACACAAGGAGGTGTCGGCTTGCGAATACGCAAGTATGCACGAGCAGGGCGCTGCCACACACTATCTCGACATCGTGATACTCTCGGCACTTGAGGTGGACGTCAACTTCAACGTGAACGTGCTCGTAGGTAGCGACGGCATCATACGCGGCGCTATCGGCGGACACCCCGACACAGCAGAAGACTCGGCGCTCTCTATCATCGTCTGCCCGCTGCTGCGCGGCAGAATACCGTGCGTCGTTAACGAGGTTACTACGCTCATCACGCCGGGTCGCACCGTAGACGTGGTCGTAACCGAATACGGCATCGCTGTCAACCCGGCTCGACCGGAGATAGCAGAACGCCTGAAGGCTGCCGGCCTGAAGCTCGTCACACTCGAGGAGCTCCGCGACCGCGCACTCTCTGTAATCGGCAGCCCCGCACCGCTGCCGTTCGGCGACAAGGTGGTAGGCGTCGTAATGAACCGCGACGGATCGGTAATGGATGTTATCAAGAACATCAAGGATTAGGAAAAAGGGTTAAGAACAATAGAAGAAAACAACGCTCTGCGAATTTAAAATACGACTACTCGCAAAGCTAAACAATCGAAAAAAGGCTGCAGCACGATTGCTTGCAGCCTTTTTGCTAACACCTCACGCAGCGACAAAAACAATATTTTTGCAAAACGACGATTCTGCGAAAAAGTTCGCCCGAAAAGTTTGTTTTTATCAGTAGAAATATGTATCTTTACGCCGTGAAATAAAGAGTCCGCAGAAGCGATGCCGTTATCGAGCGGACACAACCTAAAATCTACCCATACTACTCGCGCGAGCGTAAGTATTGAGAACATAACAGCGCGCTGAAAGCGTGCTGATCTCTTCAGCGTTTTGGAAGGGAGTGTTGTCGTATTTACGTGGATTTTCCGTCAACAGACTACTGCATACTCCCGCACCATTATCAGCTCTGATAAAAAGAAACCAAAGGGCCCATAGCCCAAACCCATAAAACCCATAACAATGATTACGCTCAACGAACTTCTGGCGAGCCGCGACGCACGCCATGCCACACAGCAGAAGCTGCTGGCTGAACACTCGGGAAAGACACTGGTGTGCCTTACTGTCGTCATGCCAGGAAGCGTGAAGCGTAATCAGCAGTCGCTCACGGCAGCTCACGCCGCTGTTGAAGCCATGCGCAAAGCTTTCGGTCAAGAGCAGCTCCTCGAGCTCGACCTCGAAACCGGCTACGAAGCCTACCTCATCATCCCGATGCCGCTCCTCGAAGCCAAGCGCATAGCCGTCAACATCGAAGACACCCACCCACTCGGACGCCTCTTCGACATCGACATCATCAACGCCGACGGCGTGACCGTCTCAAGAGACGCCATCGGCGAAAAGCCACGACGCTGTCTCGTCTGCGACCACGAAGCGCGCTACTGCATGAGGATGCGCTGGCACACACAAGAAGAGATATGGGCGAAAATCAACGAAATGGTAGACAGCTACGTCGAAGCCCACAAATCTTAATACTCAAACCTATGGAGATACAGACCCTCAAACCCGCAACACCCCGTCAGCGACAACGCATAGAGGCGTTCCTCAAACGCAACGGCTTGCGCTTCGACGACATGCACTACTACGCTGCCATAACAGACGACGACGGAGAGATGATAGCTGGTGGCGGACTGAAGGACGACGTAATAAAGTGCGTTGCAGTGGACGATGCGCACAAAGGCGAAGCTATAGCCAACACGCTCGTCTCGCACCTCATCTCGCACGCCAACCAGGAGGGCTACGGCTGCATCAAGCTGTTCACAAAGCCCAAGAACCGTCAACTCTTCGAGAGTCTGTCGTTCAGGCTCCTCGCCGAAGCCCCCGAAGCAATACTCATGGAGACCGGCATCGGAGGAATCAGCAATACGGTAGAGGCTCTGAAAAAGATAAAAGAGGAATCAGAAAAGTATAAAGAATACAATAAGGAGTGTAAAGAGGATAGTAAGAAGTGTAAAGAAAACACCTCATATCTCAACACCTCAACACCTCAACACCTCAACACCACAATGCAGCCCACCGGCTGCATTGTAATGAACTGCAACCCCTTCACCCTCGGCCACCGCTATCTTGTGGAGAGCGCATCGCGAATGGTGGAGCATCTCTTCGTGATTGTGGTTAGAGAAGACCGTTCAGCCTTCTCCTATCAGGAACGCAAGGCGATGGTCACGGCAGGCACAGCCGACCTTAAGAACGTAACGGTATGCGACGGCAGCGAGTATGCCATCAGCAATACCACCTTCCCCACTTATTTTCTGAAACGACTGTCGGATGCCACCGACACGCAGATACTGCTCGACCTCGATCTGTTCCGCCGCCATATAGCCCCGACACTTGGCGCCGAAGTTCGCTTTGTAGGCACCGAGCCCACCGATGAACTGACACGCAGATACAACGAACTGATGATGAAGAGTCTTGGCAAAGACCATGTGGTTCAGATTCCGCGTCTTGAGAATGGCGGTGTGGCGGTCAGCGCATCGCGTGTTCGCAGGGCAATGGATAGCAACAGTCTGAAGGAAGCCGCACAGCTCGTGCCGCCCACTACCCTACCTTATATTATAGCACATCTCGCAACACGCGCCCTTCATGCCGAACTCGACACCACTCCAAAACCCGGTCTTGTTGACAAGGACAACAGCGGAGCGCACCGCGACATGGATCATGCGCTGATGTCGCGCAGCATACGTGCCATACATCCCTATTTCGTCAGACTCGCCCTACTCGGTTTCGCTGCCGACATGCCCAACCATGACGACATTGTAAAAACGGGCATTGAGGCAGAGCGCGCCATGTTTGAAGCCACCAATGGCGTCAACACATACAAGGGAGCGCTTTTCTCCATGGGGCTTGCCGTCGTAGCCACCGCAGGAAAGGCTTGGCAAGGCAGCAGCATCACGCCGCAGGCACTTTCCGCAGCCATCAGCAAACTTGCCTTCGCTTTCCCCGACACAAAAGGCACGCACGGCAGCAAGGCAGACTGCGGCTTCTGAAACGGCTACGTTCAAGGGAGCACTCGACAATGCCCGCGAGGGATACCCCATGCTCTTCAACGACTGGCTACCGTTCTATGCGAACCTCAGCAAGAAGGGCGAACCGCATGCGCTCCACCTCACGCTTCTGCGCATAATGTGCGACCTCGACGACACCAACATCGTCTACCGCACGTCGCTTGCCATGATGAAGCAGGTGAAGGAAGAATCGCGCAGCGTGCTCAGCCGGTGGAGCGAAGCAACACATGGTACACCGCAAGCTGACGGCGGCACAAACCTTGACACTATACTCGGCGACATGAACCGCAGCTTCGTGCAGCGCAACATATCGCCAGGCGGAAGTGCAGACATGCTCTCGCTCGTAGTATTCATCAATGGCGTTCTCGGTTGAGAACGCCATTGATGAATGTAAAGAACGCCAATCAGAAGGCATGAGCATATCAAATTGGAAACTCGAAATAGCAAACACGGAATTGAAGGCTGGCATTTGCTGAAAAGAGAGTATGAAAAAGAAAAAATCAGCCCCAAATCTTTGGTGGGATAATATAAAATATGTATCTTTACGCCGTGAAATGTCAGTTCGCAGAACGAATGTGTTCTTGCGGAAACAATGAGTTTTTTTTCATCCATTACTACTCGCGCGAGCGTAAGTATTGAAGCAGTCCTATTCAGTGTTTTTAGAACAGGAGTGTTGTCGTATTTACGTGTTTTTAAAACAATAATCTTACACCACATCTCCAACATATCTATATACGCTGATATAGTATAAGACGATAGTTCACGCTATCATACACTGGCTGTTCACGCTGTCATACACCCCAACCGGCAATATCGGTTATCTCAAAGAATTATAAAACCTAACTCTATAAACTATAAACAATCTAACTTTATGGTAGAAGTAATCAATCATGGAGTTTACCTCCTTAACGGCAATGAAATCGTAAACGAGTGTCAGACCCTTACCCCGGAGCAGGCACGCGAGAACACAATCACCTACGGCATCCTCCGCTCTCACGACGTGGACGGCTCGAAGGGAAAGAAGATGCGCATCCGCTTCGACGCAATGATGTCGCACGATATTACATACGTTGGAATCATTCAGACAGCACGCGCAAGCGGTCTGCAAGAGTTCCCGTTGCCCTACGCTATGACAAACTGCCACAACTCGCTCTGCGCAGTAGGTGGCACTATCAATGAGGACGACCACGTATTCGGTCTGTCAGCAGCTAAGAAGTACGGCGGCATCTACGTTCCTGCCAACCAGGCTGTCATCCACCAGTATGCTCGCGAGATGATGGTGAAGTGCGGCAACATGATTCTCGGTTCCGACTCTCACACACGCTACGGTTCGCTCGGCAACATGGGCGTTGGCGAAGGCGGCGGCGAGCTCGTGAAGCAGTTGCTCAAGAACACATGGGACATCAACGCACCGGAAGTGGTGCTCGTATGGCTCGAGGGCAAGCCCAAGAAGGGCGTAGGTCCGCACGACGTGGCTATCTCTCTCGTTAAGGCTACATTCGAGAGCGGCGTTGTGAAGAACAAGGTGCTCGAGTTTGCAGGTCCTGGCGTTAAGGAGTTGCCTATCGACTTCCGTAACGGTATCGACATCATGACTACCGAGACCACTTGCTTGAGCTCTATCTGGGTTACAGACGAAGAGGTGAAGCACCACTACGACATACACGAGCGTCCGCAGGACTTCAAGGAACTGAAGCCGGGCGACATAGCTTACTACGATATGATGATTCGCATCGACCTTTCTTCTCAGGAGGCGATGATCGCTCTGCCGTTCCACCCGTCGAACGCAGTTACTATCCACGAGCTTCAGGCCGACCCGGTTGGCATCCTCACACGCATCGAGGAAGACGCGAAGAAGCGTTTCGGCGACAAGGTGGACGTGCATCTCGTCGACAAGGTTGTTGACGGCAAGGTACACGCCGACCAGGGTATCATCGCAGGCTGCTCGGGCGGTACATACGACAACCTCGCAGAGGCTGGCGCTATCCTTAAGGGCAAGAGCATCGGCAACGACTACTTCACAGCTTCGGCTTATCCGCAGTCGACACCGGTATCAATGGCTGTAACACGTGAAGGCATCACAGCCGACCTCATCGAGGCGGGCGTTGTGATGAAGCCGGCATTCTGCGGTCCGTGCTTCGGCGCAGGCGACGTTCCGTCTAACAACGGTCTGTCTATCCGCCACACCACACGCAACTTCCCCAACCGCGAGGGTTCTAAGCCTGGTCAGGGCCAGCTCTCTCTCGTTGCGCTCATGGACGCACGCTCTATCGCTGCTACAGCAGCCAACGGCGGCGTGATTACGGCTGCGACAGACGTAGAGTACGAGAACACTCACAAGCCATACGCTTACGACGACAAGATATACAAGTGCCGCGTATACAACGGCTACGGCAGACCGCGTCCTGAAACAGAGCTTCGCTACGGTCCGAACATCAAGGACTGGCCTACAATGTATCCGATGCAGAAGAACATGCTGCTCGAGTTGGCAGCTGTTATCCACGACCCGGTTACAACTACCGACGAGCTTATCCCGTCTGGCGAGACAAGTTCTTACCGTTCTAACCCGTTGAAGCTTTCTGAGTTCGCCCTCTCTCGCCGCGTGCCTGAGTACGTTGGTCTGAGCAAGGAGATTCAGAAGCAGGACCTCGCACGCCGTGCAGGTGAGGTGAGTGCAAACATCGCAGAGGCTCTCGCAAAGGTAGGTGCAAAGGCTGAGGAGACATCGTTCGGCTCATGCGTATTCGCAAATCGTCCTGGCGACGGCTCGGCTCGCGAGCAGGCTGCTTCTTGCCAGAAGGTGCTCGGCGGCGACGCTAACGTTTGCTACGAGTACGCTACAAAGCGCTACCGTTCTAACTGTATCAACTGGGGTATCGTGCCGTTCACAATCGCTAAGGACGTTGAGTTCAACTTCGAGCCGGGCGACAAGCTCTTCGTGCCGGGCATCCGCGAGGCTATCCTCGCTGGCAAGGAGGAGATCGACGCGCAGGTTATCGCTCGCGATGGCGTTAAGCCTATCCACCTCTTCTTCCAGAACCTCACCGCCGACGAGCGTCAGATTCTGGCAGACGGCTGCTTGATGAACTATTATAAGAATAAGCTCTAAATGTTGAATTTTGAGTTTTGAGTTTTGAATTGTGCGCTTCGCGCATTTTGAGTTGTTGAGTTGTGAATTATAAATTCAACATTGAACAACTCCTCATAGGCGTAACCGACAATTCAAAATTCAAAACTCAAAACTCAAAATTGCCAACGGCAACAATTCAAAACTCAAAATTCAAAACTCAAAACTCTTAAATCCAAATAACTATGACCGAAAAAATTCAGATGACCACTCCACTCGTAGAGATGGATGGTGACGAGATGACCCGTATTTTGTGGCAGATGATCAAGGATGAGCTTATCCTTCCGTTCGTTGACCTCAAGACAGAGTATTACGACCTGGGACTCGTTAAGCGCGACGAGACCGGCGACCAGATAACAAAGGACGCAGCCGAGGCTACAAAGCGCCTGGGCGTAGCCGTTAAGTGTGCTACCATCACACCTAACCACCAGCGCATGGACGAATACAAGCTCCATCAGATGTGGAAGAGCCCGAACGGCACTATCCGCTCTATCCTCGACGGCACCGTATTCCGCACACCTATCACTATCCCGAGCATCCATCCTGCAGTGAAGAACTGGGAGAAACCTATCACCATCGCTCGTCACGCTTACGGCGACGTTTACAAGAGCGTTGAGATTCGTGCCGACGAGCCTGGCGTAGCTAAACTCGTCTTCGACGGCGAGAGCGGCAAGCACGAGGAGGTTGTGGTTCACACATTCAAGGGCGCCGGCGTACTCCAGGCAATGCACAACACCGACAAGTCGATACGTTCGTTCGCGCACTCTTGCTTCAAGTTCGCACTCGACACCAACCAGAGCCTCTGGTTCTCTACAAAGGACACCATCTCTAAGAAGTACGACGCACAGTTCAAGATTATCTTCTACGAGGTATTCGAGGAGTACAAGGAGGAGTTCGAGAAGCGCGGCTTAGAGTTCTTCTACACTCTCATCGACGACGCTGTAGCACGCGTTATCCGCTCTAAGGGCGGCTTTATCTGGGCTTGCAAGAACTACGACGGCGACGTTATGTCCGACATGGTTTCTACCGCATTCGGCTCGTTGGCAATGATGACTTCTGTGCTCGTTTCGCCTGACGGCAAGTACGAGTACGAGGCTGCTCACGGCACCGTTACACGCCACTACTACAAGTATCTGAAGGGCGAAGAGACATCTACCAACCCGATGGCTACTATCTTCGCTTGGAGCGGCGCTCTGCGCAAACGTGGCGAGATGGATAACCTGCCCGAACTCGTACGCTACGCTGACGCTCTCGAGGCTGCTTGCTTCGACACTCTCAACGAGGGTATCGTAACGAAGGACCTCGCAGGTCTTATGGAAGGCGTTACTCCGCAGACAAAGAACTCTGCAGGCTTCATCGCTGCCATCCGCGAGCGCTTGGAGAAGAAGCTGGCTTAATTCGTACTGAACAAGCAGGTTGAACCGCTTTTAACAATAATGTTTTACTTCGGATTAACCGGACTTAAAATATTACACTAAACAACGAATCAACCGGGTTTAGAATATTATACAGAACAACGGATTAACCGGATTGAACGGATTTTCTTCATTGAGTAAAGAATCCGCTTAATCCGATTAATCCGTTGTTCGTTTCTACGCACCAAGTCTGTGCTCTTCATCACTACAAATACTACAGTTTGTACGTTAAAGACTATTGCAATTCGGTAAAACGGACAGCAATAGTCTTTTATATCTTCGCAGTAAAACCTCACGAAAAGTCATCGTCACCCGAACGGAATCCGATCGGGCGGCGGACGGAATCTGATTGGGCGGCGGACGGAATCCGATCGGACGGCGAACGGAATCCGATTGGGCGGCGGACGGAATCC
>OMDC01001094.1_pt1 | contig 10507 bp, 9 predicted proteins | sample 1674201 | NCBI WGS metagenome assembly OMDC01 (sample SAMEA103958152, study PRJEB25191) | human gut metagenome | biome: human-associated habitat [ENVO:00009003]; feature: intestine environment [ENVO:2100002]; material: feces | place: Germany | collected 2013/2015 | reverse complement strand
GATATAGTTTTTATATGAAAACGGGGCAATTTTGAACTTTGCGCATGCAAGGAGGAAGAAAATGAGTTTACAGGTAGAAAAATTAGAGCATAATATGGCAAAGCTGACAATCGAAGTTTCAGCTGAAGAAGTAGAGAAGGCACTGCAGGCAGCTTACTTAAAAGAGCGCAGCAAAATCAGCCTTCCAGGATTCCGTAAAGGAAAAGTTCCGCGTCAGATGATCGAGAAGATGTACGGACCGGAAGTATTTTATGATGAGGCAGCAAACCGCATGATCTCTGAGGCATATGCAAAAGCATATGATGAGAGTGAACTTGAGATTGCTTCCCAGCCGACAATTGATATCGTTCAGCTTGAGAAGGGAAAATCATTCATCTTCACAGCAGAAGTTGCAGTTAAACCGGAAGTTAAACTTGGAGAGTACAAAGGACTTAAAGTTGACAAATACTCTACAAGAGTAACACAGAAGGAAGTTGACGAGGAAATTGAGAAAGTTCGTGAACAGCACGCAAGAATCGTTGAGGTTACAGACAGAGCTGTAGCAGATAAAGATGATGTTACACTTGATTTCGAAGGATTCGTTGACGGTGTTGCATTCGAAGGTGGAAAAAGTGAGAACTATCCACTGACAATCGGATCTGGTTCTTTCATTCCGGGATTCGAGGAGCAGCTGATCGGAGCTGAGATCGACAAAGAAGTAGAAGTAAAGGTTACATTCCCAGAAGATTATCATTCAGAAGATCTGAAGGGTAAAGAAGCTGTATTCAAATGCACAGTACATGCAATCAGAGCAAAAGAGCTTCCGGAAGTAGATGACGAGTTCGCATCTGACGTTTCCGAGAAGGCTGAGACACTTGATGCTTACAGAGCAGAAGTAAAGGCTCAGATCAAAGAGCGTAAAGAGAACGAAGGAAAGGCTAAGAAAGAAGATCAGGCTGTAGAGCAGGCGGTTGCTAATGCAGAGATCGATCTTCCGGAACCAATGGTTGACCTTCAGGCTAAGCAGATGGCTGATGACTTTGCACGCCGCATTATGCAGCAGGGACTCAGCGTAGAGCAGTACTTCCAGTTCACAGGTCTCTCAGAAGAGAAGATGATGGAAGAGCTTAAGCCACAGGCTGAGAAGAGAATCAGAACAAGACTTGTTCTTGAAGCAATCGTAGCAGCAGAGAATATTGAAGTATCTGATGAGCGTCTTGATGAAGAGTTAGCTAAGATGGCTGAGTCTTATAAGATGGAAGTTGAGAAGCTGAAAGAGTTCATGGGTGAGAACGAGAAGAAGCAGATGAAAGAGGATATTGCAGTACAGGATGCAGTTACTCTGATCGTTGATGCATCTGTAGAAGGCTAATCATTTATTAGATTTCTTGAGAGGGTGCGCCTGTATATCAGGTGTGCCTTTTCTCTTTCTATAAGAAGTGAGAGGATGAGGACTGATTCGGGAGTAAGGATCAGAACAATAATTATGCGTTGCTGGTAATAACTATTGCAAATAGCGACAATCATATAGAAAAGGAAGGATAGCATATGAGTTTAGTACCTTATGTCATTGAGCAGACAAGCCGCGGAGAGCGTTCCTATGATATTTATTCAAGACTTTTAAAGGAGCGTATCATTTTCCTCGGAGAAGAAGTAAATGATGTGTCAGCAAGCGTGATCGTTGCACAGCTTCTGTTCTTGGAGGCAGACGATCCGGATAAGGATATCCAGCTGTATATTAACAGCCCGGGAGGATCTGTAACAGCAGGTCTGGCAATCTACGATACAATGCAGTACATCAAGTGTGATGTTTCAACAGTATGTATCGGTATGGCAGCCAGTATGGGCGCATTCCTGCTTTCCGGTGGAAAGAAAGGAAAGAGATTTGCCCTTCCGAATGCTGAAATCATGATTCATCAGCCATCCGGTGGTGCACAGGGACAGGCAACAGAGATTCAGATTGCAGCAGAACATATTCTTCGTACAAAGAAGAAATTGAATGAGATCCTGGCAGCAAATACAGGAAAGCCGCTGGAAGTGATCCAGCAGGATACAGAGCGTGACAATTTCATGTCTGCAGAAGAGGCGAAAGAGTACGGTCTGATCGACGAAGTAATAGTAAACCATTAATTGGTTATTGAGGTGACAAAATATGGCAGGAAAAAAGACTGAGGATATCGTAAGATGCTCGTTTTGTAATAAGACACAGTCCCAGGTTCGTAAGATGATCGCAGGACCGAGCGGAACCTATATCTGTGATGACTGTGTTGCTATTTGTACCGAGATTATTGAGGAAGAATTAGATTTTAATGACAGAGCTGCACTTGACGATATTAATCTCCTGACACCGGAAGAGATGAAAGCTTTTCTGGACGAATATGTGATTGGACAGGATGAGGCGAAGAAAGTTCTTTCTGTTGCAGTTTACAATCATTATAAGAGAATTCTGGCAGAACAGGATCTTGGAGTAGAACTTCAGAAGAGTAATATCCTGATGCTTGGACCAACAGGATGTGGTAAGACACTTCTGGCACAGACACTTGCGAAAGTCCTGAATGTTCCATTTGCAATCGCAGATGCTACAGCACTGACAGAGGCCGGATATGTAGGAGAGGACGTTGAAAATATTCTCCTTAAGGTGATTCAGGCAGCAGACGGAGACATCGAGCGTGCAGAACACGGAATCATTTACATTGATGAGATTGATAAGATCACAAGAAAATCAGAAAATCCATCCATCACACGAGATGTTTCCGGAGAAGGTGTTCAGCAGGCACTTTTGAAAATCATCGAAGGAACAGTTGCGTCTGTTCCACCGCAGGGCGGAAGAAAGCATCCACATCAGGAATTGATCCAGATTGATACAACGAACATCTTGTTTATCTGTGGTGGTGCTTTTGAAGGAATTGATAAGATCATTGAGACAAGAATCGATAGAAAATCAATCGGATTCAATGCAGAGATCGCATCAAAACATGAGTACGATATGGATGTACTTCTTCAGGAAGCACTTCCACAGGATCTTGTAAAGTTTGGTTTGATCCCTGAGCTGGTCGGAAGACTTCCGGTGACAGTATCATTGGATCTTCTGGATAAGGATGCATTGATACGCATTCTTACAGAGCCAAAAAGTGCGATCGTAAAACAGTATCAGAAGCTTCTGGAGTTGGATGGCGTGAAGCTTGAATTTGATAAAGATGCTCTGTTAGAAATAGCAGAGACAACATTGAAGCGTAAGACAGGTGCGAGAGGTCTCCGTGCAATCATGGAGAATATCATGATGGATACGATGTTTACAGTACCGTCAGATAAGACAATCAAGGAATGCCGCATTACGAAGGAAGCGGTTCTTGGAGTGGAAGAACCGAAGTATACTCGTGATAGTGAGGAAAGAAAATCATTCCTGACATCTGAGAGCAAATAGTAACTGGATACAGGAATCCTGCAAACAGTTGCGGAGTATAAAACGAGGCGGGAGTGATGGGAGTACCATCCTACCCGCCTTTTCTAACGAGGAGGAATTGAATTGGACAACGAGACAAGAAGTCTCCCTATGGTTGCCTTAAGAGGATTAACAATCATGCCGGAGATGATCGTTCATTTTGATGTGAGCAGAGAACGCTCCATCGCTGCAATTCAACAGGCAATGGTTGAAGAGCAGGAGATATTTCTGGTTGCCCAGAAATCAATAGAGACAGAGAACCCCGGACAGGATGATGTCTATGAGACTGGAACAGTTGCATCTGTGAAGCAGCTGATCAAGCTGTCAAAGAAAGTTGTAAGGGTTCTCGTGGAAGGAAAGAATCGTGCGGTTCTTAAGAAAATTGAAGAGACAGATCCTTATCTTCGTGCAGAAGTAGAAGTTCTGGAAGAACAGGAGATCACGATTCCGGATGATCTGAATGCGGAAGCAATGATGCGCGGATTGAAGGAAATTATTACAGAATATGCAGCAAAGAATGGAAAGATTTCCAAAGAATCTGTTGCAGAAATTCTTGATATTACTGATTTAAAACGTCTGGTAAATGAAGTGGCTGCGAATATTCCATTGAAGTACAAGGATCAACAGGAACTTCTGGAAGAGCTGGATTTCTGGAGCAGATATGAGAAATTATCATTGAAGCTTGTGAATGAGATGCAGATCATGGAAATCAAAGAAGAACTTCAGAGCAAAGTAGATAAGCATCAAAAAGAATATCTTTTAAGAGAACAGCTGAAGGTGATTCGCGAGGAATTAGGTGAAGATACTACATTTTCAGATGCAGATGAGTTCGAAGAAGCATGTAGCAAATTAGATGCACCGGAAGAAGTAAAAGAAAAGCTCCATAAGGAAATTGGACGGTTTAAGAACACGATCGGTTCTCAGGCAGAAAATGGAGTAATCCGTACTTATATTGAGACAATCCTGGAGATGCCGTGGAATAAACGTGCCGAAGATAATACAGATATTAACTATGCGAAAGAAGTTTTAGAGGCAGATCATTATGGATTGGAACAGGTGAAAGAAAGAATCCTGGAATTCCTGGCTGTCAGAACACTGACACAGAAGGGAGAAAGCCCGATTCTTTGTCTGGTGGGACCTCCGGGAACAGGTAAAACTTCTATTGCCAAGTCCCTGGCACGTTCTCTTAAGAAACCGTTTGTGCGCATTTCTTTAGGAGGAGTACGTGACGAGGCTGAGATCCGTGGTCATCGTAAGACGTATGTCGGAGCGATGCCAGGAAGAATTGCAAATGGAATTCGCACAGCAGGTGTGAAGAATCCGGTACTCCTTCTGGATGAGATTGACAAAGTAAGTACAGACTATAAAGGGGATACGTTCTCTGCACTTTTGGAAGTACTGGACAGTGAGCAGAACAGTAAGTTCCGCGATCATTATCTGGAAGTGCCACTGGATCTGTCAGAGGTTACATTTATTACAACAGCGAATACCTTACAGACGATTCCAAGACCACTCCTGGACAGAATGGAGATCATCGAGATTACAAGTTATACAGAAAACGAGAAACTTCATATTGCAATAGAACATCTGATTCCAAAGCAGCTGGAAAAGCATGGGATTACAGACGAACAGCTCAGATTTAGCAAGAAAGCAATTTGGAAGATCGCACATAACTATACGAAAGAAGCAGGTGTTCGTCAGTTAGAACGTGAAATCGGAAATATTTGCCGTAAGGCGGCGAAAGAGCTTCTTACAACCGAGAAAGAGAAGATTACTGTGACAGATAGAAATCTTCATAAATTCCTTGGAAAAGAGAAATATTCTTATCAGATGGCAAATGCAGCACCGGAGGTCGGTATCGTACGTGGACTTGCGTGGACAAGTGTCGGAGGAGATACGCTTCAGATTGAGGTGAATGTAATGCCGGGCAAGGGAGAAATCATGCTGACAGGACAGCTTGGAGATGTGATGAAAGAGTCCGCCCGTGCCGGAATCAGTTATATTCGATCTGTAAGCAAAAAATATGCAATCGCAGAAGATTTCTTCGAGAAGCATGATATTCATGTGCACATTCCGGAAGGTGCAGTTCCGAAAGACGGACCATCAGCCGGAATCACAATGGCAACAGCAATGCTTTCTGCTGTGACAGGCAAGAAAGTTCGCGCAGATCTCGCAATGACAGGAGAAATCACCTTGAGAGGTCGTGTGCTTCCGATTGGAGGATTGAAAGAAAAACTTCTTGCTGCTAAAAATGCAAGAATACAGACCGTGCTTATTCCAAAAGAGAATACAGCAGATGTGGAAGAACTTTCTTCTGAAATTACAAAAGGTCTGGAAATCATTCCGGTTGAGACAATGGAAGAAGTCTTAAAGAAAGCACTGACAAGATAAAAAGATTGCTTCTGACAGCAGATTGCAATAAAATAGAATGAAAGGAGGAGTAAACGACATGGTCATTAAAAATATAAATCTGGAAACAGTTTGTGGAATCACAAGCGTTCTTCCGGAAAACGATAAGCCTGAGATCGCATTTGCGGGAAAATCAAATGTAGGAAAATCATCACTGATTAATGCACTGATGAACCGTAAGTCTTATGCAAGAATTTCAGCAACACCGGGAAAGACACAGACAATCAATTTCTATACGATTAATGAGGAAATGTATCTGGTCGATCTCCCAGGGTATGGATACGCAAAGGTTTCTGAGCAGGAAAAGATTCAGTGGGGAAAACTGATCGAGCGTTATCTGCATACATCAAAACAGCTTAAGGCAGTATTCCTTTTGATCGATATCCGTCATGATCCATCTGCGAATGATAAAATGATGTATCAGTGGATCCTGGATCAGGGATATCAGCCAATCATTATCGCAACAAAGCTTGATAAGATTAAACGCAGTCAGGTACAGAAGCATATTAAAATGCTGAAGACAGGTCTGCAGCTTGTTCCTGGAACAAAAGTAATTCCATTCTCATCCCAGACAAAACAGGGAAGAGATGAGATTTGGGAATTGATTGAGACAGAATATCTCGGATATGGAAATGACGAGGGGGCAGAGGATGACAAATAAGCGCCCATACTGGCAAGTTGCCGTAAGCTTGCTTTTCAGCATAGCAGCAACAGTTGGATTTATACTGATCGGATGGAAATTACTTGGATTTCTCATGCCGTTTGTGGTTGGATGGATCATTGCATCCATCGCCACACCGGTTGTTAACTGGTTAGAAAAACGTTTGAAGATCAGAAAAAAATTAGGCTCCGCATTGATTATTATCGGAGTCCTGGCGTTGATGGGGACGCTGGGCTACTTTGCTGTCAGTTGGCTGGTTTCAGAAGTCAGCAGTCTGATCAAAGACTTCCCGGAAATGTATGTGCAGCTCGAAAAAGGACTCCATCAAATTGGAATTTCTATGTCCGGAATTTTTAGCAAACTGCCGGATGGAATCCAGAATGGATGGACGACAACTGTTGCGAATTTGGATGACACGATGGGAAATCTGATGTCAAAAATCAGTGAGCCAACGGTAAGTGCCGCAGGAAATATCGCAAAGCGTGTGCCAAGTTATCTGGTATCAACAATCGTTGCGGTTATGTCTTCTTATTTCTTTATCTCAGAGCGAGAAGAAGTTGTGACATGGGTCAAACAGATTGCGCCAAAGTCAGTAACTGAACGAATGATCATGGTGATAGATAACCTGAAATATGCGGTTGGTGGATATTTCAAGGCACAGTTTAAGATCATGGGAATTGTATTTTTGATTTTGGCTGTAGGACTTGGATTTTTGAGAGTCCATTACTTTGTATTGTCTGCATTTTTGATCGCATTTCTAGATTTCCTACCATTTTTTGGAACAGGAACTGCGATGATTCCATGGGCTATATATGCAGTCTTTATGGGAGATTATAAACGTGCGATTATGCTTGTTGTGATCTATGCAATTACGCAAATTGTCAGACAGCTGATCCAGCCGAAGCTTGTCGGAGACAGTGTCGGATTGAATCCGCTGGTTACACTGCTTTTGATTTATATTGGATATCGAATTGGTGGTGTGATCTGGATGATCCTTGCTGTTCCGGTTGGTATGGTCATTATAAATATGTGTCAGGCCGGTGCGTTTGATTATATTTTTGATGATATAAAGACGCTGATTGTCGGAATCTTGAAATTAAGAGACGAAGAGTAGTGTAGTTAAGAAACAAGAAAGTAATTGAAAGGAGAAAAATATATGAGCAATTATGATGTAATTATTATCGGTGCAGGACCTGGGGGAATCTTTGCAGCTTATGAGCTGGCAGAGAAAGCACCGGAATTGAAGGTGGCGGTATTTGAAGCCGGCAATCCACTGGAGAAGAGAAAATGCCCAATCGATGGAAAGAAGATTAAGAGCTGTGTGAACTGCAAGACATGCGCGATTATGAGTGGATTCGGTGGAGCAGGAGCATTTTCAGATGGAAAATACAATATCACAAATAATTTTGGTGGAACATTGTATGAGTATATCGGTAAAGAGACAGCAATTGAGCTGATGAATTACGTAGATGAGATCAATGTGAAATTTGGTGGTGAGGGTACAAAAATGTATTCCACATCAGGAACACATATTAAGAAACTCTGTATGCAGAATAAGCTGAATCTTTTGGATGCATCTGTTCGTCATCTTGGAACAGATATCAACTATGTTGTTCTTGAGAATCTCTATGCAAAGTTGAAAGATACTGTAGAGTTCCGTTTTAACTGTCATGTAGATGATGTGGAAGCGATTGACGGCGGATATCGCGTGATTACAAAAGATGGTGTAGATGAATGTAAGAAATGTATCGTTTCTGTGGGAAGAAGCGGAAGTAAATGGATGGAGACGGTATGTACAGAGCTTAAGATTCCGACTCTTTCCAACCGTGTGGACATCGGAGTCCGTGTGGAGCTTCCAGCAGTTATTTTCTCACACCTTACAGATGAACTGTATGAAAGCAAGATTGTCTACAGAACAGAGAAGTTTGAAGATAAAGTCAGAACATTCTGTATGAATCCGAATGGAATCGTTGTAAATGAGAATACAAACGGAATCGTTACAGTAAACGGACATAGCTATGAAGATCCGGCGAAGCAGACAGAGAATACAAACTTTGCACTTCTTGTGGAGAAACATTTTTCAGAGCCGTTCAAAGACAGTAATGGATATGGTGAAAGTATTGCACGCCTGTCTAATATGCTTGGAGGTGGCGTTCTTGTACAGCGCTTTGGTGATCTGATCCGAGGAAGAAGAAGTACACCGGCACGTATTGCAGAGAGTTTTCTGACACCGACACTTTCCGCAGAACCGGGAGATTTGAGCCTTGTATTGCCGAAACGTATTCTTGATGGAATCATTGAGATGATCTACGCTTTGGATAAGATCGCACCTGGAACAGCAAATGATGATACACTGCTCTATGGTGTAGAAGTTAAGTTCTACAATATGGAAGTGAAACTGGATGAACATCTTGAAACAAAACACAAGGGCCTGTATGTGATTGGAGACGGAAGTGGAGTGACACATTCATTGTCCCACGCATCAGCAAGTGGTGTGTTCGTAGCAAGAGAGATTGCAGAAGAAGTGTAAATTGATAGAAGTTAATAGTTAAAATAAAGGGAAGTTTTTCATTTGCAGAAATTACATGAAGTGTGTTTGTGTATTGTAGGTGAAAAACTTCCCTTTTTTCTTATGTATAAAAAAGAAACTTGAGTTTTTGTTGTTTTTACAAATAAAACAGTTGGATTTTGTTGATTCTTAATTAAAGCGTGTTGAGATTTATTGGAATCTCCTTGACAGAAAGGCATATTGATAGTATTATTTATAGTAAGAGAGTTTATAGCTGAGACTGGGTTACTGTTCGCCCCATCGCCAAAGGCGATTTAAAATGGCGAGATGTGTTGCTGGTCACATCGTGTGAACAGTAACGAGACTGGCTGTGAACAGAGAATGTTAGTGGATTAACATACAGGATTGTATGAATGAGAATTACAGAATCTATGTGAAAGAGAGGAACTGACAGATGGCGAATGATCACGGAGAACAGATTAGAATTGTACAGGAAACAGTTGCAGGTAAGGAGATTACATTTGCACATGTAATGGGAGGTCCGGCTCCGATTATTTATCAGAAACTCGGATTAAATCCACATCTGGATTATCGTTCTTCTGCAATTGGAATTATGAATATGACTCCACCGGAGTCAGCAGTTATCGCATCTGATATTGCAGTGAAAAGCGGTAATGTTTATCTTGGATTCGCAGACCGTTTTACAGGCACACTGATTATTACAGGAGAGATTTCTGATGTTACATCTGCATTGACAGAAGTTGTGGATTATTTCAGAGATTCTCTTGGTTATGTAGTCTGTGATATTACAAAACGATAGGAAGTGCGCTTATGGAACGGGAACGTATAACGAGAGAAGAGCTCATGGAGCGTCTGTTTCATGATGACTATGAGAATCTGAAAGGAAAGAAGCTTCGTATGACTCGTGTGCGCGTGCCGGGGAAGGAAGTCTGCATGGCGCATATTATCAGTAGATCAGATGAGGTTATTTACCAGAATCTGGGATTACATATTGGAACTCATGAAGGTGAGGATCACACAGGAGAGTCTATCGGACTTCTGCGTTTTACACCGTGGGAAGCAGTTGTGGTTGCTGCAGATGTAGCATTCAAGAGCGCAGATGTTGAGATTGGATTTATGGACAGATTCTGCGGGACACTAATTCTGACCGGCGGATTGACACAGGTACAGACAGCGGTGGAAGAAGTAGTTCGATTTTTTAATGAGAGACTTGGCTTTGCAGTGTGCGAGGTTCATAGAAGTTAAGAAGACAGAGGCGTAACAGGATGAAAAAGATATTTTTGATGGGGAGAAGTGAAGCGGGGAAGACTTCACTGACGCAGGCTCTTAAGGGAGAAGAACTGCATTATGTGAAGACACAGTATACGAATACAGAAGATGATACGATCGACTCTCCGGGAGAGTATGCAGAGTCTAAGCATTTCAGTGTTGGACTTGCCTGTTTTTCATTTGAGGCAGACGTGATTGCCATGGTGCAGGCTGCAGA
>OMDC01001092.1_pt1 | contig 10518 bp, 7 predicted proteins | sample 1674201 | NCBI WGS metagenome assembly OMDC01 (sample SAMEA103958152, study PRJEB25191) | human gut metagenome | biome: human-associated habitat [ENVO:00009003]; feature: intestine environment [ENVO:2100002]; material: feces | place: Germany | collected 2013/2015 | reverse complement strand
AAATATTGCGTTTTGCAAAGAAACTTGATAGAATACATATGGTTAGAGAAAACTAACTGTGTGAATAAATCATGTATACTCCTTTGTCTGTAATACCTGAACACAGGCGAGGGAGTCCTCAGAAAGGATGGACAACTATGAATTATCTGGAAATTGAAAAAGTAATTGGAAGAGAAATTATCGACTCACGCGGAAATCCAACGGTTGAGGCAGAAGTGCATCTTGTAGATGGAACTGTAGCAAGAGGTGCAGCTCCAAGTGGTGCTTCTACAGGAGAATTTGAGGCACTTGAACTTCGTGATGGAGACAAGTCAAAATTCGGTGGAAAAGGTGTTTTCCGTGCAGTAGAAAATATTAATACAACAATCAACAGTGCATTGGTTGGAATGGATGCAGGAGATACTTATGCGATTGATCAGGCAATGATCCAGGCAGATGGAACAAAAGATAAATCAAATCTTGGCGCAAATGCAATTCTTGCGGTTTCAATCGCATGTGCAAGAGCGGCAGCAGATGCACTTGAGATCCCGTTGTACCGTTTTCTTGGAGGAGTGAATGGAAACAGACTTCCTGTTCCAATGATGAACATTGTAAATGGTGGGTGTCATGCACTTTCTTCCGGACTGGATGTGCAGGAGTTCATGATCATGCCAGTTGGAGCACCGTCTTTTAAAGAATGCATCCGCTGGTGTACAGAGGTATTCCATGCACTTGCAGGAATCTTGAAAGACAGAGGACTTGCAACATCTGTAGGTGATGAGGGTGGATTTGCCCCGGCACTGAAATCAGACGAAGAAGCAATCGAGACAATTCTTGAGGCTGTGAAGAAGGCCGGATATGAGCCTGGAAAAGACTTCAAGATCGCGATGGATGCGGCATCTTCAGAATGGAAGACAGGGACGATTGGAGAGTATAAACTTCCAAAGGCAGGAACAGTCTATACTTCAGAACAGCTCATTGACCACTGGAAGAAACTGGTAGAGAAATATCCGATCATCTCAATCGAAGATGCACTTGATGAGGAAGACTGGGAAGGCTGGAAAAAGCTGACAGCAGAGCTGGGAGATAAAGTCCAGCTGGTTGGAGATGATCTTTTTGTCACAAACACAGAGAGACTGGCGAAAGGAATTAAGCTTGGATGCGGAAATTCTATTCTGATCAAACTGAATCAGATTGGATCTGTATCTGAGACTCTTGAAGCAATCAAGATGGCACACAAAGCAGGTTACACAGCAATTTCTTCCCACCGTTCCGGTGAGACAGAGGACACAACGATTGCAGATCTTGCAGTAGCACTGAATACCTGCCAGATCAAGACCGGAGCGCCGAGCCGTTCGGAGCGTGTAGCGAAATATAATCAGTTACTCCGCATCGAGGAAGAACTTGGAACAAGCGCAGTATATCCGGGAAATGACGCATTTAATGTCCATGCATTTTATGATCTCAGTGGGATGAAATGCATGGATTTTTGTGTATATATTTCTTTGATTTTCATCTAGATTTTTTTATCTATATGTCATACAATAGAAATGTAATTGCCATCAGGCAACATAATATTTAAAAATATTTGGAGGATTTCATTATGAAGAAACCGGTTCTGGTCATTATGGCAGCAGGAATGGGGAGCAGATATGGCGGGCTGAAGCAGATTGACCCGGTAGATCAGGAAGGACATATTATGGATTTCTCGATCTTTGATGCAAAACGCGCAGGATTTGAGAAAGTCGTATTTATTATTAAGAAAGAAAATGAAGCAGATTTTAAAGAGGCTGTTGGAAAGAGAATTGAGAAGATCATGGATGTAGCGTATGTATTCCAGGATCTGAACAATCTCCCGGAAGGTTACGAAGTTCCGGAAGGACGTGTAAAGCCTTGGGGAACAGCACATGCTGTTTTAAGTGCGATCGATGAGGTGGATGGACCATTTGCAGTAATCAACGCGGACGATTATTACGGACGTCATGCATTTGAGACAATCTATGAATTCCTTACAACACATGAAGATGATGATAAGTACCGTTATACAATGGTAGGTTATCGTCTGAAGAATACAGTTACAGATAACGGACATGTTGCTCGTGGCGTATGTGAACTCAATGAGGCGAAAGAGCTGGTTGGAATCACAGAGCGTACAAAGATCGAGAAGCGTGACGGTGGAATCGCTTTCTCAGAAGACGACGGAGAGACGTGGACAACTATCGACGGAGATACTCTTGTATCCATGAATATGTGGGGATTCACAAGAAGTATTTTAGATGAGATCAAAGCAGGATTCCCGGCATTCCTTGAGAAAGGTATTAAGGAGAATCCAATGAAATGTGAGTACTTCCTGCCATCCGTAGTCAGTGACCTTCTGGCAGAGGGCAGAGCAACCGTAAGAGTGCTTGAATCCGAAGATAAATGGTATGGAGTTACATACAAAGAGGACAAGCCGGTTGTAGTTGCAGCGGTACAGGCTTTGAAAGACGAAGGTCTTTATCCACAGAAATTGTGGGATTAGATTATGTGTTGTCAGTTACAGAATTTGTGAATCATAATGATCATGCAACATTTTTACCATAAGAGGAACTATTCGTATAAAGATTTTTGTGGTGGATGTGTTATAATCAGAGATAACAAAGCAAAGATAAGCAAGCTGCTGAACACAGTTACTGTGAGGAGCAGCAATTTGAGCAATAAAGCTCAGAGGAGGAATTTTAAAATGGCAATTTTAGTAACAGGAGGCGCCGGATTTATCGGGAGCCACACATGTGTAGAACTTTTGAATGCAGGATATGATGTTGTAATCGCAGATAACCTTTACAACGCATCAGAGAAAGCTGTAGACAGAGTAAAACAGATCACAGGAAAAGACCTGAAGTTCTATAAAGCAGACATCCGCGACAAAGAAGCAATGAACGAGATCTTTGAGAAAGAAGAGATCGAGTCGGTTATTCATTTCGCAGGACTCAAGGCAGTAGGTGAATCAGTTGTTAAACCACTCGAATACTACGAGAATAACATTGCAGGAACTTTAGTTCTCTGTGATGTAATGAGAAATCACGGCGTGAAGAATATCATCTTCAGTTCTTCTGCAACAGTATATGGTGACCCGGCATTTATCCCGATCACAGAAGAGTGCCCGAAGGGAACATGTACAAATCCATACGGATGGACAAAATGGATGCTGGAGCAGATCCTGACAGATCTTCATACAGCAGATCCGGAGTGGAATGTCGTACTTCTTCGCTACTTCAATCCAATCGGAGCTCATGAGAGCGGACTGATCGGAGAAGATCCGAAGGGAATCCCGAACAACTTGATTCCATACATTACACAGGTCGCAATCGGTAAACTTGAGTGTCTTGGTGTATTTGGAGACGATTATGATACACACGACGGAACAGGTGTACGTGATTATATTCACGTAGTCGATCTTGCAATCGGACATGTCCGCGCAGTAGAAAAACTGAAAGAGAAAGCAGGAGTTTCCGTATATAATCTTGGAACAGGAAACGGATATTCCGTACTTGATATGGTAAAAGCATTCTCCAAAGCTTGTGGAAAAGAGATCCCTTATCAGATTAAACCACGTCGTGCAGGTGACATTGCTACATGTTACTGTGATGCTTCCAAGGCAAAGGAAGAACTGCACTGGGTAGCTGAGAGAGATCTGAACAAGATGTGTGAAGATTCCTGGAGATGGCAGAGCATGAATCCAAACGGATACGAGGATTAAGATTGATTAATCATTTATAATGTGAAATAGAAAGTTGTTGATGAGCAGGGGCGCACGATGATAGTGCGGTTTCCTGTGCTATCAACAACTTTTTTGTATCATTTGTAAATTATGTTAACCAACCGCGAACAGCAACACAGCTCTTGCAACCAACAGTCCATCTGTATTATACTAATAGAACACGATTAAATTCAGAAAAAATGGAGATAGATAGAAAATGAAGCGCAAAGTAGATCTTAATGAAATTTCAGACGGACGTCTGTATTCCTCCGGAGATATGGTTAAGGTGGACTGTCATGATTGTGAAGGCTGCTCTGCATGCTGCCAGGGAATGGGAAATTCCATCCTATTGGATCCAATGGATCTGTGGAGATTGCAACTCGGAAAAAAAGAGAATTTTGATACACTGCTTGCAAACTATCTGGAATTGAATGTAGTTGACGGGATGGTACTTCCTAATTTAAAGATGGCAGGAGAGGAAGAAGCCTGTCTGTTCTTGAAAGATGGAAGATGTTCTATTCATGGATACAGACCGGGAATCTGCCGTTTGTTCCCTCTTGGACGTATTTATGAGGAGAATGGATTCAAGTATTTTATCCAGGTTCATGAGTGTAAGAAGCAGGAACGTGGTAAAGTGAAGATTAAGAAGTGGCTTGGAATTGCAGATCAGAAGAGATACGAAGATTTCGTGTGGAGATGGCATACATTTCTTAAGAACTGTGAAGAAGGAATGAAAGAACTTGATGAGCAGAACGCGAAAGTACTGACGGTTGTGGTTCTCCGCAACTTTTATCAAATGCCTTATCAGGCAGAGGAAGAAGCACAGTTTTATCCGGAATTTGAAGAAAGACTGGAAAGACTGAATGCAATGTTTGGATTTTAGAAGTGAAAGTTAGCAACAGGTGAAAGGCAGCAGTAGATGGAAAGCAACAGTAGAAAAACACAGATATTAAAAGAAATTTTTGGATACGATTCTTTCCGTAAAGGACAGGAGGAGATTGTAGATCAGATTTTGAATGGAAGAGATGTGTTGGCAATCATGCCGACCGGAGCAGGAAAGTCACTTTGTTATCAGGTTCCGGCACTTCTGATGTCTGGGATCACGATCGTAGTATCACCGCTGATTTCATTGATGATCGATCAGGTGAAGGCACTGAATGAAGCAGGAGTTCATGCAGCGTATATTAACAGTGCACTGACAGAACGGCAGATTACAAAAGCATTAGAACTGGCAGCGGCAGGCAGATATAAGATGATCTATGTCGCTCCGGAACGCTTGTTGACACCACGGTTTCTGGACTTTGCATGTCATACAGAACTTTCTATGGTGACAATCGATGAGGCTCACTGTATTTCCCAGTGGGGACAGGATTTCCGCCCAAGTTATGTGAAGATCACAGAATTCATCCGCCAGCTTCCAAGACGCCCGGTCGTCAGTGCATTTACAGCAACAGCAACACAGAAAGTAAGAGAAGATATTCTTGAAGTACTTGATCTTGAATCTCCTTATATAAATGTATCCGGTTTTGACAGAGAGAACCTTTACTTCGAAGTAAGACCAGCGCGTGGAAAGAAGGATGCAATTAAGGAATATCTTACACAGCACAGAGAAGACAGTGGAATTATTTACTGTGCAACAAGAAAAAATGTAGATGAACTCTATTTGGAATTGCAGAATGCCGGATTCTCTGTCGGAAGATATCACGCAGGAATGGGGACAGAGGCAAGAAATGAAAGTCAGGAAGATTTCATTTATGACAGGATAGAGATTATGATCGCAACGAATGCATTTGGAATGGGAATAGATAAGTCCAATGTCCGTTTTGTACTTCATTATAATATGCCGCAGAGCATGGAAAATTATTACCAGGAGGCAGGCAGAGCCGGACGAGACGGAGAACCGGCAGAATGTATCCTTTTCTATTCACCGCAGGATATCATGATCAATCAGCTCCTGCTGGATAGTAAAGAGCAGATTGGAGAATACACAGAAGAAGAACTCCGGGTGATCCGGGAACAGGATGTTCTCCGGCTGCGTAAGATGAGTAATTATTGTACGACAAGCATGTGTCTTAGAAAATACATATTGAATTATTTTGGACAAGAGACAGAAGAACATTGTGGGAATTGTTCCAATTGTCTGGAAGAATTCGTAGAGCTTGATGTCGGAGAGATTGCGGCAGACGTGATCGAGTGTGTGCGCGAATCCAGACAGAGATACGGTATGACAATGATCCTTTCCACACTGGCGGGAGCGAATACAGCGAAGATCAGAAGTGCAGGGATGAATGAACTTTCCATTTATGGAAAACAGAGTAAATGTTCTCAGCAGAGGCTGAAAGACGTAATTTATACACTGCTCGAACACGGATACCTTCAACAGAGCGCAGATCGTTATGCGATCCTGAAACTGACAGACCGGTCAGAAGAATTACTGAAATCGAGAGAATTGAAACTTCGCTGCAAAAAGTCAGAACTTACAGAAAAGAAAAAGTCCGGAAGTGGAAAGAAAGCGTCTCATAGAAAGGGAGAGAGTTTCGGGAATCTTACAGATAAAAGCCGAGAATTATTCGAAGAATTGCGTTCTATGCGTTATTCGCTGGCAAAGAAAAAAGGAATTCCGCCATACATGGTCGCTTCAGATCGTACATTACATGAGATGTGTGTACTTGTTCCATTGAAAAAAGAGGAACTGCTTGAAGTACACGGTATGGGACTTAAGAAATATGAACAGTACGGAGCAGTTTTTCTTGATAAGATTCAAGAAGTGACAGCAGGTGATAAAAAGGGTTACGGTATATCAGAAGATGCTGATGGGACAGACGCAGTTCAGAACCAGAATCCTCTGGACATCGGACCATTTGGAAGCGTAGAGAATTAACAGCAAAAAAGAAGTAAAAGAAAGAAGTGACATAAAAGTGTCTGTAAAAATATTTTCAACATTAAAAAATTATAAAACAGAATATTTGCCAAAAGATATTTTAAGCGGAATTATCATGGCAGCGGTCTCAATCCCAATCTCTATGGGGTATGCACAGATCGCAGGTGTTCCGGCGGTGTATGGACTTTATGGATCTGTTCTGCCGATCCTGTTATTTGCCATGCTCTCAACTTCAAAACAGTTTATCTTCGGAGTGGATGCGGCACCGGCGGCAATTGTCGGAGCTGCACTGGCAACACTTGGAGTGACGGCAGAATCAGCCCAGGCATTGCAGTATGTACCATTGATCGCATTGTTTACAGGACTCTGGTTATTGTTGTTTTATCTTTTACATGCAGATAAGATTGTTGATTTTATCTCAACACCGGTTATGGGTGGATTTATCAGTGGTATTGCAGTGACAATTATTATGATGCAGATTCCGAAACTGATGGGAAGCCCGGCGGGGACTGGAGAATTCATAGAACTTGCAGAACACATTTTTCAGGCAATCACAAAGATAAACTGGTTGTCCTTTGGAATGGGAATTGGAGCACTTGTAATCTTGATTGTATCCAAAAAACTGATTCCAAAGTTCCCGATGGCAATCGTTATTATGATTGCCGGAGTTCTCTCGACAATTGTCTTTCATGTAAACCAGTATGGTGTAGTTCTCCTGCAGGCAGTTCAACCAGGGCTTCCGCGGCTTATTTTCCCGGATTTTACAGGGATCAATCTTACCCAGGCTGTGGGAAGAGCACTTATGGTTGCTGTTGTGATCATGGCAGAGACACTTTTGTCAGAGAACAATTTTGCATCCAAAAACGGATATGAACTGGATGACCGTCAGGAAATCCTTGCCTGCGCCGCAGGAAATCTTGCTGCCGGTGCAGTTGGATGCTGCCCGGTAAATGGAAGTATTTCCAGGACTTCCATGAATGAACAGTATGGAGGAAAGACACAGGTTGTATCCATTACAGCGGGACTGACCATGGCAGTTGTACTTATAGGTGCAACCGGATTTATTGAATATCTTCCGGTTCCGGTATTGACGGCAATCGTAATCTCTGCACTGATGAATGTTGTAGAGACACATCTTGCAGTACGCTTATTTAGAGTAAGCAGAAACGAATTCTATATTTTTATTGCAGCAGGGATCGGTGTGCTGTTCCTTGGTACGATTTACGGAGTTGTGATCGGAATTTTGTTATCTTTTGTAGCAGTGATTTTAAGGGCTACAAACCCTCCGAGATCTTTCCGTGGAATGATTCCGGGAAAAGAAGTTTATTATGATCTGGAGAGAAACCGTTTTGCATATCCAATCAAGCATGTGATTATTTACAGATTTAGCGAGAACCTTTTCTTTGCAAATAACAAAGTGCTGGTTTCAGATATTGAAAACAGCATCAAAGAGGATACAAAGGTCGTAATTCTGGACGCATCAGCAATCAACAGCCTGGATATTACAGCGGCAGATGCACTCGAAATGCTTGCAGCAAGTCTGAAAAAACGTGGAATTAAGTTCTATATCACAGAACATTCCAGAGAAGTTAACGATCAGATGAGAAAGCTTGGAATCGGACATCTGATCAAAGAAGGTGCTGTGCGAAGAACAATTCTTGCAGCACTTCATGATGCGGGGATTGAGCAGCCTTGCCCATTGGATATTCCAGAAGAAGATCTCGAAAAACTTAAGCGAAGAGAATATTTTTCCCTTCCTGCAGAAGAAGAAAATACACTGGAAGAGTTTGCATGGGCATTTGGTGATGATGCAGTCAAAGAAATTGAGAAACGAGTGCTTTCTATTGTGAAGCAGATCCATGAGATTACAGATCTCGAGAAACTTTCCGAAGAAGGAATCAAAGAAAAACTGGAATTTTGGAATTCACTTGGAGTACTTGATGAAGATGAGTTGCTCCGCAGAATGGAGCTTCACTTAGATGATCTTCCAAGTGATGTAAAAGAAAACAAAAAACTCGTCATTGAATTAATCGAGCGTAGAAGAAGAAAACTTAGAGATCGTCTTCTGAAAGAGCATCCAGAGATTGTTGAGCATATTGAAGAGCGAAGAGAGCGGCTGGAGCGAAGACTTGAGAAACAGAATCCAGATGCAGTAAAGCGTCTGAAACACTGGAAAGATGAAGAATTCTAAAGAACAATCTTTAAGATTCTTAATAAATCATTAGGATTGTTAAAGTCCCCTTGTTTCTGCAAAAAAGGAATGCTATGATTAATATGGAAGAAAAAGTCAGGGGACAATTTTGATTGTCCCCTGATTCTAAGAATAGAAAAGAAAAAAAGGGATAAGCATGTGGTCTAGAGAAACAAAAGAAGAAAAAGAACGCAAGAAAGAACAAGCGTTTTATGAACATTATGGCGCGATGGGAAAAAGCACAGATTCCATTAGAAAAGAGTGGGAGAGACGCAAGAGGAATGAACAACGCATTCGACGCCTCAAGAGACGAAGGAGAATTGCAATCATATTGATTCTGTTCGTTGTATTAGTTCCGGCAGTTTCAACATTTACTTATTTTAAAATGAATCCGATTGTATTACGGAGTAAAGTGATTGCGCAGGAAAAGAAAGAAAGTATGGATCTAATGTCCAACATCCGTTTCGTTGTTGGTGGAAAAGCGAAAGATGTGAAGACAGAAGGGAAAGTAGATACGAATAAAGAAGGAAAATATACGGTTTACTATGTCTATGGTAAACAAAAAGTAAAAGCTGAAGTCGAAGTTAAGGATACAAAAGCACCTGAGCTTAAAATGAAAGACAGTTATACAACAGAACTTCCGAAAGATATCAAGCCGGAAGATTTTGTAGAATCAGTAAAAGATGCATCAGATGTCACACTTGAATTTGTCGGACAGGATTCCTGGGAGAAGAAAGGAAAATACGGAGTAACTGTTGCTGCAACAGATAGTGACGGTCATAAAACAGAAGGTAAATCAACACTGAATCTGGAAGAGGATACAACAGGACCGACGATTGAAGGAGCAGATGATAAAGAACTTGCACAGGGCGATACGATGGACTTTAATGAAGGGGTTACGATAAAGGATGATATGGATCCAGAGCCAACATTGGAAGTACAAGGTGCTGATAAAGTGGATTTTGCAACACCGGGAACCTATATTGTTACCTATCTTGCAAAAGACCGTTCCGGAAACGAGACAAAGATTGAGCGAAAGATCAAAGTGAAAGAGAATCCGGATTGGAATGAGAAAGTTGTTTATCTGACTTTTGATGATGGTCCTTCAGAGAATACCGGAGAGATTCTTGATATCCTGAAAGAGAAAAATGCGAAGGCAACCTTCTTCGTCACAGGAAATAATCAGGAACATGATGATATGATAAAAAGAGCCTTTTCCGAAGGACATTCGATCGGACTTCATACCTATACACACGATTATGCAACAGTTTACGCATCCGAAGATGCATACTTCGCAGATCTGCAGAAAGTATCGGATCTGGTAGAGAGTATCACAGGAACGAAATCCATGATCATTCGTTTCCCGGGAGGATCCAGCAACACCGTCAGTGCAAAATATGTCAAAGGATTGATGACAACACTTACGAAAGCAGTGAGAGACAAAGGATATCAGTATTTTGACTGGAACTGTGATTCTACTGACGCAAGCGGAAATAATGTGCCGGTAGAAAAGCTGGTTTCCAATGCAACATCCTGCACGGCAAATCATGTTGATATTCTGATGCATGATACAGATGCAAAAGATACAACCGTACAGGCATTGCCACAGATTATTGATTACTATAGAAGTCAGGGATACACATTCAAAGGACTGACCGTTGATAGTGTGGCAGCGCACCATGGAGTGAATAATTGATAAATATTAGAAAGAGCCAGGACAGGCACAAC
>OMDC01001086.1_pt1 | contig 10565 bp, 6 predicted proteins | sample 1674201 | NCBI WGS metagenome assembly OMDC01 (sample SAMEA103958152, study PRJEB25191) | human gut metagenome | biome: human-associated habitat [ENVO:00009003]; feature: intestine environment [ENVO:2100002]; material: feces | place: Germany | collected 2013/2015 | reverse complement strand
TTCTTTCTCTTCAGTTCCTTATTTTCTCTGCTCAGAGCTGCCACCTTCTGGTTCAACAGTTCAATCTGTTTTTCCATCGCCATGTTCAGAATTTCTCTTCTTGGATCTATCATTCCGGCCTGTTGCTCTACTGCTTGGTTCAATGTATCCCGGACGGTTGGATTTTTATAAAAGAATCCTCTCGACAATCCGGTTTTCTTCATCAGCTTTGGAACACTGATACGTTCTTTATTTGCCAGCATATCTTGTATTGCTTGCAATGCCAGTTCAATTTTCTCTTTACTTTTTCTCTGATTTTCCTCAATCATCTTGTCGTATTTGCTCATATTCTTCACCCCATCTTGCCAGACTCATATATATGATGTCACTCATCCTCTGTCTTACTTCTCTGGTTTCGTCTGCCATTCTTTGATTGCTCATTTTCCGGTAATGCTGTACATTATTCAGTCTTTTATGCCCCAATAGTCTCGCTATCGTCCAGTCATCCAGATGCATTTCTGTAAGTTTGACGCCATAGTAGTGCCGGAACATGTGCGTTCCAAACCCGAATAATTCGCCATGATCATCTTTCAACTGCTTTTCCTGTATCATGGACATGACTTTTGTTTTTATAGCCATATACTGCATCGGGCGGTCAGGTTCTTTTTCATTAACAAATATGTATTCTGTATCACCGAACTTTTCCTGTGTATATTCAATAGAACTCTGTAACAGTTTTGCAAGTTCTTTACTGATCGGTTTTTTATATCTTTTAGTTTTAACTTGATATATTTCAATCATATCTTGGCCATTTTCTCTCGTCAGACAATCTGGTCTCAGTGTAAGGGTATCTGATATCCTAGTTCCAAGCATCTGATGTATCAGAAGACATCTTGCAATCTGTACATCCATCTGTGTAATTTCCGCATTCAGTCGTTTCATTTCATCATCAGAATACACTCTAAATTCTGCATTTACTTCCGGTGGAATATCCGTATTAATAAATAAATGCTCCAATCTTTCATAGCTGTAAATTTTTCCGATTGTCTCTAACTGTCGTCTTAATGAAATTACATAAGAACTATTCGCACTATGGGAAGTATCTTTTGTTGACAGATGTATCAAAAATTCTTCCAACACTTCTCTGTCTATTTCACTGCAGCTTTTTATTTTGGAATACTCTTTTTGGAGATATTCTGAGAATATCCTCATTATTGTCAATTCTCCCTGTACAGTTCCTATTGCTTCATACTGCAGATTCATATAAACAGCTTTCTTACATTCTTCCCTGATATCTGGCTGATATATTTTTCTGAAATCCAGTGTTTTTACATTATAAATTGGATTGGATCTGATTTTAATATCCAGATTTTTTAGTTCCCAAACATCTTTTTCTATCTCATCCCGTAAATCTTCTGGCCCTAAAAATTTCAGTACGTTTCTGAAATATAATATCGTCACTGCTTCGCCATAGCTTACTGTACCATACACACTCTTCTTTTCTTTTACAATAGTTATTCCCTGTTCTAACATCCAGCCTTTTAAAAGTGATATCCATTTTTCTGGATTTCTATCTCCAAGGCTTTTGATTCTCCGATTTATTCTGCTGTTCAAAAACTTTGCAATATGATTATAAGCTGTTCGATCCTGAATCAATGCTCTAAACGTTCCGTTTTTGCAGCGATACATAATATAACCTCGAAACTCTTCCTTTAATTCTTGCGTTGGAAGCAACGTTAAATCAAATTTTCCATTATCCTTACGTGTCCCTGTTTCTTGTAAATTGGGGAAATCGCTGAAGTATATAATATCATTTTCCATCTTTTTCCTCTTTCTTTAGCCATGATGCTAAACTACTTCCTTGCATTTCAAAGAACTCATCATTTGCTTTTGCAATCCTTTGCGGCATATAATCAATATACTGTCTTGTCATCTCTTCATAAGTATGTCCAAGATAATCCCTGATACTTTGCAGTGATACATGACTGTCATAAAACATAGTTGCTACTGTATGTCGATAATCGTGTGATTGAAATAAATATTCTCCATTTGCAATCTTATTTTCCCGGCACGCTTCTATCATCTGAGTTCGGAATGTACCATATAGACAAGCACCACCTCTGCTGTTTTTAAAAATGAATTCTTCAGGCTGAATTTCATGTTTTTTCAAGTATACTTTCATAATCTGATAAAGTGCCTGTGGGATTGGAATCCTTTTATAATTCTTCATTTTGACCTGATACACCTGAATCCAATAATCCTCGCCCTGCTGATAATAAGCATTTCCTTTCAATGTACACACTTCACTCGCCCGTAATCCTAGACACCACAGATGTAGGAACATACATCGTAATCGCTCTGGAAAAAGATATAATTTTTTCAAAATTTCCATATATACTGTTTCCTCAACGCTACGATCATGATGTACTATTACTTCTTTTTGTTGGAAATATTCAATTCGGAATGGCATTCTTGTAATATACTGTTTAACTTCCATGAATTTATAAAAATGACCGATACCGAAAATTCTTTCATTAAATCCCTTTGCCTGTATTCCCCGTTCTCGCAAGCCGTCTGCATACTTTTTTACTTCTGCGACAGTTGCATGAATCGCCAGTATCTTTTCTTGTTCCAGCAGTTCAATAAAATTTCTAATACATACAAATCTTCGTACAATCGTGCTGACTGCCTGTCCAGTAATTCCCAGTTCATATTTCATGTATGCCTGTAAAATTTCTCGATTCTGTATTTCCTTGACTTCCATAAAAGAAATGCTAATTAAGGATTTACTTTCGTCTATCCGATGTTTTCCAAGATGTAATCGTTCCAGATACCATACATTTGCTTCCCATTGGATCTGTTCCTGCTGCATAAACGCATCTCTTCTGCATTCACCTAAAATACTTCGTTGACTCGTTTCGGGAAAATTCTTTAAAATAGTTTCCACTTGTTCCATTTCCAGCAATCCAATATCCGTAATATTTAACTGAACACAAGAATCATAAAGAAGTTTTAAGGATTTTAACCTGACATTTCTATAAGCCTTAGACATTGAAGTATTGGCAATGATACGACTCAACGTATAAAAAATTTGTTTCTTTAAAACTTCTGAACAATTTTGTGTAAAATCCCACACCAATAGGTTTGTTTTATAAGAAGTTTCAAAGGTCTCAGCTATTTCCTTTTCCGGATAATACTTCAGAAAATAAATTTTATTTTGATATTTCCATTCATATATCCGCTTTCCATTTAGCGTCTGCATTTGTTGATAGATATGTTGTTGTTTTACCGTATCATATATTTTCAAATAGAAAGATACAATTTGTGATCGTATCTGTCCTCTTAAATATTGTTCATACGAATTTCGCAAAGGATAATCCATTTCTTCCAGATGCCAGATTTTTCTATCTGCCAAGAACTTTTTCAATTTGTTAATTCTTGAATCGCTTTTTATTCCAAGTGCATCAATTTCTGAATATAGTTCCTGCTTTTTCTTCTCAATATCTACTTCAGATTCTGTTATGTGTTCTGCCTGTTGCAATAAATATATAGGTATTTCTCACACCTCCCTACTCCAGCAGACGTTCCGCCCCATAAATAGCAGTGTGTTGTGCATAAAACTCATTACTTGCTTCTATCAGTTCATCATCCAGCCAGTCCAGATACTTTATAGTCGTATCCAAATGTTTATGCCCCAATGCCTGACTGATCATTTCCAGTTCCCATCCTGCCTGCTTTCGCATATTTGCAAAATAGTGACGTAACATGTGGGGTGTGATTTTAACTCCGGTTTTCTTTTCCATTCGGTCCAACATATCATATACACTGTCCACTCTTAATGGCTTTCCAATGTTCTCACCCATGATATTCACAAACAGGTAATCCTGATGTTGCAGGATTTTCCGATATTTTGCCAGATAATCCATGAGAAATTCAAACGTATCATTACTTATCTTGGCACTTCTGTATTCCGCATTTTTGGCTCTCGCTTCATTTTCATTATCTTCCCGGAAGCATACCCTTATCATGTGATTCCTATAATCAATATCTTTGACATATTTTACTCCCAGTAGTTCCCCAATTCTGTATCCGGTTTCTGCTAACATAAGTAACAGAAGCTGATCTCTTCGGTTCGTACAGGCCTGTAAAATTGTAATAATCTGATTTTCTTTTGCTGTTCTCCCACGATGTTCCTCTTCCTTCAGATAGGCTTTAAAAGAATGATTCCGCAGTACCTTTTTTACTCCCACCTGATTAACCGCTATAATCTGGTTATACGATAAGGTTTTGAGACTTCCGTACTGTTCATATTCTGCCTCTATAAATAAATAGAACCTGAACACATCTTTTAAGTATGCGTTGCAGGTTCCTTCATTCGGACACTTCTTTTCTCCAGCCGTTTGCTCTGTATGGTTTCCGGCTTTAAGCCAGTATAAAAATTCCACAAAGTGTTCTGTCTGTTTTTCATAATCTAACTGATAGACTTCTGTGAGTTCCATTTCTTTCTCTGCCATATATTTCATATAATAGCAGATTGAAAATGCTGTGCGTTTCACTGTATTTGGTGAACGTTTACATTTAATCTTATGCATTAGATATTTACTTGGCAGTTCTTCAATACTCATTGTTTCCAGATTTCTGATGAAAAAATATTTTTCTGTTCCATCTTTTATCGTTTCCACCTTGTATATCATAAGCTGCCTCCTTTCCTCTAACGCTATACACAGTATACCCACTTCATGCCGAAATAGCTATTCATCAATACCAACAATCCCACCGAAAACGCCCTTGAAATACCACCAAACTTTTCGTGCAAAATCTGCTTTTTCTGTAGCAGAACCACGAACGGTTACAGGTAGTATTCCACGCCTTTCCGGTTTCGAATAAAGTGCTGGACATCCTTGATATCTTTTGCCATCTTGCAGCTCGGAAGCGCACACATTACTTCCTCATGATACCTGCCACCTTCTCCTGCACGCTCGTCTAAAATGGACACGACACAAGTATCTGTCTCGGTGCGGAGAGCACGTCCGAATCCCTGTCTTAGTTTTTTCTGCATGTCTGGAACAATCACTGCCTGAATATAATCTTTCAGGCTGGCATATTCCTTCTTCTGTGCTTCACTGATGGGATCAGGAACAGCAAAGGGCAGTTTTACTATAATCAGCGAAGATACCATATCTCCAGGGAAGTCTACTCCTTCCCAACAGGAGCCGGCTGCAAAAAGGACAGCATTGTCCATCTGTTTAAATCTTGTGATCTCTTCCGGTGAATGTCTCCACACCTCTATCATCGGGAACGGAATTTCATCCCTTAACATCTGGTAAACGTTTCCCATCAAATGATAAGATGTAAACAGCACTAGCGTATGCCCGTAAGTCGAACAGATCAGTGAATGGATATGGCCTGCTATCATCTCTGCCTCTTCCTGACTTTCTCTTCTGCATGTCTTCAAATTCTTTGGCAGATATAACAGACAGTTCTTCTGATATTCAAACGGGGAGTCTGCCACATATTCCCGGACTCTCCGCACTCTCTGTAATCCTGTCATTTTCCGAATGTGGGAAAATCCCTGTCCGGTTTTTAAAGTTCCGCTTGTCAGAATCGCTCCCATTCCTCTGCTCCATAACATCTGGTCCAGATACTGTGGAATCCGTCTGCTGGATGCACACAATATAATCCGGTGGTCATGGTCCTGCTTCAGATGCAGCACATACTTCTTATCCTGATGGAAAAAGCATTCCAGCACACTTTTGGTTTCTTCCAGCTTGTTTCTGATCCACTTTGGAATCTTCTTTTCTAATTTTTCTATGATCTTATTCATGGTCTGTATCCCCTCATATAAATACATTGCACACTCTTCTGTCATGTGGAATTCTTCTTTTATCCCATATCTGGTTCTGTGGTTTTCTCCTATGATGTCCAGCACCATCCGGATCGTCCCGGACAGTTTTCTTATCTCCGGGCCTTGGTACTCATTCCCAAGATAAAAGCAGATTTCTCGGATATCGTCATAACAGAGGCTCTTCCCAAACATCTGCTTTGCCGCATCCGGCAGCTTATGTGCTTCATCGACAATCAATGCTCGGTAGTCTTTTAATAACGGGCGGTAATCCTGCAGCCTGTGATAACCATCAGCCAGCAGATAATTGTGATTACAGATCTGAATGAACATTTCATGATCTCTGGAACGCTCCAGATACTGCTGATACCTGCATGAGCCTCTTTTCGGGCAGTCTCCCGAACAGAACTTCGGTACACTCACCATCCTTCTGTCAAACCCACTTAAGTTGGACACTTCGTCCATATCATAATGTTCTTTCAACGACAGCAGAGCTTCTTTCTGCAACGCATTTTTGTTTTTTTCTTCGATTGCAACGATTCGGTGCTCCAACCTCTCATCGCAGACAAAATGCTCTTTCCCTTTTCGTATCACAGCTTTAATAGGGGCCTGAATCGTCCCGTTCTCCTGAAGAATCCGGGAGAGAAAAGGGATATATTCTGTAAGAATTGCTTTCTGGAGTGCAATGCTGGAAGTGGATATCACGACCGGACGCTGCTCATAAGGGGAACATCCTTCTGCAAGGAGGGAATATTTTCTCATCAGAACACAGGCCACCAGATAGGCATACGTCTTGCCGATACCGACACCCGCGTCACACAGTGCTATGTTTCTTCCCAGCAGGTTATCCAGCATTTTGTGGCATAACATAATCTGTTCTTCCCTTACTGCCATTCCATGTTCCGGGAACAGCACTCGGAAAATAGTATCAATTTCTCGATGCGCTCTATTGAGATATTCTCTTGTGTAATACATAATTTGTTACCTGATATGCGTGCTGATACCACATCAATACGGCTGTAAAGGATTTCTCCCTACAGCCGCATGTATCTGATATCAACGACACATTCTTCCTTGATTTCTTATACTTTTGTTTTTTGGCGTTGTATTTGTCCTCGACTCCCCCATTGCCTTACGGGAACATTACAGGCGGATGCTTGGCATTGCACCGCTCACGGATTTTCTAAAAGTCTTGCTGATTACAACCCAAAGTCCATCCTCTGCTCACTGGCAGTTCCTATGTATCATTATCCCCTCGTAAGTGATCCTCGCAAAAGACCGCCACGGTCCTGTTTCAGTTAAAGATGATTCGCTCGAAACGAAAACGCCACAAAAGAACTCTGCCTCTCACTTTCTGGTCTAATTTCTTCCATGCCCTTTTCATCTGTCCTCGCGTCTTCCTGCCACGCTTCTACTTACGGGAACGTACCTGTAATGCTGGTATAGGATTGTCAAAGTACACTGGCAAAATTTACCTGCCTATTAAATAGCCGACGAAAAACGCCATAATTATTCAATTTTTGATAAATTTTTTAATTTTTTTCTCAAACGGTTTCTTTTGGTATAAATCGTCTGTTCTGCCATTCCCATAATCTTAGCAACTTCTCTTCCAGAATATCCCCATGTACTGAGTAAGAGGATTTCCAGTGTCTGATGCTCCGTTTCTTTCAATAGTTCATAGATTCGCTTATCACCTATGTGATCCAGAAGCTCCTTTACATCCCTTGCAAACAGCTCGCTGTCCTTTTCTTTTATGGAATCCATATCCTGCATCGTTTCATCCAGATGTTCCCGGTATCTGCGCTCTTCCAGAAAGTCTTCCCTGTCCATCTGGCGCAGCTTTTGGATCTTCTCTTCTTCCATTCCCAGTTCACGCAATTTCTTTTCTTCCTGTTCTTTCCAATAATTCCACTTTCGTTCTTCACTTGTCTTGTTATAAGCCATTTATCTTTCCTCCGATCTGATTTTTGGTATAGAAATCAAATCGGAGCATGGCGGTGACCGGATAGGTACGTTATGATGTTCGAAAAATGTCGAATAAAAAAATGCTGCAACCTCTTCGATTACAGCACTTCTTTCCCTCTTACTCTTTTGTTTTTTTAAGGACCTCCATTGATGCAAATATAACTCTTCTCCTTGTCATGCCTTCCTAAAACACCACAAAAAGAAGTATATAGAAAAAGACTGTCAGAACTGTGTAATGTAACAGTCATCTGCCAGTCACTTTTCGCATAATTCGACATTTTTCTACATTTTGCTTAATGTATGCCTATATCTAAATAATATCCCACCTTCCGTATACTCTGAATAATCTTTGCAGCCTCCGGTTCTGTCTTTTCCATTTTTTTGCGGAGTCTGCGTACAAAACACCAGATCATGTTGGCAGAATCATCTCCATACGGTTCTTTCCATAACTTTTCAAAGATAATCTCATGGCTAACTACCTGTCTGGAGGAATCTGCCAGCAGATACAGGAATGCCTTTTCTCTTTCATTTAAGGTTGTAAGCTCACGCTCTCCCCAGTAAACAGTATGATAACGGCAGTCAATTAGAAGTTTTCCTTTCCTTATGATCTCCTGCTTTTCTCTTTTTCTTCCGGTGTTCCATGCGGTGTCAGAACGCCTGAGCAATGCATACAAGTACGTGTTGATCAGGCTGACCGACGGATGCGGAAATACCAGGTCTGCACCCCATTCGATATACTTCTTTACCGCCTGAATCCCAGGTATCACGACAACGATCGGAGCTCTGCTGTACTGCCGGACTTCCCAGATCAGTCTGCCCAGTTTCCCGTTATCTCTTCTTACAAGCATCAATACTGCGTCATAGACCGCTATGGTATGGAATTTTTCAAACACATCCAGATTAACGGTCGTACATTCCCACTCATTTTTTAACCCTTCACAAAGTTGACTCCACTTATCTACCTCATCCGCAGCAATCAATACTTTTTTCATTTGTATCCCTTTTCTTATGTTACTTCATTTTTTAAACAGAAAAGGCAGTGAAATCTCTCCACCGCCTTTCCTGTTTTTGATTTAATTCGTTAATTTCATTTCTTCGTTTAACGTATTCTCTTCCTTCATCTTCCGTACCAATTCTTGAATCTTTTTATAAGATTCTTCGCTGATTGTATGTTCCATCCGACACGCATCATGATTTGCAGTTTCCGAAGATACTCCTATTCGTCGTAAAAATTCTTCTAAAAGCACATGCCTTGCATAGATTTTTTTTTGCAATCTTTCTTCCTTCTTCTGTCAGTTCAATGCTGCCATATCGGTCTTTTATTACATATCCATCTGCCAGCAGTCCACGTACTGCAACTGAAACACTCGCTTTGGAATAGTTCAGATAATCGCTAAGCATAGAATTACGAACATATCCTTTCTGACGTTTCAATACATATGCCGCTTCCAGATAATCTTCTTTGGATTCTCCAATTTTCATATACTACTTTATCCCCTTTTGGAAAGTATTTCTTCTACATTCCTGCTGTTAAGAAATTCTGCCGTTCTCCATTTCATATACCACATCTGCCACATTCATTGTGGATACTCTGTGGGATACCAGGACAACTGTTTTCTTCTCAGCCGATTCTTTCAATGATTTTAAGATAATTCCCTCATTTAAAGAGTCGAGGTTCGATGTAGGCTCATCGAGCAGGATCAGAGGGCATTCATGGAGAAATGCTCTTGCAATTCCGATTCTCTGTTTTTCACCACCGGACAGCGTATCACCTAGTTCTCCGACTTCTGTATCATATCCTTTCGGAAGTGTCATTATGAAATCGTGGATAGACGCTTTCTTTGCAGCTTCCATAATCTCTTCTCTGGATGCTCCCGGCTTTGCGATGGCGATATTGTTTGCAATCGAATCATGGAACAGGTGTGTTTCCTGTGTCACGTAACTTTCCATATCTCTCAGATGCTTGGTCGGAATCTTGCGGACATCTGTACCGTCTACCGATACACTTCCATCCTGCACATCCCAGAACCGCATCAACAGTTTTAAGAGTGTAGATTTTCCGGAACCGCTCGCACCATGAATCCCTGTGATTTTACCCGGCTGTAATTTCAGTGAATAGTTATCTAAAATAACTTCTTCACCGTAAGCAAATGTTACGTTCTCTGCCTCTGCTCCTGTAAATTCATGTTCCGTTTCCACATCACCCGGAATCTCTTCCACCAGCGGTGTCTCTTCCAGAAGAGAAAGCACACGCTCACCACTTGCCAGTGTCTGGTTCAGGTTATTGGAAAGGCTTGATAATGCTACTACCGGTCCGAAAGAACCCATCATTGCGATGGTACAGGTTAAGATTCCCTCGAATCCCATCGCACCTTTGTCGTACAGCCAGATCGTCAATGCCAGCATCCCAAAAGATGCAAGCAGGATAACCATATTCGTAAATGAACGCTGTGAGACTTCCATTTTGCTTAATGATTCCTGCATTCCTGCAAGATTTTTGGATTGCTTGCTCATCTGCTCTCTTCTCTTTTCACCCTGTCCATACTGAATGGTCTCGTCCAGTCCACGTAGGGAATCCAGGACAAAACTATTCAGTTCTCCAAAGTTTGTTCTAAATTCCATTCCCTTCTGACTGCCGCGTTTTCCATTCCACATTGGGATAGCTACACCGACAATAAGATAAGCTTCCAGTGCAAGCAGACCTGCCAACCAGTGATATCTTCCAATAAAAATCACCATAATGATAGAAGTCAATGTTGCAATCGCAATCGGCGAAATG
>OMDC01001081.1_pt1 | contig 10594 bp, 7 predicted proteins | sample 1674201 | NCBI WGS metagenome assembly OMDC01 (sample SAMEA103958152, study PRJEB25191) | human gut metagenome | biome: human-associated habitat [ENVO:00009003]; feature: intestine environment [ENVO:2100002]; material: feces | place: Germany | collected 2013/2015 | reverse complement strand
GCAGAACGGCGGAGATATTCGACTGGCTGCGTGAGTTCGACGGCTATGTCATAGACCCGGAGAGCGGGGAGCGCACCTATCCCTGGGACAGAACGCCTGCGTTTCTGAGCGAAAACGACGACTATTACGACAAGGACAAGTGGATATCTACCCCGTTTTACAGCAGCGGAGACGTGCCCGAAAAATACAAAACCGTCTGCGACGGCATAGACGAGCTGCTTGCGCGCCACGGCTATATCCACGACGGCAAGATATACAGAGTCGAGCGGGAGAACAGCGACACCGTGGTGCTCTTCTGCCATTTCGGCGTGGAGTGCGTTCTGCTCTCGCATATTTTAAAGATATCGCCCGTTGTGCTCTGGCATAATTTCGTTGCACTGCCGACCTCGGTGACGGCGCTGATAACCGAGGAGCGCGAGCAGGGGAAAGCCGTTTTCAGATGCAACGCATTCGGCGATATCTCGCACCTCTATGCAGGCGATGAACCCGCGTCGTTCCAGGCGCGCTTCTGCGAGACCTATTCAAATTTTGACGAGAGACACTGAAAAATAAAAAATTACAGCACCGTTTCAATTTTCAGAAACGGTGCTGTCTTTTGTTTTACCGCACGGCTATTTTTTGTCAACAACCGCAATGTCCTTGATGCGCAGTTCGTTGCCTGTCACGAGATAGGTGTTGTCGCTGCCGCAGTGCGGGCATTTTTTTGCGTATTCCGTTGTCTTGTAGGTCTTTTTGCAGTCTTTGCAGTAGGAGACGCCCTCGAGAATAATCATTTCAAGCTCGGTATCCTGCATATATTCCGTCTTTTTCTTCGCCCACTCGAAGCAGTCCGAAAAATACGACGGAACTATCGACGACACTTCGCCGACCTCAAGCGTGAGGCGGGTCACCTTGCTGACATTGTTTTCCTTGGCGAGCTCCTCCACCTGATCTATGACATGGAGAACTATGCCTAATTCATGCATGAAATCAATCCTTGTTCTGCTGAGCCTGCTTATAGGCCTTGCGCTTTTTCGCCATCTCCTTCGCCTCGTCCGAGCCTAAGTGACCCAGAATCTTGAAGGCGCGCTTGACGGAATATTTCAGAAGTCCGCCGACCTTGTCCTCGGCAACGCACATCTTCGAGCATTCCGGATGGTCGCGCACGAGGTGGATAGCGTCAAATTCGCACTTCGTCGTGCAGAGGCCGCAGCCGATGCACTTGTTGTAGTCGACATATGATGCGCCGCATCCGAGGCAGCGCCCGGTCTCGATCTTGACCTGCTCTTCGGTCAGATCCAGATGCGCATCCTTGAAGGACATCTTCGCGTCTATCGACTCGTCCATACCGGCCTCCTGACGGCCTGCCGTGTCATAGGACGGGAATTTGATATCGTCTTTGTTCAGCGGAGTGAAGCTGCGACGGTCGCGTCCGATGGTCATGGAAGCGTCCGGGCGGGCGTGGCGGTGCAGGCTCTCTGCTGCCTCATGACCGGCGGCAATAGCGTCGATAACAAAGCGCGGACCTGTGTAAACATCGCCGCCGACAAAGATATCGGGATCCTCGGTCTGATAGGTGAACTTGTCTGCGACTGGATAGTTGCCGTGCCAGAAAGTGACCTTCGTGCCCTCAAGCAGGTTGCCCCACTCAATAGCCTGACCGATAGCGAAGACGATCTTGTCTGCCTTGACCTCGATAGTCTCATTCTCGTCATATACGGGCGAGAAACGCTTGGTCTCGGGGTCGATTGTGCGCACGCACTTCTTGAGCACGATGCCGGTGACCTTGCCGCTCTCGTCGACGAGGACTTCCTTGGGACCCCAGGAGGGATTGACCTTGATGTTCTCTTCTTCAGCTTCTGCGACTTCTTCGCGGCTCGCGGGCATCTCGTCGCGCGACTCAAGGCAGAACATGCTGACCTCGGAAGCACCGAGACGGTGAGCGTTTCTTGCGCAGTCGATAGCGACATTGCCGCCGCCGATGACAACTACGCTGCCGTCAAATGTATCCTCGCGGTGCTCGAAGCAGTGGCGCAGATACCCAACAGCGATATGTGTGCCGGGTGCGTCGTCGTTCTTGACTCCGGGACGTCTGCCGCCCTGGCAGCCGATGGCAATATAGAACGCCTTGTAGCCCTGCTCCTTGAGCTGCGCTATCGTGATATCCTTGCCGACCTCAACGCCGCACTTGATTTCGGCGCCGAGCTCTTTGATGATATCGATCTCTGCGGCGATGACATCCTTTTCAAGCTTATAGCTGGGGATGCCATAGGTGAGCATACCGCCGGGGATCGGGTTCTTTTCGAAAACGGTGGGCTTGTAACCCATCTGTGCGAGATAGTATGCCGCGCTCAGGCCGGCAGGACCGCCGCCGATGATGGCAATCTTCTCGTCGAACGCGCCGTGGGTCGACTGAACGGTCTTTTCGGGCACGAATCTGTCCTCAGCGTTGAGGTCGAGATCGGCGACGAACTTCTTGACCGCGTCTATCGAAACGGGAGCGTCAATCTTGCCGCGGGTGCACTCGGACTCGCATCTCTTGTTGCAGACGCGTCCGCAGACAGCCGGGAACGGGTTCTCGGTCTTTATCATAGCGAGAGCCTCGCGGTACTTGCCCTCGTGGGCGAGGCGCAGGTAAGCCTGAACGGGCACGTGCGCGGGACATGCCGCCTTGCACGGAGCGGAGCCGCTGGCATATGTGTTGGACATACGCGCGGTGTCGCGGTAGTCCTCATCCCATGCATAGGGTCCCCAGATGTTGTTGTCCGGCAGGGGAGCATGAGGATATTTGACCTCGGAGCCGTCCTTGCGGCAGAGCTTCTGACCCATCTTAACAGCGCCCGCCGGGCAGGTCTCAACGCACTTGCCGCAGGCTACGCACTTCTCCTTCTCGACCTTTGCGGTATAGGAGCTGCGTGAAAGATAGGGCGTATTGAACAGCAGAGAAGTACGCAGAGCGTTGCAGATTTTGACGTTGCAGTTGCAGATGTCGAAAATCTTGTTCTCGCCGTCGATGTTGGTTATCTGATGGACATAGCCGTTCTTCTCGGCAAGCTCGAGTATCTCGAGAGCGCGCTCTTTGGTTATGTAGTGAGCGCGTCCGGTCTCAACGGTGTAGTCCGCCATGTCGCCGAGCTGGATGCACCAATCGTCAAAATCATCGGTGCAGCCGTCGCCGAGCACTGCGCGCGAAGCGCGGCAGGAGCAGATACCTGCGGAGATGTGACCCTCGTATTTCTTGAGCCAGTATGAGATGTGCTCAAGGTCTATCGACTTGCTCTCGGCGTCAATAGCTTTCTCGACCGGGATGACATGCATTCCGATTCCGTCGCCTCCGGGCGGCACCATCTGAGTGATGCCCGCGAGGGGGATGAAAGTCATGCGCTCGAAGAACGAGGCAACTGCGGGGTTCTTTGCTATTCTGTCGACCGAGGAGTTGAACAGCTCGGCGGAGCCGGGGACATAGAACGGCAGTCTGTAGCGTCTGATGCGCGGGCGATCCTTGAGCTCGTGAGTGTGGTCGTAGTTGTCGCCGTAGTCATACTCAAGGATGCCTATGTAAGACATCTCATCGAGTATCTTCTGCAGATCGATAGCTTCGTAGTCGCGGTTCATCTCGAGCAGCTGTTCAAAGGTGTAGTGCTGGCGGAGCTTCATCTTGTTGGCGATATCGCACATCTCGGGAGTCAGGACTTCTCTGAGTCCCCAATACTCCGGGTCGTCGGATGTCACTCCGGAGATCTTGTGTCCCATAGCATCGGTTATCTTTCTGCCGAGCTTGAGATAGCGTTCATCGGGGTTCTTGTCGCCCTGATATTTGCTGATTATTTTCTTATTCTGTTCCGGCATGATTTTACCTCTTCAATTAAAAGAATCTTCTTGCAAGGTCGCGGCTGTATTCAACGGTCTCTTCCATGTCGCCGAATGCCATAACCTCGCCTGCATAGTAGGTGTTGTCCTTACCCTGCATAGCTTCGACCTTCTCATACCAGCCGTCGGCGTAATCCTTGCTGCCGACATGCGGGAAATAATACCAGTCGTCGATACGCTCGATCTTGTCGACCTTCAGGCCGCACTTCTCCATGTCTGCAAGGGTAGTCGCTTTTGCGTCCTCAAACGGAACATCCTCCATACCCTCGTGGTTGCGCAGGGTGAATGTAACGAGCGGCTGATCGGTGACGCCGTCAGACCAGCGATGATAGAACACCATAAGATGTCCGCGGGTCTCGTTGGTCATATTCTCGAAGAAATAGTAGGAGATGTCAGGCGCGTTGCCCTCTTCGGGACGGACAGCCATGGTAAAATACTCCTTGTGGACTATCTTGGAGAACAGCTCTTTCTCTTCCGGGCGGGGATCGCCGTAGCCGAGGAACAGCTCGAGCGGGGTGCAGATGATAAGCTTGTCGAACTCTTCGGTCTTGCCGTTTACGGTGACATAGACTTTGTCGTTTTCACGCTTGATGTTAGTGACTTCGGAGTTGAGCAGAGCGGGATGCTTCAGGTGGCTGTTGACGCCCTCCCAGATGCTCTGGGTGCCGTTGTACCAAGTCCACAGTTTGCCGGTGGAAAGGAACTGCTTGACGGTGAAGGCATCAAGATACTTGAGAACATAAGCCGCCGGGATCTCGTCGAAGTAGCCGTAGCCGAAGGAAGTGAACGGACCCTTCCAGACGAGCTCTGCGTCCTCGCAGTGGTTGAGCTTGAGGAACTCGGAGAAGGGCATCGAAAGATCTTTCAGGTTCGGGTTCTCGCCCTCGATGTGAGCAAGCTTCATCTCGGGAGACGGGCAGGGACCCTCATAACGACCCTCGGACACGCCTCTGTGACCGTTGACATCGTAGCCCTTGTACTTCGTCTCGAGGAGTTTCGAGAGCTTTCTCATCTTCATGATCTTCTTGAGCAGTGCGAGGGGAGAAGACTTCTGGGGCGTGCCGTCAACATTCATAAATCTTCTGCCCATGGGCGGTCCGTCGAGATGGGTCGTGCCGCCGAACTCTTCGCACTCGTGAACTGCGAAGTAAGTGTCGCAGCCCATGACCGCGCCCATTTCAATGGTGCGGTCTTCCCATTTGCCCTGTGCGTTCTTGACCTTCATCATGGGCGAGAATGCCTTGCCGCCAACTTTGCCGGACTTCTCATAGATGACATAGTTGTCATAGCCCTTTTTCTCCAGGTACATAGCCATGCTCGTGCCTGCGGGGCCGCCGCCGATGATGCAGATGCGCTGATTCTTGTTTTCCATGGATAGATCTTCCTCTCCTTGATGGTTGGTGTAGCAATCTCCTTCCTTAAAACAGTGGGAAATTTGCTGCATCGGGTGTCTTTTTTAACATCAATGTCATTATATTACCTTGTTTTTTGTGAGTCAATAGCAAGAATGCACAAAAAAGTATTCTCTTATCGAATCGTGAACCGTCATTTTATAATTTTAACAATTGCTTCTTTTAAGTAATAATAATGAGCCCCGATAGTTGAAAAAATATTTACTTCGGTGGTAATATATAGATGAAAACCGCAGAGGCGATAAAATGACAAATCAGGAAATAGCGCTGGAGATAACGAAGATATTGAAGCCCGATATCGATCACTATACGCACCACCACAACGACGGCGACAGGTTTGAGACAAGAAAACGCGTCTATGCCGAGACTTATCTTTATTTTCTCAACAAATTCAACGAGAACGACAAAGCCGAAGGCAAAACAGAGGAAGAATAAAAAGCAGGGTGTTCATAAAACAGCTTCAATCCCGGCAGGAATGTCTGCCGGGACTTTTTCTGCGTATATCGAAGCCGCATGATGCGATAAACGGAGCGGAAGATTGGATTTGACTATAACTTAAGCTATAGCAAGGTAAAAGCAAGCGACTTATCTAATTCTTATAATCGGGCTTTTAGTAGCCGCTCCGCAGTGTTCGATAAGCCGATTGATAGGAGCGAGGGAACGGCTTGCGAAGCAAGACGCACGAGCCCGCATTCGTTCAAGCTCCGGCGCGTTTGCGGGCGAATGTGCCGAGCAACTGATTGAGAGCCGTGAGCTTGGTACTGCGGCGCGGAATTTCAGGAGGAGGTGAGTTGTAGGGGTCGGCGACCTCGACGACCCTTTGACGCGTGAGCGTCACGGTGTTTTTTGGAGATGATGCAAGTAAAGCGATCATTTAGTTACTTGTCACTACTATAGATTTTAAAAGCAGGCGAACAAAGTTCGCCCCTACGGTCTGTAAAATAAACTTTTGCGAAAATTTCGTGCCGCTTGCGCGGCAGCGGTGCGTCGAGTCGCCGCACCCTACAAGTTGCGCATCAAAAAAATTCGTGCAGATTTCGCGGGCGGATAGTATCTGCCCATATCGAGCACCTTTTCACTATTCACTTTTACTTATTACTTTGAGCGTTAGCGAAGCAACCCCTCAGTCTCGGTTTACGCCGAGCCAGCTCCCCTACAGGGGGAGCCTAAATAGATTCTGCGACAAATCCCAGTTCATCAATCACAAAACCGACCGCAGCAGATATGCTGCGGTCGGTTACTGTTTTACGGCACCCGTTTATGTTCCGGGCACTTTTCTTATTCCATATTGTCTATATAGCTGCAGGCCGCGAGTGCGGCTACGGAGCCGTCCGCCGCTGCGGTGGTCAGCTGGCGCACTTCCTTTGTGCGGCAGTCGCCCGCGGTGAAGACGCCGGGGGTCTTTGTTCTGCAGCTCTCGTCCGCGATGATATAGCCGTAGTCATCGAGGTCTGCAACATCCTTGAAGCTCTCGTTGTTCGGCATCTGACCGACCGCAATAAAAATGCCGTCCATCGGAATGGAACGGGGTTCCTCGTCGCCCGTCGCTATCTTTATGCCATCGAGCTCGTCGCTGCCGATGAGTTTGACTACCTTCGTGTTCATGAGAACCTTTATGTTATCTTTCTCGCCGAGCTTCTTGACAAGAGCCTTTTCGCCCCTGAACTCATCGCGTCTGTGTATAAGCGTGACGCTCTTGCAGTAAGACGCGAGGAAGAGCGCGGACTGGAGAGCGCTGTCTCCGCCGCCGACAACGGCGACATTCTTGCCCTTATAAAAAGCTCCGTCGCACACCGCGCAGTAGGATACGCCCCTGCCCGCGAGGTCGTTTTCGCCGTCCGCTCCGAGCGGTCTGTGGCGCGCTCCGGTGGCGATTATAACGCACTTGCACTGGTAGCTGTTTGAATCGGTTATGACGGTTTTTATCTTTCCGTCGACTATTTTTATTACCCGCTCAAGCTCAACATCCGCGCCGAGCTCCATCGCCTGCGAGACGAGGTTATCCGCAAATTCGCTGCCGCTTATCTGCGATATTCCCGGATAGTTTTCAACTCTCGGTGAAGAGGTTATCTGACCGCCGAAGGACTCGCCCTCGGTCACGAGCACGGTTTTTCCCGCTCTGAGCGCATAGATTGCCGCCGTGAGTCCGGCAGTGCCGGCACCGACGATAACGATATCAAATTGCTGCATTTCTTTTCCCTCTGAATATGGCAAAATTTTTCTTTAATGCGCCGAAAACCGGGTGAAGCCGCGCTCCACCCGATCTTCCGGCGTTTATCAGTGCATCAGCACTGCTCAATGAACTTTTTGATGTTTGAAAGATTGACGAAGCTCTCATATCCGTCGCCGTCGGTGACGATGAGAGTCGGAGCCTGTCTGATGCCGTATTTCATCGTCAGATCCTCCTGAGCCTCTGCATCGATCTTCTCGTAGCCGATATTCGCCTTGTCAAGCAGAGTATAAGCTATCTTGCAGTTGGGGCAGGTCTTTGTGGTGAAGAGCATGACCTTTGCGCCGTTTGATGCCTTGGGAGCATCCTCGTGCTTGCCGTCCTCCACGGTGTGGCTGACGGTGCGCTCATTCTTGAGATGAGACGCGCCGAGGTTATAGACGGTTCTGTCCTTGAACTCCTGCGCCTTGCCGTCGTTCCAGTTCTGGACGGGGCGATAGTAACCGGTGATACGGCTGTAGACCTCGGTCTGACCGCCGCACTCGGGGCAGGTAAAGTGCTCGCCCGCGATGTAACCGTGATCCTTGCACACGGAGTAGGTCGGGGAGATCGTGTAATAGGGCAGCTTGTAGTTCTCGGCTATCTTGCGCACGAGAGAAGCAGTCGAGGTCCAGTCGGGCAGCTTCTCGCCGAGGAAGGCGTGGAAGACTGTGCCGGAGGTATATCTCGTCTGAAGATCATCCTGAATGTCGAGCGCCTCAAAGATATCCTCCGAGAACGAAACAGGAAGATGCGAGCTGTTGGTGTAATAGGGAGTGCCGCCGTCCTTCGCTGCGGTGATGATATCCGGGAACTGAGCGACATCGTGCTTTGCGAAACGATAAGTGGTGGACTCGGCGGGAGTTGCCTCAAGGTTGTAGAGATCGCCGTACTTCTCCTGATAGTCGGAGAGGCGCTCACGCATATGGTCGAGGACTTCCTTGGTGAACTGCTGAGTCTTCTCGTGGGTCATATCCGCTCTGAGCCACTTGGCGTTGAGACCGACCTCGTTCATGCCGATGAGGCCGATAGTCGAGAAGTGATTCTCGAAAGTGCCGAGGTAGCGTCTGGTGTAGGGATAGAGACCCTCGTTGAGAAGCTTCGTGATAACCGTACGCTTAACGCTGAGCGAACGGGCGGAGATATCCATAAGCTTGTCGAGTCTGCGGTAGAAGTCCGCCTCATCCTCTGCAAGATATGCGATTCTCGGCATATTTATCGTAACAACGCCTATAGAACCGGTGCTCTCGCCGCTGCCGAAGAAGCCGCCGGACTTCTTGCGAAGCTCGCGCAGGTCGAGGCGCAGTCTGCAGCACATGGAGCGGACATCGCTCGGCTCCATATCGCTGTTGATGTAGTTAGAGAAATAAGGTGTGCCGTACTTTGCGGTCATCTCGAAGAGAAGTCTGTTGTTCTCAGTATCCGACCAGTCAAAGTCGCGGGTTATGGAATAAGTCGGGATGGGATACTGGAAGCCGCGTCCGTTGGCGTCGCCCTCTATCATGGTCTCGATGAACGCCTTGTTGACCATATCCATCTCTTTCTTGCAGTCCTTGTACTTGAAGGGCATCTCCTTGCCGCCGACAATGGCGTTGAGCTCGGCAAGGTCGTTGGGAACGGTCCAGTCAAGGGTTATATTCGAGAACGGAGCCTGAGTGCCCCAGCGGCTGGGGGTGTTGACGCCGAAGATGAACGACTCTATGCACTTCTTGACCTCGCGGTAAGAGAGGTTGTCCACCTTAACAAACGGGGCGAGATAGGTATCGAACGAGGAGAACGCCTGAGCGCCCGCCCACTCGTTCTGCATGATACCGAGGAAGTTGACCATCTGGTTGCAGAGGGTCGCAAGGTGGCTTGCGGGAGAAGAGGTTATCTTTCCGGGGACGCCGCCGAGACCTTCCTGAATGAGCTGCTTCAAAGACCAGCCCGCGCAGTAACCGGTGAGCATGGATAGGTCATGGAGGTGGATATCGCCGTTTCTGTGGGCGTTTGCTATCTCTTCGTCATAGACCTCGGAGAGCCAGTAGTTCGCGGTGATCGCGCCGGAGTTGCTGAGAATCAGTCCGCCGACGGAATATGTGACGGTCGAATTCTCTTTAACGCGCCAGTCGGAAACCTTGACGTAGCTGTCAACCAGCTCCTTGTAGTCGAGGATGGTCGACTTCATGTTTCTGACTTTTTCGCGCTGCTTTCTGTAGAGGATATACGCCTTTGCGACATCGGCGTAGCCCGCCTGGCTGAGCACCGACTCGACGCTGTCCTGAATGTCCTCAACGGCGATAAGTCCGTCCTTGATCTTGCCCTCGAAGTCCGAAGTGACCTTGAGTGCGAGCAGGTCGATGACCGTCGGATGAGTTTCCTTGTTGAGCGCGTCGAAAGCCTTTGATATAGCCGAAGATATCTTCGCTATATCAAAATCGGCGACTGCGCCATCTCTTTTGATAACCTTGTACATCATCATGCCTCCATTTTCTTTTCCAAATATATGTCAAAATTATATTACGCTTCATTTGCGCTATCTGCCTACAATTATAGATGCAACCATGGCAAATGTCAACAGCAAAATACAAGATATTGTGTAGAATTTATTTTTCTGCCCCAAGATGTTCCGAGTTCCAGTGTCCGTTATATTCCCCTTATCTCGACATTCGGGACATTTTTGCGGACTATATCCGCGAAAGAGCGCAGTGTTTCGCGGCTGTGCGAGCCGAGACCCTTCTGCAAAACGAACTCGGAATCGGTGAAGTTCTGGAGAAAATATTTCTCGTCGCCCTTGAGCCACTCGCCTATTTTCTCGAAGTTCTCCGCGCTGTGCAGCTCGCGCACAACGGTCGTGCGGAACTCAAAATCGGTCTTTCCGCTCATGAGCAGGCGCACGCTCTCATATATCGGCTCCATGTCGAACTTTTCGAGTCCGACCGTCTCAGCATATTTTTCGGGCGAATTTTTGATATCCATCGCCACATAGTCAACGAGCCCCGCGTCTATAAGCGACTGCATCTTGTCCGGGAAAGTGCCGTTGGTGTCGAGCTTTACGAGATAGCCCATGTCTTTTATGCGCCTTGCGAAGTCATCGACATTTTTATTGACAAGCGGCTCGCCGCCTGTTATGCACACGCCGTCG
>OMDC01001079.1_pt1 | contig 10608 bp, 8 predicted proteins | sample 1674201 | NCBI WGS metagenome assembly OMDC01 (sample SAMEA103958152, study PRJEB25191) | human gut metagenome | biome: human-associated habitat [ENVO:00009003]; feature: intestine environment [ENVO:2100002]; material: feces | place: Germany | collected 2013/2015 | reverse complement strand
CGAACGATCTATAATCTTACACCCGAAAGATCTATCATCTTGCATCTTCATCTTCTAAGACAAATACCATTGATACATTCGGTGTACTCCCTCTTCTATATCAATCTTATGCTGCCATCCCAGACTATGCAATTTGCTTACATCCGTCAGCTTGCGCATAGTGCCGTCGGGCTTCGTAGCGTCAAAAGTCAGTTTGCCTTGATAGCCCACTTCTTTGACAATCTTATCCGCCAATTGAGCGATGGTGATTTCTTTTCCCGTACCGATATTGATATGGCAGTTACGGATATCCTTGGAACCGGGTGTGTATGTATCCTTAAAGTCCACATGCTCCATGATATAGACACTGGCATCGGCCATTTCCTCACTCCATAAGAATTCACGCAACGGCTTGCCTGTACCCCATAAGGTCACTTCCTGTCCGGAGATGCCGTATTTTTTCAATACAGCCAGAATTTCCTCATCCGTATTCAAACCGCTTACCCCCTCCACAGGGCGGAGATTCATATCTTTACGCACCGCATCCCAATCTCCTTCATTCAGGCATTTTCCCAAATGAATCTTACGAATCATGGCAGGCAGCACATGGCTGTTCTCCAAATGGAAATTATCATTGGGACCGTAAAGGTTCGTAGGCATCACGGCTATGTAATTGGTTCCATATTGCAGGTTAAAACTTTCGCACATCTTCAATCCCGCAATCTTCGCAATAGCGTATGGTTCGTTGGTGTACTCCAACGGTGAAGTCAGCAACACCTCTTCCTTCATGGGTTGTCCGGCATCACGAGGGTAAATGCAAGTGCTTCCCAAAAACAAGAGTTTCTTTACATTGTGACGGAAGCTCTCTCCTATCACATTCTGCTGAATCTGCAAGTTCTGATAAATAAAATCGGCACGGTAAAGACTGTTCGCCATGATGCCTCCCACATGTGCCGCTGCCAGAATGACATACTGGGGCTGCTCTTCATCAAAGAACTCCTTCACAGCCTGCCCGTCCAGCAGATCCAGTTCTTTGTGAGAACGGCCTACCAGATTGGTATATCCTTTTTGCTGCAAATTATTCCATATAGCAGAACCCACCAGTCCGTGGTGTCCTGCTACATATATCTTGGCTGTTTTTTCCATTATTCTGCTATTTGAGCCTTTAAATACAGTTTCTTCACGAACTTCATATCATGCTTCACCATGATTTTCACCAGTTCGGGGAAAGAAGTCTTACGGGGATTCCAGCCCAATAAGGTTTTGGCTTTAGTGGGATCACCCAGCAACTGCTCCACTTCGGCAGGACGGAAATACTTAGGATCGACGGCAACCAGTTCCTTGCCCGTCGCCACATCGATACCTCTTTCATCCACCCCTTTGCCTTCCCAGCGCAATTCAATGCCCACTTCCTTGAAGGCCAAGGTACAGAACTCGCGCACCGTATGGTATTCGCCGGTCGCAATGACAAAATCTTCGGGAGTATCATGCTGAAGAATCATCCACATACACTCCACATAATCTTTGGCATAGCCCCAGTCACGCAAAGAATCCAGATTTCCCAGATACAGCTTGTCCTGATATCCCTGGGCTATACGTGCGGCAGCCAAAGTAATCTTGCGTGTTACAAAGTTTTCACCACGACGTTCGCTCTCATGGTTGAACAGGATGCCGTTCACGGCAAACATACCGTAACTTTCACGATAGTTCTTGGTAATCCAGAAACCATACTGCTTGGCCACCCCATACGGAGAACGGGGATAGAAGGGAGTCGTTTCCTTCTGAGGCACTTCCTGTACCAGTCCGAACAATTCGGAAGTCGATGCCTGATAAATCTTGGTCTTCTTTTCCAGGCCCAGAATACGGACCGCTTCCAACATACGCAGCGTGCCTACCGCATCCGCTTCCGCAGTGTACTCGGGTACATCGAAACTTACTTTCACATGGCTCTGAGCAGCCAGATTATAGATTTCATCGGGCTGTACAGCCTGAATGATACGTATCAGCGAACTACTGTCGGTCATATCCCCCCAATGCAGATTCACCAGACGGGTCTTTTGCATATCACGAACCCACTCGTCCAGATAAAGATGTTCTATACGACCGGTATTGAATGAAGAAGAACGGCGCAGAATACCGTGAACCTCATATCCCTTTTCAATCAAAAACTCTGCCAGGAATGAACCGTCCTGACCTGTAATACCTGAAATTAAAGCTACTTTTTTCATTTCGTTTATTGTAAATGGCCTTATGCAAGCCCTCTTGGTTATTTCATATCACATAGCTATCTACTGCTATCTGCCTTTCGGCATGGCAAAGGGCGGAATGACCAAACAGAACGGCAGATAACAGACAGCATACACTCCATGTATGCAGAAATAAAATATATACAAGAAAGAATACTTACTCCGCCGAGAATTCTTTGATGCGCTGTTCCTCGCTCAACCGGCAGATCAGCAATGTGTTATTCTTCTCAGCAACGATATATCCGTCCAGTCCCTGTACCACCACCCTCTTTTCCTGTGTAGTGTGAATCACACAGTTACGGGTTTCATACAACTTTATATTCTCACCTATCTGCGTATTATTATGGGCATCTTTCGGCAAATTCTCGTGCAATGATCCCCAAGTACCCAGATCACTCCACCCAAAGCTGGCAGGAAGGACAAAAATCTCATCCGCCTTCTCCATAATGGCATAATCCACCGAAATATTCTCGCACAAAGGGAAATTCTGGTTAATCATTTCCTGCTCCTTGTCCGTATAATAATAAGGAAGCAAACGCTCGAACACCTTCGAAATGGCAGGCTGATATACGCGCAGGGCGTTCACCACCGTATTTACATTCCACACAAAAATACCGGCATTCCAGAAGAAATTATTTTTTTGAATATAGCGCCGGGCTGTTTCCAGATCGGGTTTCTCTTTAAAAGAGTACACCCGGAATACCTCCTTATTGGCGGTAGAAGGTACACTGAGATCAGCTTCAATGTAACCGTAGCCCGTCTCAGGACGAGTAGGTTTCATGCCCAGGGTAAGGATAGCGTCCGAATCGGCCGTAAAATTCATCGCCGAATTAATCACCCGCTGAAACTCCGCAATATTCATCACAATGTGGTCGCTGGGGGTCACCACCATATTGGCCTTAGGATTACGTGCCTTTATTTTCCAACTGACGTATGCTATACAAGGAGCCGTATTGCGACGGCAAGGCTCACGCAGGATATGATCATCAGCAATATCGGGCAACTGCTCCTTTACAGTATCCGCATACTTCTCTGATGTCACCACCCAAATATTTTCCGGAGGACAGATCCCCTGAAAACGGTCAGCCGTAAGTTGGATCAATGTACGGCCGCAACCCAGTACATCAATAAATTGCTTAGGATAATCAGGAGTACTCATCGGCCAGAAACGGCTTCCAACACCTCCGGCCATTATAACGAGGTGATTATTCTTGATGTTCATATGATTCATTTTTTACGTTGTATGACCGCAAAGATAAGTATTATTTTTTAAAAAAAGTATTGCGTTTTAATTTATATGTCCTATATTTGCATACGACTAACATTTTTTTTGTCATGAAACAACCGACAACTGAAAACTCTGATATAATTAAACTAGTAGCGATATTAGGTGATTTTGCCTTGTTGAACCTTTCTATGATACTTGTGTTTTTTATTCTGAAAGGAATAGATTCACAGGCCATAGCCCATATTTCATTGAAAACCTACCTGCTGACTTCCAACCTGTGCTATATTCCCTGCATATCCATCTTTGGGGTCATACTGCACAACCGCATAGTGCGTCCGGAACAGATTGTAGGCCGCCTGTTAGGAACAATCAGTTTGCATGTAGTCATCTTCCTCACGGTGCTGGCCATTATTAAGGTAGATAACTTCTCACGCATCTATCTGCTTGTTTTCTATCTGTCTTTCATACCTTTAGCTATAGGATGGCGACTGACATTGCGGTTCTTTGTGAAAATGTTCCGCCGCAGTGGCAGGAACCTGCACACCACTGTACTGATAGGCGACGGGGACAATATGGTGGAGCTATACCATACGTTGAACGATTTGACTTACGGATACAGGGTTTTAGGCATTTTCTATGATGAGAAGGACTCTAATTACCCCAAAGGGATTCCCTTTAAAGGTCCTGTAAACCAATTATTTGAATGGTTATCCCATAATACCGTGCACGAACTGTACTGTGGTCTGCCATCCAGCAGAAAGGATGATATTCTGGCCATCATGAACTATTGCGAGAACAATCTGATCCGCTTCTATAGCGTACCTCATGTACGTAATTACATAAAGCGTCAGCTGCAACTGGAATTATTGGGTGAAGTTCCTGTATTGTCCATCCGTACCGAACCGTTGCAGAACCCGGTAAACAGACTGGCAAAACGGTTATTTGATTTGACATTTTCCTCTCTGTTTTTACTTACAATTTTTCCATTTATATACCTATTTGTAGGTCTTATTATTAAAATTTCATCACCTGGTCCCATTTTCTTCAAACAGGAGAGAAACGGGGAAAACGGGAAAATTTTTAAATGCTATAAGTTCCGTTCCATGAAAGTGAATGCATTGTCCGATTCATTGCAGGCTACCAAGAATGATCCCCGCAAGACCAAGTTCGGCAACTTCTTGCGTAAAAGCAATCTGGACGAACTGCCGCAATTCATTAATGTATTCAAAGGAGAGATGTCCATTGTAGGTCCCAGACCCCATATGCTGAAACATACAGAGGAATATTCCCAACTGATTAACAAATACATGATGCGCCACCTTGTCAAACCCGGAATTACCGGATGGGCGCAAGTCACCGGCTATCGGGGAGAAACCAAAGAACTTTCCCAAATGGAAGGCAGGGTAAGAAGAGACCTGTGGTATATTGAGAACTGGACTTTCCTGCTCGACATCCGCATCATGATAAAAACAGTAACCAACATGTTCCGGGGCGAGAAAAACGCCTATTAATCCAAATCGTAGGGACATAAAAAAATAAAAAGATATGAAAGGTATTGTACTAGCCGGAGGTTCGGGCACGCGCCTCTATCCTATTACCAAAGGAGTATCCAAACAGCTGCTGCCTGTCTTCGACAAACCCATGATTTATTATCCTATATCGGTACTTATGCTGGCCGGCATACGGGAAATACTCATTATCTCCACCCCATACGACTTACCGAGCTTCAAAAGACTGTTAGGAGACGGAAGCGATTTCGGAGTACGCTTTGAATATGCGGAACAGCCTTCGCCCGACGGACTGGCTCAGGCTTTCATCATCGGCGAGAAATTCATCGGTAATGATTCCGTCTGCCTTGTACTGGGTGATAACATATTCCACGGCAACGGCCTGTCCGCCATGTTGAGAGAATCCGTACGTGCTGCCGAAGAGGACAAGAAAGCAACGGTATTCGGTTATTGGGTCAGTGACCCCGAAAGATATGGCGTAGCGGAATTCGACAAGGAAGGCAACTGCCTCTCTATTGAAGAAAAACCTGCCCAACCTAAGTCCAACTATGCCGTGGTGGGACTCTATTTCTATCCCAACAAGGTGGTGGAAGTAGCCAAGAATATCAAGCCTTCGGCACGGGGAGAACTGGAAATCACCACCGTAAACCAGCAATTTCTTCAGGACAAGGAATTGAAAGTACAGACATTGGGCAGAGGTTTCGCATGGCTGGATACCGGTACTCACGACTCGCTGGCCGAGGCAAGTACCTACATCGAAGTCATTGAAAAGCGCCAGGGGCTGAAAGTGGCGTGCCTTGAGGGCATAGCTTTGAGAAAAGGCTGGATTACTCCGGAAAAGATGCAGGAACTGGCCCAGCCGATGCTTAAAAACCAATACGGACAATATTTACTGAAAGTTATAAAAGAACTGGGATTAGAATAATGGAAGTTATAAAAACAGCAATAGACGGGGTTTTCATTTTGGAACCCCGTATTTTTAATGATGCAAGAGGGTATTTCTTTGAAAGCTTCTCAGGACGTGAATTTGAAGAAAAAGTATGCAGGACTACATTTGTACAGGATAATGAGAGTTTCTCCACTTACGGTGTATTACGCGGCCTGCATTTCCAGAAACCTCCTTTCACACAAAGCAAACTGGTGCGTGTAATCAAGGGAGCAGTACTGGATGTGGCTGTAGATATCCGGAAAGGTTCTCCCACTTTCGGGAAGCATGTGGCTGTAGAATTGACCGGAGAGAATCACCGGCAGTTTTTTATCCCCCGCGGATTCGCACACGGCTTTGCGGTACTAAGTGACGAGGTGTTGTTCCAATACAAGTGTGACCATTATTATGCTCCGCAAAGCGAAGGAGGAATCGCATGGGACGACCCCGATCTAGGCATAGACTGGCGACTTCCGGCCGACAAGGTTATTTTGTCCGACAAGGACAAGAAACATCCGAGATTGAAAGACTATCAAACGGATTTCGACTTTAATCAAAGTTTATATTAAAGGCTGTTTTGATTCTGCGTTTGTCCGGTTTTCACCAGTGAAATTAAAGAAGCCGAAAACTGCACACCGGACTATCGTAACGTTCAGGACAACATTTTCGAAGATTGACCTATAAAAACAGGGTGTATCTCCTACGAAAGAGATGCACCCTGTTTTTATAGGTCAATATCTTTATATCACTTCTTCTCCATCCCCTCCTGAGGAGCATTAAGTCCTGCCTTCAGATTTTCAAAGAACTCACGTCCGAACAAGATCCATGCGGAAGCACCCGCCACTGCCAGGAAAATAAATCCGACAAGAATCACCTTCTTGCTGGTTCCCGAAGGCAGCAACGGCACACTGGCAGGTTCCACAACGGCAAATACAGGTTTGGCCTCCTGTACTTTAGCCCGTGCCACCTGCAATTGGGTAGCCACCTGGCTATACACCTGATATGCCAGATTCATATCATTCTGCAACCGTTCTCTCTCCGTCAAAGCACTTTGAAGAACAACCCCCTTGTTAGCATCCATGTAATTGGCATAATTCTGCTGGGCTACATAATACTCCTGCTGGCGTTCCTTATACAATTGTTCCAGATAAGCACAATCCTGCTGGGCTTTGGAGACCCTGTACGCTGTGATATACTCCTGAAGCTTCACCACTACCGTGTCTGTAATGGCGGCCGTAACCATCGGGTCCTGCAAAGTCACCGTCACTGTGGTGATGCCGGTTTTCTTATCCACATCAGCAGTAATCGCCTTACGCATGGCTTCCACTTTCTTCGCCTGATCTTCTGTCAGGTGGAAAGGATCCAGCCTGTTCCCTTCTTCCTCTTCCTTATCGGAGAAGAGAGATTTCACCCCACCTATAGCCGCCCCGGGCAATCCCATCACAGCACCCCACCACGGAGCTTTCTGCTCGTCGAGATAAGCTACAAAAGTAGTATCCACCTCACCGTCCAACGTGGTGACATGTGCATTAAACAGTTCCAGAATGAAAGGAGTAGACGCTACTATATCCGGGAAAAGAGATACGTTCAACGCATCCGCCTCACTGCCCAGACTCATGCCTCCGATCCCCAGCATGGCAGCCATTCCCGACAGGCTCCCCCCGCCGCTTTTGCCGGATTCGGGAGACAATGTCACTTCCACCGTATATTGTTTGGGAATACTCAGAGCAATAATCACCCCTACAATAGCACCTATTCCGGCAGCCTTCAACAGCACCTTTCGGGCAGCCCACAACTTACGGACATACTCCATCAAATCAATTTCCAACTCCTCGTCTTCCCGTGGCCTTTCCTTATTATTCGTATAATTCTTATCTTCCGCCATACTGTTTCTATTTTAAGATATTAGCAATAGATGCAATCATAGTAGCCAATGACGCACTGGTGGTTGCTATGGACAAGGTGTTCTGCAAAGACCAGTTGCTCTTTTCCTTCACCGGAACAATCACCTCACATCCCGGCTGGATCAGCTCACGGCTACCTTTCTTCGCTCTCTTCACCTGACCGTTCATATATACAATATACGCCTTGCTCTTCTTCGCACGGAAACCGTAACCTCCGGCCTGCTCGATATAATATTTCAACGTCTTGCCATCTTCAAATGAAACGGTATTGGGATACATCACAGCCCCGCTGATACGTACCGTGTTGTTGTATTCGGGAATTTCAATCACATCCCCCTCACGCAATACGATATCCGCACTGGAGCCGGGTTTAAGCATCGCTCTTTCCAGATCGATACCCACATAATAGATATCTCCCAAGTCCAGCCGGTTGACATCAATGGAGTCCTTTCCTGTCTTGGCCATATCCAGAACCGTTTCCATACGTTTGCGTTCATCGTCATTGATACGACGGCTTAAACGGGCCCCTTTGATATAAGCAAACGGAGTCACTCCACCTGCCTTCTTGATCAAATCGGAAAGACGTTCGCTCTTCTCTGTCAGCGCATAATCACCTTCATATAAAACCTCACCGGTCACTTGTACATTCACCTGTTCCTGATAAGCAGGACTCTTACGCACATATACTTGATCGTACGGTTGCAACACAAAACCCGGTTCTCCGTCTATCACAAAACCGTCTTTCAGAGAAAACGAGTACATTTGTCCTATGGTGGAAACCGCTTCCGTACCTTTGCTATCCTTGATACGACGGGAAACATCCACACGGACGGTAGAAGCCGATTCCATCAATCCGCCAGCCTGGATTATAATATCCTCCAAAGTAGTATTGTCGGCAAAAGCGAACTCACCCGGACGGGCAACCTCACCATACACCATGATGCTTCCCACATCCTCCAAGTCATGAATACTGGGAATATAAAGCACATCATTACGCTGTAAAGGTACATCGGGTGCAGTACCGTCCATGATGCCTTTTATATCTACTTGAATAACCTCTTTCTTCAGATTCTCGCGCTCGCGATGCAACACCGCACGTCCTGTAAAGGCATCACCCATAAGGCCTTCAGCCTTTTCCACCAGTTGGCGGACTGTATTCAAGGTTCCTCCGAACTGATAAATGCCCGGACGATAGACAGCCCCCTTGATTTCAAGCTTGTTCTCAAAACGGTCCAGAATAGCTTCAGCAGTCAGCGCATCACCATCTTTTACCTGGAATACGGAATAATCAATATCATCAATCGTATAAATCTGATACTCCTTTCCATTTTGACGAATCATGCGGAGAGAACGGGTATAGGCATCCCCCGAAAATCCACCGGCATACTTCAACAACGTGGCAACACTTTCGTTGTTTTTCATCTCGTATTTCATGGGGCGTTTCACATTACCCTCTATGCTAACCAACGCCTCGTATGGAGGAACGATGATCACATCGCCTTCCTGCAGACGGATATCATCATTGATTTTACCTTTCATAATAAAATCGTACACATCTACGGTAGCGATCTTCTGTCCTCCGCGCACTACTTGTATATTACGCAAACTACCGATATCGCTCACACCACCGGCACGGTACAGTGCATGAAACACGGTAGAGAAAGAAGACAATGCATAAGTTCCCGGTTGGAACACTTCTCCCATCACATTCACCTGGATAGTCCGGCTGTTTCCCAAAGTAACCTTGATTTGTGAGGACGGGTTCTGTTCATTATCAAGCCCTGCATAAATCTTATTCAGTTCTTTACGCAAATATTGGTTGGCTTCGGCAATAGTCATGCCGTTCAGATAAATCAATCCCAAATCGGGGATCGTGATAGATCCGTCCGGAGATACATTATCGCGGATGGTGGCCTGGTTTGTACCCCAGATGTCAATGATTACCTCATCACCCGGCCCCAGACGGTAATTAGGAGGAGTAGCCAGATTCACACTCGGCTCGAATGTAAGGTTTCTGGTTTCAAAAATGTCCCGTCCGTACACCTTATCCTTCTGCATTTCTTCCATATCGCCCATGCCCATCCCCTCGTAATAGCGATTGGCAGAAACACTGTCCGACAAGTTCTTCCCTACCACTCTGCCCGCAGCCGGACGTTGGTCGAAAGTAAAATTCTCTGTTACATAGATATCTTCCTGCGTCTTTGTCTTTTCACGCAAACGGTTCCGATTTTGCATCGTTGCATTTGCATCTTTATCAGCAGACCCATTTTGCTGTTCATAAAGTTTCTTTACACGCTTAGCCTGTTCTTGTGTCACTCCTCTACGGGCTAACTCTGTAGCAATCTGACGTTGGTCTTTTCCTTGTTGCATGCCCGTCTTCACATATTCCAACACCTGTTGGTCACTCATAGATTGCTGTGCAAGCACAGAACCTGAGAGGGCAAAAACTAAGACCAGTACGGATAATAGTTTTTTTATCATATAAATTCAATAAACTTAGTAATTTAGCAGCCGCAAAGGTAGATATTATTTTCGATATAGGCGAGTATTATTTCATAAAATATCCCTCTAACAAATATAAAAACGGCTGCCACCTGACGGTGTACAGCCGTTTATTCTTTAATAATCCGTTAGCAGAATTCATTCAGACTTCATTGCACAGCCCTCCTCATTTAAAAAAGGTCTGCAAGGGTAAAACTTGTGCAATACCAGTCCGGCCGGATCAGCAATACATATTGACGATGGCTTCGTACAATTCCTGCTTACCGCTTACTTGCTTGGGTTCACCATTCTGCTTAGCATAAGCCACTACGTCTTC
>OMDC01001077.1_pt1 | contig 10622 bp, 9 predicted proteins | sample 1674201 | NCBI WGS metagenome assembly OMDC01 (sample SAMEA103958152, study PRJEB25191) | human gut metagenome | biome: human-associated habitat [ENVO:00009003]; feature: intestine environment [ENVO:2100002]; material: feces | place: Germany | collected 2013/2015 | reverse complement strand
TAAAAAATAAATTTATGAATTTTAAAAGAATTTCAGCTTCATGCTTTTGTTTGTTGCTGGCTGGAAACATAGCGGTTTCAGCTCAAACAGTGACGCTTGGCTCTAATAAGGTCTCTCTGAAGACTGCGTTTGAGAAAATCGAGAAGGCATCTAAGTACAAGATAGCTTACAACTCCTCGACAATTAACGCTAACCGTATGGTCACCATCAGCAAAACTAAAGGTGACGTGTTGGAGATACTAAACCTGCTGTTGAAGGAATGTGGTTGCACTTATGAGGAAAAGGGCAATTATATTATTGTGAAGCCTCAGTCGAAGAAACAATCCAACGGGCAGAATGTAAAGCGTGTGACGGGTCAGCTTATTGACGAGTTGGGCGAACCGATGATAGGTGTTACTGTCATGATTAAGGGCACCTCAACTGGTGCTGTGACCGATTTGGATGGAAAGTTTTCCATAGACGATGTGCCGGCAGGCGCTTCCGAGCTACATATTTCATATATAGGCTATGAGGCCAAAGATGTGCAGATTTCGTCTTCTGCCATGCAGATAAAGATGAATCCCGACAATGAGTTGCTTGATGAGGTTGTTGTGGTTGGTTATGGAACTGTAAAAAAGGACGACCTCACAGGCTCGGTTTCAGCCATAAAGCCAGATGAGTTCAATCGTGGAGCCAAGTCAACTGCCCAGGATGCCTTGGTAGGCAAGGTGGCTGGCGTCAATGTGGTGTCAAGTTCGGGTGCTCCTGGTTCGGGTTCCACTATCCGTATTCGTAGTGGTGCCTCGCTTTCAGCGTCCAACGATCCGCTGATTGTGATAGACGGTGTTCCGGTAGACAACTCTTCCATTGAGGGAGGAACCAATCTTATCGGTGGTATCAATCCGAATGACATTGAAACCTTTACGGTTTTGAAGGACGCTTCGGCTACTGCCATTTACGGTTCGCGTGCATCCAATGGCGTCATCGTGATTACAACAAAGAAAGGTACGAAGGGCAAGCCTAAGTTCAACTATTCTTCCAACTATGCCGTAAGCACTACAGCAAAGCGTTTGGAAGTGTTGACAGCAGACGAGTTCAGAGCTTTCGCACCTACCGTGACGGGTGTTCCCGAGAATGTGGAAATGGGCAAGAGCAACACCAACTGGCAGGATGAGATTTACCGCACGGCTTTTGGTATGGACCATAACATCTCAATGTCGGGAAGTATCAAGAACAAGACACCCTTTCGTGTGTCTGCAGGCTACACAAACCAGAATGGTGTGATTCGCACCAACAACTATCAGCGTTACACTTTTGACGGAGGCATTTCGCCTAAGTTTTTCAAGGACCATTTAAGTCTGAACCTCAATGTCAAGGCTTCCTACGAGGACAATAGACGAGTGGACGAAGGAGTGGTAGGAAGTGCTTTGTCTTACGATCCGACACGTCCGGTGAAAACGGGTAGTGCCACTTCTGCTACAGATCCTGGTCTTGGCTATTTCATTTGGATGAACGGCAATGCGCCAATGGCTATCCAGGGCGATAACCCTATGGCTCAGCTTGATTTGCAGGACATGCGCAATAGAATCTATCGTTCTATCGGCAATGCTTCGGTTAATTATAAGGTGCATGGCTTTGAGGATTTGCAGCTCAATATGAATTTGGGCTATGATATTTTGGAAAGCAAGTATGCCAAGGATGTTCCTGATCTTGCCGGTATGATGTATACAGCCAACAAGAAGGATGGAACGGGCTTGGATTATGATTCGAAACAGCAGAAGCGCAACACCCTGCTCGACCTTTATGCCAACTATCAGCATACATTTGCCGGAAAGCATGATGTGAGCGCGATGGCCGGTTATGGATGGCAGCATTTCTGGAAGAAGTATAACGACACCACTCTTTCGCCGAAAGGCGAAGAATTGTTCTCGCCGAAACACTACGAGTCAGAGTATTATCTTCTGTCTATGTATGGACGCTAGAATTATGGCTATGCCAGCAAGTATATGGTCACAGCCACTTTGCGTGCCGATGCCTCTTCTCGTTTTGCGAAGGGCAACAGATGGGGCTACTTCCCTTCTGTGGCTTTGGGCTGGAAACTGTCGGAGGAGAAGTTCCTCAAGAACAGTAAGGTGCTTACCAACTTGAAGCTGCGTCTGAGCTACGGTCTTACCGGTCAGCAAGATATCATCAACGACTATCCTTACATGACCACTTTCTCCGTGTCTTACCCGGAGTCAAGCTATCTCTTTGGTGACAAATGGCATAACACTTATCGTCCAAACGGATATGACAGAGACATAAAATGGGAGACTACCGAGACCTGGAATGCCGGTTTGGATTATGGATTTCTCAACAACCGCATTTATGGTTCGATTGATGTCTACAAACGCCATACCAAAGATTTGCTGAACACGATTCCGGTGATTTCGGGTGTGAACTATTCTGCTGTCCTGACTACCAACATTGGCGAGATGGATAATAAAGGTGTGGAATTCTCAATTAATGCTGTACCAATCAACACAAAGAATTTCACATGGTCGGTAGGTATGAACTACACCTGGAATGATTCGGAGATTACAAAGTTGAACGTGTCGGATAGCGAGGGCTCTTATGTGGAGACGGGTGCTATTTCGGGTACTGGTAAATTTGTTGAATGTTTCATGGTGGGCAAACGCCCTTACACATTCTATCTGGCAAAGCAGGCTTACGACGAGAAAGGCAAGCCGATCGAGGGAAAGTATGTTCAGCCTGATGGCTCGATATCTTCTACAGAGACACGTTATGCCGATAAGTGTGCTTTGCCGAAGTCGTACCTTGGCTTGAACACTCAACTTACTTACAAGCAGTGGGAGTTGGGCATTACCGGTCATGGCTCTTTCGGCAACTACATCTACAATTACATCGAGGCCGACCAGTATCAGCAGCAGGTGTATAGCGACCAGGGCAGTTTCTCGAATATCCTGAAGGTGACAGCAAACAAGGGATTCCAGCAGCAGCAACTCTACACCGACTATTTCCTGCAGCGTGGCAACTTCTTCCGCATAGACAATATCACGTTGGGTTACACGTTCAGAAAACTGTGGAACAGCACTTCGTCTCTGCGTGTGTCTGCGGCTGTCCAGAATGTTTGCACATTCACCAGCTATTCGGGCATCGACCCTGAGATCTACTCAGGCATCGACAGAAATGTCTATCCACGTCCCCGTACCTACTCTTTGTCATTCAATCTGAATTTCTAAACAATCATAATAACGACAGGAATATGAAAAAGAATATATTTAAAATATTGATGTTTGTATTTATGGGTTGCTTGACAACTTCATGTGTTCTACCTGCAGGAATTGAGCACCGACAACTTCCTTATGCCGTCTTCGTCCAATGGCTTGCGCAAGTGTCTTAACCTTCAATGGGATGCTTCAAATGCATCGGTCATCCGTTGGACCTATCAGCGTCTGTACATGACTATAGCTTATTGTAACGAGTTGTTAAGACAGTGTACGGAGGAAAAGTTGAAGTCGCGCGGTCTTTGGGACCAGTTGGGTGGTGAGTGTACCTCCTATCGTGCAGAGGCACGTTTCATCCGTGCTTATTGCTATGCAACCCTGTGCGATATGTTTGGAGCCGTACCTTATATAGATGAAAATACGGGTGTAAAGGATATTCCGGCGCAATGGTCGCGTAAGCAGATCTTTGAGTTCGCCGAAAATGAGTTGAAGGATATACAGAAAGACCTGAAGGCTCCTGGCGAAAATGTTTATGCGCGTGTAGACTGCGTGGCAGACTGGTTCTTGCTCTCTCGCATGTATCTGAATGCCAAGACATGGATTGGAGAAGACCGCTATGACGATGCTTTGACTTATGCCAAGAAGGTGATTGAGGACGGTCACTATCCTTTGGCTTCTGACTATCGCCATATCTTCCTTGCCGATAACGACCAGTGTAAGGAAATCATCTGGCCTTTGGTGCAGGATGGATTGAAGGCGCAGAGCTCAGGTGGCACCAACTTCTATGTGAAGGCTTTTGTCAATGGTCCGATGGACGAACTGTATAACACCGGCATCGGTTCGCGTGGTTGGGGTAATGTCAGATCCAAGACAACTCTCGTTGACGCCTTTGATCCAGCCGACGTGATGTTTGACGTGAATGATCCTTGGGGCAATAATAAAAACGACAAGCGTGCGCAGTTTATGACGGCTTTGCCTAATCAGGTGAAGGAAACTTGGGATTCTAAAGACGCCATGACAAGCACCTACACATGTGGATACGGATACATCAAATGGCGTAATGTCACCAAAAACGACCAGATTCCGGCAAGTGGCGACGCTTATACTTCTATTGATTTCCCACTCTTCCGTACGGGTGAGGCCTACCTGACTGCGGCAGAGGCTATTCTGCGTGGAGCCAAGGGCAGGCTGAGGCTCTGAAGTATGTTAATGAAATTCGTGAGCGTGCTTACATGAGTGGTAAGTATGCAAAGGCTGGTGTGCGTTCTGATGTCTCTGGCGATATTGAGGAGAGCGAGCTGACTCTCGATTTCATCATGGCTGAGCGCCAGCGTGAGTTGGCATCGGAGCTTGTGCGCCGTACCGACCTTATTCGTTTCGGCAAGTACACAAAGGGACATAACTGGGACTGGAAGAACGGCGAGCGTTTGGGTACTGATGTGGACGACCATTTCCAGCTGTTCCCGATTCCTCAGACAGAATTCTCAAACAATCCGAAATTGAAGCAGAATGCTGGTTATGCAAACTAAGAAACATATATGATGAATCTAAGGATTAAGATATTAGCCTTTGTATTGGCTACCGTGGGTTTGGGCGTTAATGCCCAAACCACATTTGAGGAAATCAGTGCGGATCTGAACAAGGCGGGTGGCGTTTATCTGGCATATCCGAAGGTGGAAGCCAAGCAGACACCAGCCCCCAAAGGGTATAAGCCTTTCTATGTGAGCCACTATGGCAGACACGGCTCTCGCTATTTGTTAGGCGACAGAGATTATCTATGGATTATACAGCTGATGCAAAAGGCCGATTCCATAAATGGTCTTACTCCTCTGGGTAAGGATGTGTTGAAGAGATTGTCGTTGGTGTGGCAGGAAGTTCAAGGACGTGCAGGCGACCTGACTCCATTGGGCGTTCGCCAGCATCGAGGTATTGCGGAGCGAATGTATAAGAATTTCCCTGAGGTGTTCAGCGGCAAGCGTTCTGTCTCTGCCCGTTCTACAGTGGTTTATCGTTGCGCGATGAGTATGGTTGCTTTTGGCGACCGTCTTAAGGGGTTGAACCCTAAGCTTGACATCAGTTATGAGATGAGCGAGAAATACATGTCGTATCTCAATTACCATACCGACCGCTCCAATGCCTTCACTAATGGCGAGAAAGGACCTTGGGTGGAAGAGTACCGCAAGTTTGAGAAGGCACAGGTTAAGCCCGACCGTCTTGTGAACTCTTTGTTCTCCAATGCCGATTTCATCAGATGCGAGGTGAATCCTGATAATTTGATGTGGGGATTGTATTGGATTGCTGTCGACATGCAGGACATAGAGACTCCGTTGTCTTTCTACGATATTTTCACAGCCCGCGAGATGTTCGACTTGTGGCAATGCGTAAACTATCGCTTCTATATCGGCAATGCCAATCCGTTGGCAAGCAAAGGCATCGTGATGGCTAACGCCAAGTCGTTGGTCGAGAACATCATTGAGTCTGCCGACGCAGCCATCAAAGACCGCTCTATAGCTGCCACGTTGCGTTTCGGCCATGACGGCAATGTGATTCCTTTGCTGGCTTTGCTCCAGATAGAGAACTTCGATGTTGCTGTGGCCGGACCTTCTGAGGTCTATAAGCATTGGTGCGATTTCAAAGCGACGCCGATGGCTTCAAACGTTCAGATCGTGTTTTTCGAGAACAAGAAAGGCGATGTCCTGGTGAAGTTCCTGCACAACGAGAAAGAGGTTCATATTCCGGTTGAAACAGATATTTGGCCTTATTATCATTGGAATGAAGTAAGAGATTACTACCAGAAGCGTTTGGCTGGCATGTAGTCTCGCCGCCAATTAGACAAGTTGGCGAAGAAGATGTACAAATACATTTTAAAAGATTTAACCTGCTTTTGTTACAGCAGCATGGTAACGCGATGCCCGATATGCGGTAACGATATGCCCAATATGCTGTAATGTTGTTTTTGCTGCGCGGTAATTGTTTTACCGCGCAGTTTTTTGTTTATTATTTCTGAAGATTGATAATAATAAGTTTGAGAGTTAGTGGAAAAGAGTGTAATCTGGCGGACGCACATCGGTGCTCGCCATGACTGCCGTTAAGGAGAAGGTGGAGACCAGCGTCGATAGCCTTTCGTCAGGCGCTGGCAAGACGCTACTCGGCATCTATTCTACCGACGGCGTGCACCGCACCGTGTGCCGCAAGGGCATAAACATACTGCGCTACTCGGACGGCAGCGCGAAGAAGATAGTAAAGCGATAAACAGTAGGATGCTAAGTAACTGATAACATCATAAAGCGATTCCCCTCGTTCGGCAATGCTGAGCGAGGGGATTTTTTTGTTAAAATAAAGGTTTTTTAAGTGATAATCTTCAACCGGTTAAGTATATTTTTCAACCGATTAACCACGATTGTTAACCACTTATGCCGTATGTGGATACGTTTAAGCACATACGTCCAAAGTTCGTGTTGTGTGAATAAAAAGTAAATACTATCCTTGAATTGTCATAATTTAACATTTTTGTTGCTGTATCAACAGTGGCACTATTGTTGGAAAAGTGTTAATCATGCGTTTTATCCTTAACAATGAAGGCTGGGCGATAAACATGTTTGACTCCTCCACTTTTCCAATATAAAGGTCAGTATCATCACTAACTCGCTGAAACTTGTGGGGTCAATAGGCAAAAAATAATAAAGATGAAGAAATTAGTTTTCTCTATGTTGCTTTTGTGCTGTGGAGTTCTTTCGATGAACGCACAAGCAAAGTTTGAGCATGCACAGACCCGAATTCAGGAGGGTATGTCTGAGTTTTTCGTGCGTCCAGTGGTCGCTGAACTTCAAATGTTGGAAAAGGAATGTCAGGAGTGGACCTTCAACGTTTTGCCTGGAGTCTCTTTGAATGAAATCAACATGAACATGCTTGAGAACGCTAAAGCTAATGCCGCCTTCAAGGCAGCCAAGCTGGCGGGTGCAGACATCATCCTTGGTGCAACATTCTATGTTACAAACAACGAAAAGATGAAAGGTCTTGATGTGACGGTGCGCGGATATCCTGGCAAATACATCAACTTCCATAACTATGGAGAAGGTCAGCATGGCGCAGAAGACTCTAAGTGGATTACTCCGTTGCAGGAAGGTGCACGTATACGCGCCATCTCAAGCGACCAGAAACAGAATAAAGCTATTGGCAATAAGTAAACGATTTAAATAAAACAACAAAGTTATGAAAAAGATTTTTGCATTGGCCATTGCCTCATTGATGAGTCTCGGAGCATCTGCCCAGCTCATCTCGTCAAATACAATGACCTATCACAAGGAGAAGGGCAAAAACTACAATCGCTTAGGAGTGTCTTACAGTTCTATCAGTCCCGATGTTGATGGCGCAGATGCCGTAAGCGGTTTGTCTTTGTCTTGGACAAAGGGCATCTCTGTTTCTGGAAGTCTGCCGTTGTTCGTTGAAACCGGTATCGGTGCAACTTACGGTTTTGATGATCCCTCGCCGTTGATTCTTTCAGTTCCGGTGAATGTAACATACAAGATTCCGGTAACAAGCAAGATCAATATTGCGCCGCTGTTGGGCGTTACTCTGAACGGTAACTTGGCTTCTGACGACGACTACATGAAGTATTTTGCTATGGGTTGGCAAGTTGGTGCAAACTTCGAGTTGGGCAAGTTCTATGTAGGTCTCAGCTATGGTGGCGGTTTTATGGACTTTGCTAACTCTGAAGACGATTACGATGGTTATTATGATCATGGTTACAACTACAAGCTTAACGCTTTCAGTGCCACAGTTGGTATCGTATTCTAAGTAAAAAACGTTACTAAAAAATAGTCTGTCCTGCTTTAAAAGCTGGACAGACCTTTTTCATTTCATACAAAATGTGAATAATATGAAAGGTGCTTATTGCCGTATTGCTGATGATACTGCCATGTGCCGCTATCACAGCCGAAGAGAAATATCCTTTAGTGAAGGATGGCAACAGCTATGTATGTACTGGTGCCGAGCCGTGCAAGCTTGATGAGAACACCACATTCGGAAGCGCTATGCTGTGGATGATGGATCACAATATAGACGCTGAGAAAAACGCTTTGAAATCTGATGTAAGTAAGAAGTCGATAGGTCTTAACTATACAATATCAGAAGACGAGAGTGCTGACAAAACTTTTTCGTTTCATCTTGATATGGAAGTGAAGGACGGCAAGATAGCGTTTCTGGTGAAAGATGTGAAGTGTACGCCCAAGGGAGTGATTGGTATGTTCAAGACCCTGTCGTTCGACAAGATGAATCTCACGAAGAAACCGCAATACAAGGAGTATGTTGACAAGTTTGCTGTTCTTTGCGACAAGTTTATGCAGACAATGTTGACGGAAATTCTTAACGCCGATATTAAACTGAACAATTGGAACTCAATCGTAGAAGGCAAAGTGGTTAAAGGCATGACAGCTAATGAGGTGAAACTGGCGATGGGTATTCCTTTGTCAATAACAGAAAATTCACAGCGAACGATGTGGTCTTATGTGTCAGGCGCTGTGGTCATGTTTGAAAAAGGAGTAGTTACCGGAGTCATCAATTAATATTGATCATAATCTCATCCCATATATTGTAATGATTGACATTTAATGATATGGGATGTTCAAAAAAACTAGACTGATACTGTTAAATTAAAAGAGCACACCAGTTTGCATGTGAATGTGTTCGGGTGGTTAACGGGCTGGCAGTTTCGGGCTTTAGAGCCGATCTGCCAGCCTTTGTCTTTATTTATCCCACCGCCAGCGAGTAGAGGAAGAACATCCAGTGGGCGGTGATGGCAGCGACGAGTCCGCCGCAGAAGTGGGCGAGGATAGCCTTCGGCGTGAGGTCGCGGTAGCCGAGCGAGTCGAGCATGGCGGTGTGAGTGCTGAGGAAGCCGCTCCAGCACATGCCGATGGCGGTGAACACGGCGATAGCGTTGCCGTCAATCCAGCCGTGCGCTATGAAGTTGGGTATCAGGCTGAGCGCAGCGCCCACTGCGCCGAGCGCCGTGATGGGGAACGCCACGAGGTGCGGGTCGTGGAAGCCGAAGAGCCACTCGAACACGAAGTCGATCTTGTTGGCAAGCCACGGCAGCAACTCCACACCCTGATAGGCGGCGCCCGTGTACGAGCCGTCGGCAGCCGCACCGAACGTGAATATCATCACGAACGTAGAGATGATGAGCACGCCGGGGATGATGGCTATGCCCACTTCAACGCCGCTGCGTCCGCCGTCGAGCATGGCGTTGAGCAGGCGTATGAACACGGTCTTCTCTTCTTGCGCGCCTTCCTCCTTCTCTTCTTCCTCTATGTCCTCCTTCGACACGGCGTCCTCCGTGGCATACTGCGGATAAGCCTTCAGCACGAAGCGCTGCATGAGGCGCGTAGAACAGACGCAGCCGAAGCAGGCGCCGAGCAGACCGATGAGTGGCGCGGCGTAGTAGCCCTGGCTCGCCATGAACACGATGACGAGCAGACCCATGCCGAACGCCGTACCGAAGTTGGTGAGCGAGATGAACTGGTATTTCTTGAAGTAGCTTGCGAAGCGCTTGTCGTGCGCAAGCGAGATGATGGCGGGGTTGTCGGAGAGGAATGTCATCACGGCGCCCAGCGACGTCACGCCCGGCAGATTGAAGATGGGTCGCATCAGCGGTCGCAGCGTTCGTTCGAGCAGCGTAACCACGCCGAACTCCACGAACACCCTGCCTATGGCGCCGGTTATCACGCAGATGCTCATAAGATAGAATACGGTGTTGAGCAGCAGGTCGTGCGCCGTGCGCATGATAGTGTTGAGCATGTTGGGCACACCCATCACCATGCCCAGATAGCCGAAGAACACTACTACGCTGGTGATGCACCAGATGCCGCTCGGGATGAGCGCTTTGCGTTTAGAATTGTTCTGTTTCATAAGGGTTCGTTTAATAGTTAGTAGATTGAATGGCTGAGGCTTTTCCGCCCACCGCCGTAACCAATCGCAAAGATATGAATAAATACTGAACGGCGCACGCCAACAGCCGATATTTTTTTCGATTAGAAAACTCTAATACCGCATTAATGCCTTCTAATCGGCTGCGCTTCATGCCTTTCCGTATCGCAAGACACGATTGCAGATGGAGAACACTCTGCTACAGCTCTTCAAGAGCAATGAGCAGCTGAAGAGGTATCTGTAGGAGGCTACGGCATTTGTAGGAGGCTACGGGCATCGAACGGAATCTGATCGTGCGTGTAAACACAAAAAACGGTGACGAAAGGAACTGCCTCCTTTCGTCACCGTTTTTTAAATTTGTAATTAATAATTAAAAATTAATAATTACTAATTGTTAGAAGTGTAACTTCGTACCGATGCTGAACTTCAGCTCGCCTGACTTCGTCACTCAAAAAACATACATTTTATAACCTGTTGATAAACAATATT
>OMDC01001076.1_pt1 | contig 10625 bp, 3 predicted proteins | sample 1674201 | NCBI WGS metagenome assembly OMDC01 (sample SAMEA103958152, study PRJEB25191) | human gut metagenome | biome: human-associated habitat [ENVO:00009003]; feature: intestine environment [ENVO:2100002]; material: feces | place: Germany | collected 2013/2015 | reverse complement strand
ATAATAGCTCTCTGTTGACCCAGAGGCAGGTACAAAGTAATCTTCCCAAACACTTATTTCATATTTGTTCATTTAACTGCCTCCTTTAATAATAAAGATAATCATATTCAAGTTTTTTAATCGGGTCTCCCTTAACATCAGTATATGTTGCTAAATACATCTCTGGATAGTCAAATGAGGGCGGTATTGTAAAGAAATTACCGTCTTTAATAAGGCTGTTATAAATCTTGCCAGTGGGTTCATTTATCTGACCATCTTTTGTTGCCGAATAGCCAAGTAAGAGGTTTGATTTTACATCGACACAAATAAACTTGTTAGTATCTTGGTCATTTGCGGGAATTGTACGGTCTGCCGCAGAGTCGTGAAAATTCAAAACTTTTCCTGTCAGAATCGGACTTACCTCATATGGATTTCGCTGCAGACAAAGAGTCTTAACAGGGAATACCCCATCTCGCAGAGTAATAAAAAGTTTAAAATTCGTTTCAAGGTCACCCGCGTTGTAAACTTTTATACCATACTTGGGAGTATCCGTATTAAATTTCTGAGTCTGATCATAGTCTCCCTGCTGCATCAACATATTACTACTTTCGCTCCACTCATCTCGATTCGAAGCAAAACCAACCCACTCGGGAATTGAATACTCCCCATCTGAGCGAAACTCATTCAAATATTTAAGTCCTTTTCCATTGATATGCCTATTCCGCGCGAAAGGTGAGTAAGCCGTAAACTCCAACGTACCCTCACCCTTATAAACTCTCTGGTCTTTCTCATCAAAGCAAATATAGCTAAGTTGCGGCTCACCTGTTGGTTTAACCAAGTACTCTTTATATGGCCGCTCGTCAAAAACCAATGGCACAATATCCTTACACGCCATCGCGCGCCGTAAGTTACGAAGTTGAGTCTCCGTCATCGAGTCATACGCGATTGGTATTGAAAATGGCTTTTGAGAATAATTTGACTTCCAATAATACATCCCATCCCCACCGGGCACTTGCGCCGTAGCGTCTGAGAAGCCGGGGAGCAAACTCTCATTGAATCTGCTCCCGTTGCTTGTTCTCAGGATACCCAGTTTGGAAGAATGGAAGTTTCCTATGGAAAAGCCAATAAAATCGCCTTTTAAAACTTCCAAATCTCTTCCTCCTTTATCTCTTTAGGTTTATTGTTCTTACGTTACGATAATTTGCATCTTTTGTAATTTCCTTCTTAATCTTTCTTACGAGCTGATCTACGTCATAATCGTTCGAAAGTCTGTCTACTCGTATGTCGATATCGTAATAGTTATCTCCGTTATTCTCAGAATTACTATTTCCAAGGTCTCTGGTTTTTGTTAATACTTCGCCAAGGATATCGCGCAGTTGTAAGAAGTTTTCGGTATCGCGTGCATTAAGTACGGCTTCTGGCTTTGACTTCGTACCGTCCAACCATGCGGGGCCAGTGAAGTTGGCAAGTCCGCCTTTCTTATAAGCTTGCAATGCGGCCGCAGTATACCAACCAGTCCAACCAGAGGGATCGTTGCTTGTACCGATTAAGTAAGGATACTTCGCTCCTTTGCGTATTTTGAGGATTTTTCTATTGGAAAGACCCTTTGCCGCGCGGCCACCTGAACCATCGGATGCTGCATTACCAAAGCCAACTGTACGAACTCGAGTACCAACAGTCAATGCTTTCGCACCGGAATTAGAGGTTGGATTCTTCTTTGGGGTTTGAACTTTGTTGACATCGGGATACGAAGTAGAGGGAATATAGGTATTTTTGCCTGCATTTTTAGCATCGAGATATTGCTTGGCAAGAGTTGTATTCATGTTGCGCTGCTCGATGGCTTTCGCACGCTCTTCTTCGGACATTTGGGTATATTCGTAGTAATCGGCTAAAATTCGCTCAAGTTCAGAACCTTCGATGATCTTACCATCGGGACCCCAGCCCTCTTCCATAAGGAGTTTAACTTGTTTCCACAATGCGCCAGACTCTTCATCCTGCTCAAGTTGCTTTTGCATGGTTTCGAGTTGCTTCTCACGAACTTTTTGGGCTTCATCGTTTTGCTCTTCAAGCTCACTTATCTTTTGGTCGATAAGTTCATCAGTATAATCTCGACGCATCTGCTCGACGTCTTTGCGCGCGGCAATTATATCGGCTTGAGTTGAGCCTGTGTCACGCTCCATACGGAACAATTGTGCATCTTTGTCAGCAATTTCTTTTTCTCTTTCGGCATTGTCGCGTTCCTGACGTTGTTTGTCAATGTACTTGCGAAGAGCATCGAGTATATCGGATTTTGCTTCGGCAAGAGTTGAGATATACTCACTGTACTTATCGATTTCGTCTTGACGCTGTTTGATGAGAGCATTGTAGACGTCTTTTTGGAAGTCAATGTATTCGTCACGTCCGCGCTGAGTAAGTTCGTAGAGTTGGTCCTCGATTTCCCAAAGAGCGTCTTCTGCACCTTCGATTTCACCTTTTAGTTCTTCGAGTTTGCTTACTTGTTCTTCGATTCCCTTGCCGATGTCCTCATCTTTATTTTTACTAATAAGGTCATTATTGAGAACGACATTGCCAGTCGCCATATCATAATAAGCGTATTTGGAGTATTTATTATTATTGAGCTTTTCAATATCCTTTTTGCGCTCAGCAAGAAGTTGTTGTTGGAGAGCTTTTTGTTGCTCGAGAGACTTGCGTTCTTGGTCGGTTTTGGCGGCAAGTTGGGATGCATTGCCAAGGCCACGTTCAACGAGACGGTTATATTCAGACTCGAGGCGATTACGCTTACGAATTTCGGTGTTGATTTTTTGGGTTAGGTTGTAGAGACGGTCGTAGGGATTTTCCCATGGGGTTTTCTCATTAGCAGAAGAGGAAGAAGATGAGCCGCCAGTGCCAGAGGGAGCTGTAAGAGATGGAATTTTCCAATTATCTCTTGGTGTATCATCTTTCGCTTTAATAGATTTAACTTGTCTCCATGCTCCTCCACCAACATGTTCCCAACCAGCAGCCGTCATGTACTCTGAACCCGGTCCGGGAGCTACTCGATTCTTAGAATATTCATATTCAATATCAAGACTGATGTTAGTTCCTGCAATTTGTTTTAATACTGCCATTGCTTGACCTGCATTCTTATATAACACAAGTAAAGAGTTATATAAAGAAGTGAAGTCAGCTTTTCCGGTAAGTTTAAACTCGTATAATTGATTAGAGATTTCTTCGAGTTTTTGTCCAGTATATCCTGCTTTAGTTAATATTTGATTAAGACTGGTTCCTGCAGTTTTGGCGGAATCAGCATACGCTCTTGCCCATGCCTTTCTTACTCTGTCGGCTGCGGCTTCGTCACCATTAGCCATAGCCTGAATATCAGACATATGCTTAGCAACCCAGTCACTATTAACAATGCCTTCTACTCCGCCCAGCACGTTTATCTGCTCTGCCATTGTAGCTAAAGTAGATTTATATTCAGACGATTCTTTTTTTAGTTCTTTTAGCTTGTCAATATTAGCTTTGAGACCTCTTGCAGAAGCTTCGGCCTGCTTATTCCATTTTTTTGAAAGCACCAGATTCGCGAGCTCTGACTGAGTCAACCCATTAATTTCTTCAGCGGCAGCCCCATACTGTAAGGCCATAGCTTTTAAAGCTTTTGTTTTTTCATCTTCTGGAGCGGTAGAATTTAATATAGCATCAACGTTACCAAGCTGCGCGGCATATTCAAGGGCTTTCTCATAGCTATAACCTAAGGCGTCCATCATAGCGCCATATTCTGTATCACTAACGCCAGCCTTTATTCCATATTTACCAGTCTTTTTATTATACTTCCAATTCTTTTTTTGGTCATCCGATAAACGATTATAATCATTAGAATCAATGCCACGTCTACGATTTAAAATGTCTTCGTAATCTTTAACCGCCGCAGCTGCCGCTGTCGATAAGGCTTGTGCAAGTTGATAAGCGCTGCCCTCAGTATAATAAAATGCATCTCCAATCTTAAAGAATGCATCACTAAGATCTGAGTCCATCTTAGTAATAAGATCATACTGTTCTTGAGAGAATGACATCATCGCATCTTGCGCAATTTGATTGGCCAACGTATAAGCTTCTGCTGCGGAATCAGCTTTATCAGCAACAGAAGGTAAAAGTCCTGAGAGAGATAAGAGGCGATCAGATAGATCATCAAGTGAGACTCCGAATGCGTCTTGAACGGCTTGTGCATCTGCCCCCGCATCTTGTAGAGACTGTACAAACTTTTCTATACCTTCCTTAGAAGTAAGGTCAGCATCAGCGAAAACATCATCGGCCTTATTTCCAAGAGAGTCAAATATTTTTGCTAATGATTTACCTTCTCCTTCAAAGGTTGTGCCTAATTGATAAATAGCTTTTCGAGCATCTTCCGAGGCACTCTCTAATTTGGTTATACCGGCCTCTTTCGCCCAGTCATCTACCTTTGTGTTTTGCTCTGTCGTAAGAATTGTAAAAGTGCTATTTTCTAAACCGGTCTGTACAGCTTTAAAAAATTCAGCACTGGTTATATTCTCTAAATCAAACTGTTGATTATAATATTTCCAGAGAGCTTCTTCACTTTGGCCTGTCTTTACAGCTTCTCCCGAAATGTACTTAATAATATCCATATAGCCGCTATCGCTATATTTTTGACTACCTTCCGCGGTGTTTACATCTATGCCCGCATATTTTTTAAGAAAAGCTAAATTATCATTAGTAACTTGACCAGTTCCGGTGTAATCTGATTTTAATTTGCTAAAATCTTTTTCATAACTATTCTGATATGCTTTTTGTCGTTCTACTTGTAAAGTTTTATAAGCTTTTTTCTCTTGATCACTAAGACCATCATAAAAAGCTTTTCCAGCTTCAGCCCCTGCTTTTTGGAAATCTGCTGCAACGGCTGCGCTAATTTCCTGTGCTAAGGCATTGTTTTTGTTTAAGTTTAAAAGTTTACCCTGATAAGTCCAGCGCCCCTTAGAGTCTTTTGAATAACCGTCGCGGTCTTTTAGAATATCATCTAAATATTGACCAACTGTTTTTCCTGTTCCTTCTATTTTTTGACTTTGCTCTGTAGAATCGGCGACCCAATCGACAGCCTTCATGACAGCAGCGTCAGCACGACTGGCATCTGCAGCCATACGTTCATCGCTATAATAATATTTACTATCAGGATCTCCGCCAGTAACAGCATCTTTAGCTTGCTGTAATGCCGCTGTATTATTTTCTAATGCGGCAATAGCTTTATTTAATACGGTAGAGCTTTCGACCTGCTTAAAGAAACTAATAAGCGCCTTCTCATCCCCGCCGAAAGCCTCCTTAGCCAGAGCTTTATCTTCCTCATTTAAGTTACCTTGTCTAATTCTTTGAATCTGATCTTCTGTAAAGCTTGCGCCTTGAACAGTTGCCAGACCCTCCATAATCTTATTTATTTCAGCAGGGTCTTTACCAGACTTAATAAATGCGGTAGAACCTAAGGCGCCGGCAGTTGCTCCAGTGGCCGCGCCCACTCCAGCTGCAGCTACAAGGCTGAAACCTCCCGATACTGGAGCAAGAAGCACACCTAATGCACCCCCAATAATTCCAGCAGCAGTGGCTATACCTTTTGCAGTTTCTTGTTCGGCGGTGGTAATATCTGTTGTAGCAACGCTTAATTGGTCAATTGCAGAATTATATTCTGCTGAAGCTTTTTTCGCTTGTAAAATAGCCGACGTCGCTTCGGCAGATTTTAATGCATTTTCTGTAGCTTTTTGATACTCGCTCCAAAAACTACTATCAGGAGTCCACTGTCCATTTTGATATGATACATGAGTAGACAAATTTGGGTTCTTCTCAAGAATCTCCCGAATTATCGTGTTAGATTCTCTTCGAGCTTCTTCATACTCGATAGTTCCTTCTGTCAACTGATCCATTGACGCGGTAAGATTGTTAAATTTATCCTTAGCCTGAGTTATATTACCAAGCTCCTCTGATAAAGCTTGTATTCTTTCTGTTGCTCCTGTCAAGGCGTCAGAATACAAAGATACCTGCTCATCAGAAGTCCTAACAAGCTTATCAAATATAGTAGTCACACCTTTGATAGCTAAATTCATTGCTACAACACTTAAAAGAAGTGTATTCATAGGTGTCATAAAACTACTAATAGACTTGCTTAAAGATTGAGCAGCGCTTTTCCCAAGGCTGTTTATCTTTCCTATGTTGCCTTTGAAATTCTTTAAACCGCCATTTACGTTAGGTAAGTTTTTATTAAACTTTTCCCATTCCGCGGCATTTAGTTCTTTACCTTCATTCCAGCCAGTTTTCCATCCGCTTTTTATACTTTGTCCAAAAGTTTCTTTTTTAATAGAAGAATTGTCGATTGCATCCTCTACTTTTTCGCCTACTTTTTTACCAATATTTTCACTTGTTTTAGAATCTGCTGTTGGAACTTTATTTTTATCTGCTCCAACTGCTCCGGTGCCATTTTCAGAAGTTTTAACCTTAATTTTCTTTTTTTCTTTATTACCAGTAGAAGCCTGCTGTGCCCCTTCCGTCATGCCCTCTTTAGTGGCTCGATAAATTGATTTTTTAGTAGCTTCATAAACTTCCTGTTGTGCCGCTACGGTGCCTTCTTCCGTTCCTTTCTTAACGTTTTCTACTACATTTTCAATTTTTGTTGAGCCAGTAATAGATTTTATACCGTTAAAAATCTTATCACCATATTTATCATAAGCTTTTCCTAAGGAGGTAAAAGTTTTAATAACCATTCCTAAAGTCAAAGCAAATGAAGCCACACTATTGTTCATCGTATCGCCGACGGTTATAATCTTGTTAATAATATTCAAGAATCCCGTCAGCATATCAACCGCGCCCTTAATAATCGCGCTGTTGCTAAGATTCATCGTAAACTCTTGCCAAGCATTATGTAAACGATTAATCTTACTCTCCAAAGATTCAATTGTTTTCTCAAACTGCTCCTGTGATGAACCAGCACTATTATATGCTGCATTTACAAGTTCAATAGTTCTGTCGTAGTTAGACATCATAGCAATGAAACGGCTCTGCTGTCTGCTACCTGCAGCCATCGTTGCAACATAACGTTGCTGGTTTACAGTTAAAGAATCCCATCTCTTAGCCAAATCAAGGAAAACATCATCAAGTTTTCTAAATTCACCGTTACTATCACGAAGTGCTACGCCGACCGAACGCAACGCCGTCTCAATCTTATTAGCATCAACCTGTTCTCCATCAACTTCAACAAGCTTGTTCGGATTCTTTTTCAGCTCAGTGAAACGTGCAACGATTGTTTTCATTGCAGTACCGGCTGTCTCTGCGGATTCACGAGTTGTTTCTATAATCTGTGAGAGAAAAGCTGCCGTAGTCTCAAATTCCATGTTTGCATTGTGCGCGATGGAGGCAGTTTTTGTCATTGCAGTCGAGATTTCTTGTGTATCCGAGGCGGTGATCTTAGCAAGTTCTGAATAAACATCATTAACCTTTTGCGCCGAAGCCTTGTTAATTTCCATGTTAAAACCACGAAGCGCGGCGGTCATCATGTTAGTCGCGTCGACATAATCCATTCCTGCGATACGTGCCATCTTCATCGTCTCAGTAGAGACTTCCATTACCTCGTTGGTTTTAAGACCTTGCTGGTAGAAGAGAGTGGCAGTTTCATACGCGCCGAGAGTCTTTGTACCAAGCTCGTTAGCCATTTTTGTATACTCGGGAAGCTGATCCCACATGTCGCCAACAGAAAAGTCAGTAACAACCGCTGTTGCAGTCATAGCTTTGTCAAGCTCGGTTACAGACTCATAGGCCTCTCTAACGGCACGCTTAAATAATTGAATTGCATTTTGAATACCAAAGAAATTCAATAGACTTTGGCGCAACGAATCGATATCTCTTTTTTGTGCGGCTAAGCGGTCAAACTGGTCAGAAACCTGTTCCATTTCATTTCCCATACTGCCCGCGCTACCAAGAGCAGATTGTAATGCTCTGTTTATTGCTTCAATAGCTTCTTCGGCACCTTTACCAGAACTATCCTTAATTGATTTTAATACTCCATTAAAATCTTCAAGGCTTTGAATTTTTGAAAAATCAACCCCAAAAGAAGACCAATCAATATCTTTTATGCTTTCAAGGCTCTTTTTTAATTCCTCAAATCTTGCCGTACCAATATCTTGTTGTTTTAGCGCGGTTAAGTTTTCTTTTGCTTTTTTAAGATTGTCATTCAGCTCGTTTAGTCGTTTATTAGCCTTGTTTATATTCTCAAATTCGCCCAGATCATAATTATCTAAATTTGCCTGAGCTTTCGCAACAGCGTTATGAGCTTTGGTATTTTGACCTTTCTTAGTAGAAACATTTTTCTTTAAGCGTTGTATTTCGGCTTGCGCAACCTCTGAGCCATTGTTCTTCTCACTTGCCATGAAGCTATCTAATTGATCTTGTGCTTCTTTAAGAGCCTGCTGGGTTGCTTCGGCTTTTTGAGTTGCTTGAACTAACACGCTGGCAAGCGCATTATAACCTTTTACAACTTGAGAAACATTATCTTTCTGTATCTGCCATTTATCAACTCGTTCTTGAGCCGCCTGCTCCTTTTTGTTGGCGTCTTCTACTGCAGCCGTATATTTACGGCGCGCGGCAGTCATTTGCTCAATAATCTTTACGGATTTTTGTAGGTTCTTTTCATCAACGCCCAAAAAATCAGTATCAATTCCAAGTCTTTGGAGCTTTTGCTCTATTGCTTTAATATCTTTTGTAATTTGATTTTGATCGGTAAACTTAATTACGCCATCCTTTGTGGACGCGCGCAAGTTCTTAATTTTTTCTGTAATACCGCTTAAAATTTGGTTAAATTCTTTTTGTGTAGATGCTCCTAAGTTTAAATTCGAGAGATTATCTCGCATTGTTTTCACAGTTTGATCTATATTATCAAGCTGAGTAACAATATTAATTTTTAGGGTTTCTTGAATTGTTCCTCCTTTCTTTCCCAAAACCTTTCCTCCTTATAAAAAATCGACATTAGTTTTAGAATTAAAACTAATGTCGAAACCTTATATATCACTATCTATATCGTCATTTAAATACATTAAATCCATAACTCTGGTGTTATTCCTTCCGCCTACTGGTATAGCCTTTGCGCGCAAAGTACTAACAACCGGAGTAGCATTTTTTCCCAAACGAATTGATAGGTCAGACACCAGTTTTAATCGTGGAATCGTTATAATTCCGGTCTTTGTAGCTCCAGACTCGTCATCCTTAAAACGAGTCTTTCCTATTAAGTGAAGATACCCATCAAAAGTTGATTGACCAACGCGTGCAATCGTAGCGCCGGAATTGTAAGCAAAACAATAATCCAATATCACATTAGTGTATGGCTTATCAATTTTGAAATGGGTCTCATCTACTTTTTCGTAAGAGATAATTTTCTCGCCAGTGGATTTATCATATATAAAAATTTTTGTATCGGGTGCAGGTGGATTTGAAAAAGTAATAACTCCATTCTCATCGCTTTCCTTTTCCTCATACTTCGGAACCTCAATGGATTCATTCTGTACGTCGAAAAGCCTTAGCCCATTCATCAAAGCAAATTGAGTTTTAGAGAAAACTCCTTGGGAAAAAATAAGCTGAACTTCCTTTGTTGTGTCCCAATCAACTCTTGCTCTGTTGTCAAAGCCTCCATTTGCACTTATATAGCTTTTAATTTCTTCGAAGTTAGCTATGCTAATGCGGTCAAATGCCGCGATTGTCTCCCCAACTTCGAACTTCCGGCCTTTTATCTCCATTGGATAAGTAGCTTTTAGTAGAACAGAGTACAGTTCTTTAAATCCAAATTGGGCGGTTTCAGTCATTTTATCACCTTAGTAAAAAGGCGGACGCCATTCGACATCCGCCTTTTTTAATTTTAATTTTTACTCGGCTTTAAGGTCGGTAGCATGGTAGATTGAAGTAGTCTCTGCGGTGGGATCAGAACCCTGACCAGCGAGCTTATACTTAACAAGACGTACCATCTTACCATCCGCGGGACGGAGTACGCGGAGGTTCATGTTGAACCATTATCTTACGAGGGACGCTACCCCTCTCTTTGGCTTTCGCCAAAAGTTGAGACTATATTTTTACCACATTGTGGTAGCTGCTCTTTCGGCTTTACTTAAAACCTACTTCCTTGCGGAATAGTCGTTGAACTTCATTCTAAATTTTTCCACTTAAACCCATAAGCAGTAACTCTTTTTCCAGCACACACGGAGCGTATATTTCTTCCGGCATTAGTATCTTTACCAATAGCTCGTGCGGCCTCATTTGCAGAAGAATATTTTCCAATAAACTGTCCATCTAAAGAGTATTGTCCAACCATTCTTCCTTGGGTCTTTATCTCTTTTATAGGTTCTGGAGCTTCCTCGCCTAAATAACGATAAATAAAACCCTTATAATGTCGTTTAGTACGGTTTAAAACTTGTTCAATATTTTGATAAAAACAATTAGCATCTTCGGCGGCCTCTTTAACACTATCAAACATTTGTAAAAAACGACCTTGTAAGTCATATTTTACAACTGCGCTCTTCCTTTTTCCGCGAGATTGATAGCTACATTTTCCACCTTTTTGTACGTTATAGCCATTTGGTTGTACTGTATTAAATAAGGTGATATAATATTCTTCTCGCTGATCTATATTTGTT
>OMDC01001071.1_pt1 | contig 10650 bp, 10 predicted proteins | sample 1674201 | NCBI WGS metagenome assembly OMDC01 (sample SAMEA103958152, study PRJEB25191) | human gut metagenome | biome: human-associated habitat [ENVO:00009003]; feature: intestine environment [ENVO:2100002]; material: feces | place: Germany | collected 2013/2015 | reverse complement strand
TCATCCAGCGTCGCTCGTTGCTTCATCTTCACCTCTCAGAATAAAAAAACGGCGGCCGATGAATTCGACCGCCGTTCCGAGACGCCTCGGCGAACCAAGGTTTCTCTACGTTGTATGCCATACAATAGCCGCAATCTCCGGACTTTTCAATGATAATCAGCCGTGCGCCCAAGTCTTTCCGTTGGTTCTACGGCGTGTCGCTGGCATGCGGCGCGATGTGCCTCATCCTCGCCATCGCCGCCGGGGTCTTCGGAGCCGCCGCCGGGGTCTTCGGCTACCTCGCGGGAGGAGAACGATGACCGAACGTTTCCTGAGCCTCAAGGAGGTCGGCGAGCGCCTCGGCGTGAAGAATCCAGCCGCGAAAGGCTACAACCTGCCGGAGCCGGATGCGCTGATCGGCGCGACGCGCGGCTGGCTGCCGGAGACCATCGACCGGTGGAACGCGGCGCGTCCCGGCCGCGGGGTCGGTGGCGGCAGACCGCGCAAACATCCCGAGGAGTAAGCGAAAGCCCCCGGTCGCTCGTCTGCGAGCGCCGGGGCGATTCTGTTGGCTGGGTGGAGGTTATCTGATGCCGTTGGCTTCGTGCCGTTGGAAGGCTTTTTGCATGTCTTTGTCAGTAAAGGGTTCGCCGATTGTCATGGATGCCTTTTGCATGAATAGCGTGTATTTCATCCAGTGGATGCTTCTGCCCAGCTTTGCGATCATCATGACAAGTGCATATATGGAGATGGCTGTGGATAGTCCCGGGCGCGACGGCCAGAGGCAGAGGGATGCCAGCGGGAGCACCGCCGTGATGGCTGTCCATGCGATGATGCTGACCCAGTTTCTGGATAGTTCGTCGTGATATCGGTCACGCGCGATTTGCATGTAGCGTGATTCCGATTGGTAGGACATGGAACAGATGAATGTCACTGCCGCCATGACGAGACCAGAGAGGGTGGATAGCGCCACGAAGAGGTTCTGCGAGACGTTGTCGTCCGGTACCGGTCTCCCGGAGATTGCCCAGATGATGATTGGGATGGCGGGGGCGAGCATGTCGACGCTCGGATGTGCGGCTAATGCGTCGCCGAGCGTCGATTTTCTGCTCATGTCATGCTCCTCGCGATATTTCGTATAGGTAAGTTTGCTTTTCGGTGCAGACTTTTACGAGGTGGTCTATGAGGTTGGTGAATTGTCTTGGCTCGTTTTCGCCGATGATGATGTCCTCCTGTTCCACGACGGGATGACTGACGAGGTTGAGTTCGAGGAGTTTGCCTGCGAGGTCGGTGCCGCTGACCTGCATTTGCTTGTTCTGTTTTACGGCGAATGCGACCAGGTCGCTCACCGTGCCTTTGAGTTTGCGTCCCGCACTGGGGAAGAAGCCGTCTTTCGGTATGGAGACTTTGATTTCCACGTCGAGGTCGGTTCCGATCGCATCGGCCATTTCGCGATAGAATTCGCCTGTCTTGCCGCCCTCCTGCGCCGTCGAGTCCAGGTATCGTCTTGTTGTGAATCCGGCGGTGAATGACGACAGTTCTTTGAGCTCCCTTTCGAAACGTTCGATGCTGTCCACCGTTACCACGGGCTGTACGTCCCATTCGAATTCCCCTCCGGGAGACCAATAATGGTCAAGCGCTTTTTTCAGCGGTTCGGAGCTTTTGCCGGCGGAGCCGCTGATTCTTCCGATGAGCGCGTATTCGGGAAAGAACGCGAATGCCGACGATTTGGCCAGATCGCCCCTTTCCCCCGCCAGGTAATTATCCATGTAATCCGTTACACGTTCGTTCTCGCGGTCGATGTATTGCATGAAGGTTGGGTCGAATTGTTCGGATACGCTGAGAATGGGATATTCTTTCCCCAGGATGGCGTCATATCTGATGCCATCAATGGCTTTCTCCTGCCATTTCATGGAATCCAGATCGGCGAGTCGGCTTTCCCAGTCCACATCCTCCACAGGCCTGTATGATACGGCCTCGCGGGATCTTAAGCGGAGCCAGTAGAAAGCGACTGTGCGCTGTATCGTTTTGGGCATCATGCCTCCCAACCTCGTTGTTCTCTCGGCCGTCTCTTTGCGGCTCTATGGAGATTCTACAGGCGGATCCGTGGTTCCGTGTTTTTCTCTATCTCAAACTTGACGTTATGCGCATTATGCGTATAATAGAGGGTATGAGGTTCAAGGAGATCGAGAAGCGCCTGCTGGCCGACGGCTGGGTGCTCAAGTCGCAGCGCGGTAGCCACCGCCAATACGTGCATCCCGTGAAGCCTGGCAAGGTCACGCTGCCGAACCATACGGGCGATCTGGACCCACGAACCGTGAAGAGCATATGGAAACAGGCCGGAATCAACGAACGGAGGACGAAATGAAGCTGGTCTACCCGATCATCCTCTACCCGATGGAGGAGCATGAGGGCGGCTACACCGTCGAGGTGCCCGACCTGCCCGGCTGCGTCACCGAGGGGCATGATCTCGCCGACGCGCTGGATATGGCGCGTGACGCGGCGAGTGGCTGGATCCTCGACGAGATGGAGGACGGGCGCGCCGTGCCGCATGCCAGCAACATCACCGACGTGAAGCCCGACGAACCGGACGGCATCGTCAGCCTCATCTCGCTGGATATGGACGCCTATGCCGAGAAGTACGGCAGCAAGGCGGTGCGCAAGAACGTGACCATCCCCGCATGGCTCGACACATTCGGCGAGCGCAACAACATCAACTATTCGCAGGTGCTGCGCGAAGGGCTCGAAAGCCGCTACCGCGCCCTGCAGGATGCCTGACTGCCATACGCCGAAAGCCCCGGCGCTCACACTTGCGAGCGCCGGGGCTTTCGTTTGTTCGCCTTATGCGGTCTCCTCGATGATTTCGGCTTCGATGATGTCGGTGTCGTCGTGGAGGTCGGGGATGGCCTGGTCGAGCAGGGCGGCGAGTGATGCCGTGTCCCTGTGGGTGTAGTGGTTGGTCATCGTGATGCTGGTGTGGCCCATGATGGCGGTGCGTGCGTCGTCGGGCATGTTGGCGCGGGCTGTCATGCTGGCGGTCCAGTGGCGTGCGCTGTGGATGGTGACCGGCGGGAGGCTGGCGGCTTTCAAGGCCTTGTTCCAGTTGTGGCGTTCGGTGGAGCTGCGCACGGGGTTGCCTCGTGAGTTGGTGAATATGAGTTCGCGCGGGCCTATGTCGAGTCGTTTGACGCGCGCCCACAACCGTTGCCACAGGCTCGTGGATATGGGTACGAACCGGTGGGCGGCGTGGGTTTTGGGTGTGGTGAGCCACAGGATGCCGTACAGGTGCTCGGCTTTGAGCCAGGCGGGTATCACGGCGTCCTCCGGTTTGCCGTATTGCTGGATCTGCTGCTGCACGTTGATGCCGGGCACGCCGTCGCGTTGCTCCAGCTCATAGGGCATGAGCGCATATCGTTCGCCCTCCCTCATGCCGGCGGCGAACGCGAGTTCGAACAGCAGCATCCAGGATTCGTCCACGTCCACGGTCAGGGCCGGGCCGCGGCGTTTCGCGCCGCGGTTGGGCACGGCCTCGATCAACTGTTTCGGCTGGTCGGGTGAGAGGATCCTGGTCTCGGTGGGCTCCACCCTTGGCGGCTTGACCCTGCGGCATGGATCCACGGGGATGAGCTCCTCGAGCTCCGCCTGGTCAAGCATCATCTTCAGGCTCACGAAGTGGTCCTTGAGCGTGGAGGGAGCGAGCCGCTTGGAGAGCACGCGCATGCACTTGCGGATATGGTCAGGTGTCAGGTCCGTGAGGCGGATACAGCCGATGACCTCCATGCACGCGTGGATCCTGCCGGCGCGTGTGCGGTATGTGGTGGGTTTGACGTTGAGCCGGTATTCCTCCAGCCAGCGCTCCGCGTAGTCCTTCAGGTACGGGCTCTTGGCTCCGGGCAACAGGCCGGTGCGCTCCATCTCGGCGACCTTCGCGCCGAACCGTTCGCGGGCATCGGCCTTGGTGCGGCCGCTCGCCGCTATGAACCGTTGTTTGCCGGTGGCGGGATCCCGGCCGATTTCGCGGCGGAACTCCCATCGTCCATCCGCGCGGTGGATGATGCCGCCCGCGCCCTTCGTGCGCCGCGAACGTCCGCCCGTCTTCCGTGTGGTCTTCGCCGTCATGGTGTTCTCCTTGTGTCCGAGAGCACTCAATGAGCGTCCACGCACATGGCGAGAACCGTTACGGCGAGCGTACTCCGGGGTTTTCCGGAATTACACTCTATTTACACTCTATCGCCGCGTAAAACGGCGGAATACGTGCGTAAAACGGCGGTTTTCCGCGAATCGAAAAACGGCGCGATTCCAACGTTCCGACACCCCGGAACCCTTGGAATCACGCCGTTTTCTAGGGTCTGAAGACCCTACTTGGAAACGTTGAACTTGAATTCGACGATGTCGCCGTCCTGCATGACGTAGTCGCGGCCTTCCTGACGGAGCTTGCCTTCCTCCTTGATCTTCGTCATGGAGCCTTCGGCGGCAACGAAATCGTCATAGGAGACGATATCGGCCTTGATGAAGCCCTTTTCGAAGTCGGTGTGAATCACGCCGGCGGCCTGCGGGGCGGTGTAGCCCTTGTGGATCTGCCATGCGCGCACTTCCTTCTCGCCTGCGGTGAGGAAGGTGGACAGACCGAGCGTGTCGTAGCCGACGCGTGCCAGCTGGTCGAGGCCGGATTCCTCAAGGCCGGCGTCGGCGAGCATTTCGCGCGCGTCGTCCTCGTCGAGTTCGGTCAGGTCGGCTTCGAATTGCGCGTTGAGGAAGATGGCCGGAGCCGGAGCCACGGAGGCGGCGAGCTTGGTCTTGAGATCCTGGTTCTGCAGTTCGGAATCGTCCACGTTGAACACGTAGATGAACGGCTTGGCGCTCATCAGGTGCAGGTCGTAGACGGAGTCCTTGTCGAAGCGGCCTTCGCGGGCGGCCTTGTCGATGGTCTCACCGGCTTCGAGGATCTCCTTGGCCTGCTTGACGGCGTCCATGTAGGCCGGCTCGATCTTCTTGCCGCGCAGATCCTTCTCCAGCTTCGGCAGCGCGTTCTCGATGGTCTGCAGGTCGGCGAGGATGAGCTCGGTGTTGATGGTGTCGATGTCGTCGGCCGGATCGACCTTGCCGTTGACGTGGACGATGTCGTCGTCTTCGAAGGCGCGTACGACCTCGCAGATCGCGTCGGCCTCGCGGATGTTGGCGAGGAACTTGTTGCCCAGGCCTTCGCCTTCGGAGGCGCCCTTGACGATGCCTGCGATGTCGACGAAGGTGACGGTTGCCGGCACGATCTTCTCGGTGTGCACGAGCTTGGCGAGCACCGGCAGACGGTTGTCCGGCAGCGGCACGATGCCGGTGTTCGGCTCGATGGTGGCGAACGGATAGTTTTCCGCCAGCACGTTGTTACGGGTCAATGCGTTGAACATGGTGGACTTGCCGACGTTCGGCAGTCCGACGATTCCGATAGTAAGAGACATGGTTCCTTAGTTTAGTATTAGGCTTCGATGGCGTCGACCGCTTTGATCACGGCACCACGGAACGCGCTTTCCTCCAACGATGCGACACCCTTGATGGTGGTGCCTCCTGGAGAGCAGACGGCGTCCTTCATGGCACCCGGATGGGTTTCGTTGGCCAGGTACAGTGCGCCGACGCCTTCCACCATCTTTGCGGCCAGACGGTAGGCGGTGGCGCGTTGCAGACCGTATTTCACGCCCGCGTCGCCGAGCGCCTCGATGTACATGTCGGTGAATGCGGGCGCGCAGCCGGCGATGCACATGCCGATGCCCATATGCGCGGAGTCGACGCGTTCGATGAGGCTGATCGATGAGAACAGCTTTTCGAACGTCTCGTTTTGCGCGTCGGTCAGCGTGTTGTCGGTTTCCGTGACGAGCACGCCTTTGCCGACGGCCATCGGCGTGTTCGGAATGGTGCACTGGATGTGCATCGCGCCGAAATCGGCGCCGAACAGTTCACGGTATCTGGCGAGATCCCAGCCTGCCGCAATGGATACGACGAATGTGCTTTCGTTAGCGAGCGCGCCGGCGATTGGTTTGATGACGCTTTCAATCTGGTACGGTTTGATGGCGATGATGACAACGTCGGCCGCGTCTGCGACTTCGGCAGCGGTGCGCAGCGGTGTGGCACCAACCTTCGCCGTGGTTTTCTCCAGTTTGTCGTAATGCGCGGCGCACGCCACGATGTCAGTACCGTCGATTGCACCTGCCGCGACAAGTCCTTCGGCAATGGCCTGTGCCATGTTGCCGTATCCGATGAATCCGATGGTTGGGTTGGACATGGTTTCTCCTTGTTGTTCCCGGTTCCTATTTGATATCGATATATGGATGGATTGTCTGCGTCAGAACAGTTCTTCCAGATCTCCCCTGTTCAGTGCTTCGTTGAACAGGCGTTTGAAGACCACGGAACCATGCACGCCGTCATGCTCGAATTCGTTGGTGGTCCAATAATGTGAACGACCGACGCGGGACAGCGTGTCGAGCTGCAATCCAGAATCTACGTACATGTCGTCGAAATAGACGGCAGCCTGCAGCGGAACCTCATTGCGCGCCAACTGGTCGGCATCGTAGATCGTGCCGAAATGCGTGTCTTCCATAAGCACGTCCATGGCTGGTTTGAACGGACGCAACGCACGTTCCTGCTCGAACATCCACGGGAACATGGCCTCGCCGGTGAAATTAAGCGGACGGATGTCACCCGCGAATTCCGGATGCTCGCCGCGCACGCGCTGGGCGGCCCAGCAAATCGGCGTTTCCAGCTCGCCGTTGGCGTAGATGAACTCCTGCAACGGCCAGTACAGCGGGCGAGACGAGGTCGCATCCATCACGGAAGACAGGAATTCGTCAGACAGTTCCGCCGAGGTCGAGGCCGAACCGTCGCCGTCGAGGAATGCCTGGTCAAGAATCCAATGCACGCGTTCGAAACTTGGCTTCATGCCGAAATCGGATCCCAAGCATTGGAAGCGTTCCACCGTGAGCGGATCGCCGTTCGGCAATGCGACCTTGCGCGACTGCAGAATGTCGGCGACGGCCGCGGCACGTTCGACATCGATCGGGTAACGCTCGTAGAACTGCTTCGTCTTTGCCGCCATGCGCGGGAACGTATGACGGTACACGTCGGTCGCATCGGCGGGAACATGAGGAATGCCGCCCGTGGTGAAACTGGCGATAACCCCTTGCGGGAACAGCGAAAGATACGTCAGCGTCAGGAATCCGCCATAGCTTTGACCAAGCGTGGCCCAACGTGCGCCCCCGAATTCGGTACGACGCAGATGCTCGAAATCACGAACGATCGAATCGGCGAGGAAGCGCTTCAAAAACGCGGCACCGGCCTTGCCGCCGCCATCCATGTCCTCAATCACATGCGTATCGACACGAGACGAACGCCCAGTACCACGTTGATCCGGCAACACCACACGGAAATGCTTGATGGCCTCCTCAATCCAACCATCGGAACTTGGACCGAGCGGACGGGGGCCGGAACCACCGGGACCACCCTGCAGGAACACGAGCAGCGGAAGATCATCATGCACATGTTCGGGAGCGGTGACCACACGGTAGAACAGGCTGATTGATTCGCCATCGAACCCATGACCGGGCTCGTGGCCCGTCCAATCCAACGGCACCTTGATGGAACGATCCTCAATATGCAATCCGGGCACGTAGTATTCGCTCAGCAACGTCATGCATTCACCTTCCCTTTGGCGTCATCGGCATGTTCAATCCGGGTAGTGACTTCTTGATGGCTTCCATCCCACCCACATGCGGAGACAACCTTACCTCACAAAAGCGGCTTTATCCTGCCGCTATTTCATTCCCGCGCATGATGGCGTCACAGCATATCTGGCGCTAGGGTGGAACGTATGTCGAATCTCAAGCAGCGTCTCTTGTCGTGGATGCATGGTCATGTCTTCGCAGGCGATCTCATCATCACGCTTGTCATAGGTGTTCTGCTGTTCGGCGTGACCGGCGGCATCACCTATAATCCGGGATTGCTGTTTGACCTTAAGCCTTCCACGCAGATGGCATGGGAAGCGGCAATGCTTATCCCGCTGCTGATCCGTCGATGGCGGCCGCAGACCGGAGCGTTGCTCTGCGTGGCATTGACCTTGGCGCATCTCATATTCGGCCCCTGCCTGTTGGGCGCCGATATTCTGGCATTGTTCATGCTGTATTCGGTGATCGTCTACGGCAATCCCAAAAACACGAAAGCCTTCATTATTCTGGCGTTGACCATCGGTCTTCTGGCTTCGGCGCTGGCGGCATGGACCATGTCCAATGGACCGCTGCTCACCGGAGGCAAAGTGCATACATGGAGCAGCTGGAATGGCTCAAATCCGAATGGCGTTATGGCCACGGAAGACACTCTCGGTTCCATCTACACAGGAACATCCATGTCGGAAGTCGCCGACATGATGGCGCAATCCATGCTGGTGCTGACGCCGATTTTCGAAGTATGCATTATTTCCACCGTCATTGTAGCGTTCTGGCAGCGCGCCCGTCTGGCAACCGTTCGCATGATGCGGGAACGCAATGAGGCAATCGCCGCGCGAGACCAGGATGAACGCGATATCGCCGCGTTGGCGGAACGCGCACGCATCGCACGTGACATGCACGATGTGGTGGCGCACACCCTGTCGATCATCATCGTGCAGTCTGACGGCGGTCGCTATGCAGGCACGCATGATCCCGCGGTGGCCAGAAACACCATGGAGACGATTCGACACGAATCGGAACGCGCACTGCATGACATGCAACGTCTTCTGGGAGTATTCGGGGGTTCACCGCACGCCGATTATAACGATATCGGCAATCTTGTGGAACAAGCGCAAAACGTCTCCCCCGACATTCGAATCCGACGGAATATCACCGGCACCGCCAGCCCAGAACAACTCAGCGAACAAGCCTCGATAGCTTCCTACCATGTAGTGCAGGAGGCGCTGACGAATATCCGCAAGTATGCGGGGCCGCACGTCGATGCGCATATTAAAGAGTCATGGAACAACGGTTTGCTCACTTTGACCATCACCGACAATGGTCGTGGCGCGGCGGCCAATATCGACGGGCATGCGCCAGGTTACGGCCTGCTGGGCATGAAGGAACGCATCGAATCGGCCGGAGGCTCGTTGCAGGCTGGCCCTCAACTCGGCGGAGGCTTCGAAGTCATGGCCACCCTGCCTTACGGCGGTAAAGAACAGGTGACAGACGAAACCGGCGAACAGTATGCCTCGGAACAGTCCGAATCGTGCAACACAACTGCCATATCCAGCAAAGCGAGATTATCCGACGAAGCAATCGCGTCTCACACAGCCGTTAACATATCGGCGCGAATCCCAGATCAACCATCGGAGCGGACGCAGGAAACCAACCAACCGACCGGTCGCGATCATCGTTCGAATGCCCTGCAACATTTGCGCATCACCGCACCCAATCTGCATGATTTGCTCAAATCGTTGAAACTGAAATCCGTAGAATTTGCAAATACATCCAATTCGCGAGGGCCGAATTGGGTGGAACGTGTTTCCGCATGGACGCAGCACCATTATGTGCTCATGGATTCCGTTGGTGCCGTGGTATTGGTCATGCTGCTGAATCGCATGTCGATTACGTTCCTTTTTGATAGTTCACCTCTTGCGCAGCTCTCTCATGCGATCGCTACCTGCTGCATATTGGCGCTGTCCCTTCGACGCAGGTTCCCCGAGACTTGCGCGCTTATTGTGTTCGTATTGTCAGTTGTGCAATTGTTGTTTTTGGGATCGATTGAGGTTGGACATATCGTAGCGTCGCTGTGTGCTCTGTATTCAGCCGTATTGTATGGACGCGAACACGCATGGCGTTGGACCGGTCCTGCCGCTGTCACCTGTTCGGTGCTGATGGGCTTGAAAATCGCGGCCGATCAACACGGATACATTACCTTGTTCGGCGCCATCACCGCTTCCGTGGGCTTGACAAAACCGGTTTCAGCCGCGTCAAGCAGTACTGCGGCGTTTTTTACCGGCGTTATGTATACGGTTGCGGTGTTGATACTGTGCGCCGGCATTATGGCATGGGCGCGTTGGACTCGCTCCAGTGATTCAAACGCACTGGTGTTGCAGGCGCGAGAGGAAGCGCTGGTGGCCGAGCAGGAGAAGCAGCGTATTCTCGCGGCGAATATGGAACGCGACCGTATCAGTGCCAGCATTCAGGCTGAAGTCACCGCCACGCTGAACAGCGTGATTAGTCAAGCCGTCGATGGTATCCGCATGTTGGACGCTGCCGAAGCACAAGGCAAAGAGCCTACTGCCGACGAGATTTCCGCAGCGTTCAAAGCCATCGGAGAACAGGGGCGCGCCGCGCTTAAGCGTATGCGCGAACTGCTCGGAGTGCTTCGTGAGACTGGTTTCAGCGATGACGCTCATGCCGGTAGCGCGAGCGAACTGCAGTTGAGGCCCGCAGCACCGCTGGAGGAGCAGCTGCAGCGCGCGTCTCGATAGCCGGTTCAAGTTTTCAGGGAGATGTAAGGGTTTATTTTGCACTGTGAGCGGAACAATGCCGATAAAGTGGAGAGTATGAGTGAAGAACAGAAGATTCATGTGGTCATCGCCGATGATCAGGAATTGGTACGTGCCGGTTTCGCGATGGTGATCGGCTCGCAACCGGATATGGCGGTTGTCGGCCAGGCGCGCGATGGCGCGGAAGCGGTGGC
>OMDC01001059.1_pt1 | contig 10726 bp, 5 predicted proteins | sample 1674201 | NCBI WGS metagenome assembly OMDC01 (sample SAMEA103958152, study PRJEB25191) | human gut metagenome | biome: human-associated habitat [ENVO:00009003]; feature: intestine environment [ENVO:2100002]; material: feces | place: Germany | collected 2013/2015 | reverse complement strand
AAAAATGTGTCGGAAGTCACTCTGTTATAAAAGGTAGCCCAATTCTTCCGGCACATTTTTTATGCCATTCTGAACGACAATCGTTTCCAGCTTTTATTAAGAATCAAAAAAAGGACGTAACCGGCATTCTTCGAATTTCTAGCCAAAGTACTTTGGCTTTAAGGAGAGTATCATCATAGGACGATTCAGCCAACCTGGGAAACCAGCTGACAGACCATCTGGCGGACGGATATAATGTGAAACTGGAGGAAATAGAAACCTTATCGGCAACATTAATCAGCCGGAAGATTACGGACAAAAAAAACACAATCCGCTTCGGTACATTTTTGACAGCGACAGTCTGCTTTTTTAAATGAAAAAGCAGGATAACACGGATATAGTTTGTTGACTATCCGTACCATCCTGCCATCCGTTTTTACCCTATCTGCGTTAAAAGAACAGACTGTCAGCTTTACAGATTATTCTTGTAAATATTCGCCATCACCTTCTGGTATTGATTCTCAATCTGCATATACGCCTGAAGATTCTTATAAATACTTTCCGTTTCCACAAAATATTCAATCAATGAAATTTGTCCCTCGGTCAATGCTTGCTTCAATAAATCCAGCGAACGGTACATCAAAGGGACATCATACGCATTCATGGCATCCTTCAACTGCTGCATCTCATTGAAGAGAGACATCAGAGAAGCTTCAACCTGATCTTTAGCATTTTCTTGCATCAATTGTGCGCTGATAGCCTGTGCCTTGGCTATCTTTACCTTTTTACGATTCTGAAACAAAGGCAAGGAGCCCCCTACCACAAAACCATTCATCGAAACCGCATCATCCGTGTTACGGCGAAAACCGGCTTCCAGTTTCGGCAACCATCCTTGACGGTCTACCGAAACCTGCTTCTCGGCGGCACGGGCAGTGGCGACGGCGGCCTGCAAGTCAAGGTCTGATGCCATCACTTCATCCCGCATGACATTGTAATCATTGATTTCCTGTATGGCAGGGTATGTGGTTTCAGCAAATTCTAAAGGCATGTTGCCGTTCATGGCAAGCAGAGATTGCAAGGCAGTGCGGTGGGCTGCGCTGTTTTGGGCAACTTCCGTCTGCACATTCATACGTTCCATTTTGATTTTATTGACTTCCAATATGTTCGCATCACCGGTAGTCAGACGCTTTTCATAAAGTGCCTGTAATTCATCTGCATTTTTCATACGGATATCCATCAATGTTTTTTCCTGATTCAACAGAATAAGGTCTAGACAGAGATTCTTCGCATTCAGCAGAATATCTCGGCGAGCAGCCTGTTGTTGCTTGTCCACCGCTTCGTTCTGCAAAGTAGCCTGCCGGTTGCGGGCAATATACTGAGTAGGAAAATCAAAACCTTGCGAAGCAACGAATTCCGTACCGTGACCACCTTCGGCACCATTACTGTAAAAAGAGCTGTAGCTCACCGTAGGATCAGGCAAGTTGTTGTTTGTCCGGTTTTCCATCTTGGTCGCATCGGCGGCATGTTTCTGTGCCTTGAGCTCTTTATTGTTCTGCTCGATGCTTTTCAAAATGTGCTCAATACTCTGGGCCTGCATCAGCAAGGGAGAGCAGAGGGCTATTATAACTAAGATTCGTTTCATATTATTTCTATTATTTCTTCTTTCGGTTCATCAGTTCATAAACAATCGGAATAATGAAAGCGTTCAGGAAAGTCGATGTCAAAAGACCTCCAAGAATAACTTTCGCCATCGGGCTTTGTATTTCATTACCCGGCAAATCGCCACGGAATGCCAAAGGTATCAAAGCCAGCGCGGAAGACAACGCAGTCATCAGGATAGGGTTCAAACGGTCTAACGAACCGTGAAGAATGCTTTCTTTCAAATCCATACCTTCTTCGCGCAACGTATTGTAATGACTTATCAACAACATACCATTACGGGTAGCAATACCAAACAACGAGATAAAGCCGATAATAGCCGGAATGCTTATCTCACCCGTTGTTATCATCAATGCAAATACCCCACCAATCAACGCCAAAGGCAAATTCAACAAAATGACTCCACTTTGGGCTGCATTCTTAAACTGGGTATAAAGCAACAGGAAGATAACCACGATACTCATAAACGAAGTGAGCATCAGCGTACGGCTGGCCGCCTGCTCGCTTTCAAACTGACCGCCATATTCCACATGATATCCTTCGGGAAGCTTGATTTGCGCATCAATCCGTTCCTGTATATCATTCACCACGCTGCGCAAATCACGGCCGCTGGTATTGGCTGAAATCACAATCTTACGCTTCACGTTCTCACGGCTGATGGTATTCGGTCCCATGGCAGAAACCACATCGGCTACATAGTTGACAGGGATTTTCTGACCGTCACCGGTATCAATCATCAGGTTGCGCACCTTCTCCATCTCATCACGCACCTCATCCTTGGTACGGACAATAAGATTAAACGCTTTGCCTTCTTCATATACCTGTGAAACAACTTCACCCGCCATGTTCACTGATACAAACTCGGCAAACTCCGGTAAAGAAATACCGAATTTGGCAAGCATCTCGCGTTTGGGAACAATCTTGAGCTGCGGACGTTCGATTTGTTGTTCCACATTCAAGTCGGCAATACCCTCCACACTGCTGATGGCATCCTTTATCTGATTACCGATGGCAAACATCTTGTTCAAATCATTACCAAACAGTTTGATGGCAATGTTGGCCTTGGTACCCGAAAGCATGGCATCGATACGATGGCTGATAGGTTGGCCTATTTCGATATTCGCACCGGTAATGGTAGATAACTTGGCACGCACATCGGCTACCAGTTCCTGGCGGGAACGGTCTTTCAATTCAAACGGGGCCTCAATTTCACTCACGTTAACCCCTAATGCATGCTCATCCAGTTCGGCACGTCCCGTTTTACGGGCTACAGTCTGTATTTCGGGAATAGACATCAGCAACTCTTCCGCACGGTGTCCCATTTTGTCCGATTCTGCCAAAGAAATTCCCGGCAATGAACTGATATTAATGGTGAACGAACCTTCATTGAAAGATGGCAGAAAACTACGTCCTAATGCAAAAAACATAACCAATGCCACCGCAAACAGTCCACCTGTAAAACCCAATACTACGGATTTATGATTCAAGGACCATAACAAGGTATTGCGGTAATGCTTTTTCATCCATACGGCTACAAATGCCTCTTTGGGTAATCCTTTACTTTTATTATTACCTAACAGATAGCTGCACAGTACCGGAGTCAGTGTCAAAGCCACTACCGTAGAAGCAAACAACGCCACAATAAAGGCAATGCCCAGCGGAACCAGCATACGACCTTCCATTCCTGTCAGGAAGAACAAAGGAACAAAGCTGACTACAATAATCAAGGTAGAGTTCAAGATAGGCATACGCACTTCCTTCGAAGCATTGAACACGACTTCAATCACGCTCTTACGTTCCCCTTCGGGCAACAAGCGATTCTCACGCAAGTGCTTCCATACATTTTCCACATCCACAATGGCATCATCCACCAACGAACCAATGGCAATGGCCATACCACCCAAACTCATGGTATTGATGGTGAGTCCCATATAGTGAAGAGTCAATATAGAAACAATCAATGACAACGGAAGGGTTACCAATGAAATAACCGTGGTACGTACATTGGCAAGGAACAGGAAGAGAACAATCACCACAAAAACAGCACCTTCATACAACGAATCCTTCACATTACCGATAGAGCTTTCAATAAAACGGCTCTGACGGAAAATATCTGTAGAAACGTGCACATCAGCCGGAAGATTCTTCTGCAAATCCTTCAATGCGGCTTCCAACTGCTCTGTCAGTTCAATAGTCCCGGTCTTGGGTTGTTTGGTAACGGTCAGCAGTACGGCAGGTTTTCCTCTCTCCGAAGCAGTACCCAGTTTGGGTTCCTGCGAACCAATCTTCACATCGGCAATATCCTCCAATGTAACGGGCACCCCTTCCACCGTCTTAATGACGGAACGTGACAACTGATCCACATCATGACTGGAAAGCACCCCGCGAACAATATATTCGTTTCCATATTCATAAATCACTCCGCCATTGGCATTCTGATTCATGTTACGGGTAACGTTCATCACCTCTGCCAACGTAACATTGTAATGTTTCATGCGGGCAGGGTCAAGCAACACCTGATATTCCTTGATATCACCTCCCAGCACGGCAACCTGTGCCACACCTCCCGTAGAGAGCAGGCGCGGACGGATAGTCCAGTCTGCCAGTGTACGGAGATCGAGCATGGAAGTAGTATCCGAAGTCAGACCGATAATCAGCAATTCACCTAAAATAGAGGATTGAGGTCCCATGGTAGGTTTACCTACATTCTCGGGCAATTCCTCGCTGACCAAGGACAATTTCTCACTAACAATCTGACGGGCCAGATAGATATCGGTATCCCATTCAAATTCCACCCACACAACGGAAAAGCCATTGGTGGAAGATGAACGCACCCGGCGCACATGGGTCGCACCGTTCACGGCAGTTTCTACAGGAAAGGTTACCAATTGTTCCACCTCTTCGGCGGCCATACCATTCGCTTCGGTCATAATCACTACAGTCGGCGCATTCAAATCGGGGAACACATCGACTTCCGTATGAAAAGCCGTGTAAGTACCGCCGATAAGCAGCAAAACCGACGCCACCAGAACCAATATACGGTTCTGAAGGGAAAAATGTATAATCTTATTTAGCATAGGACGGCTGATTAATGTTCATGACTATGAGCCGGAATCGCATTGCTGGCCGATGCTAATTTCACCTGATAGGCTCCTTTTGTTACCACACGGTCACCGGCTTTCAAACCGGTCAGAATCTGCACTTTCTTTCCGTTGCTCGCTCCCAAAGTTACCTCCTGTTTCTTATATCCTTCCTCATCCAGTTGCAGATAAACAAAGTACAAACCTTGTTCTTCGGTCAATGCTGTAACAGGTAAGGCCAGCACATCGGGCATTTCCGACGAGAGCAGATACACCTCCACATACGAACCGGGAATCACATCTCCCCGATTATCAAATTCGAAAGTTACAGGCACATAAAAAGAAGTACCACCGGATGCTTTACCATAAGAAAGCAGACGCCCTTTCAACTCACCCAGCTCATATACCTTATTATCGTATGGAGTCTTGAAGTTTGCCGACTGGATGCTATGCAGATAACCATAATATTTCTCGGAAACATCTGCACGAAGGAACAGACGACGGTTCTGAGTGATACTCACCAAAGGCTGGCCTACCGACACATAGTCACCTTCCTGCACCAGACAATTCTTGATATAACCACCTAAAGGAGCTGTGACGGACACACCTGTCTTGGTCTGGTTCTTTGAAATAGCCTCGTATGCCAATAATGCATTTTCATAACTCTCCTTAATGGCATTGAAATCTTTCTGTGATATTATCTGACTTTTTACCAACTTGGTGGCACGTTCATATTCTTTTTTGGCGGTTTCATATGCGATACGGGTACGTTTTACAGGGTCTCCGTCCGGCATATTCTCAGCAGAGATATTCAGAATGGGAGCCCCCTTGCTCACACTCATACCGTCCGTTACCGGATGGCGGAAAGAAACCACACCGGCTACATTGGCGACTACTACGCTTTCATCGCCTTGTGCTGCCTGCACCTGACCGCTGGTCGTTATCACCTGACGGAATGATTCAGGCCGGATTATTTCCGATTCTACCCCGGCTGCTTTTGCTTTTTCTGGAGCCAGAATTATCTCATCGGAATGTCCGGCTGCAGAAGCTTCCGCTTCATGATTATGCCCTTCGTGACCTTCATTCTCATGGTCGTGGTTTTCTTTTTCATGGTCATGCCCTTCGTGATTATGGTCATGCCCTTCGTGGTCGTGATTATGTGCTTCCTCCGTTCCATGATCGTGTCCTTCGTGATCATGACCCGATTTACTGTTGCAAGAGCCTAAGAGGAACAAGCCTAAGACTCCCATAAAGATAAGTTTCTTCATGATGATATTATTTGTTCTTACTTTTTACTAAATGCAAAATTAGTGTAAAGAAAATGCAACAAAGTTGCGGATAAAAAGATAAACTTTCTATCTGTTAAGCAAGAACATCGCAAGGAGGAGCACGCAACCCCTTTACGTGGGGAAGACACGTAGAATGCAGTTTTTCTAAATAGTAATTATAAGGTAATGTGTTGTGTTCTGTCAACCGCAATGAAAGCGCCAATACATCCGTCACCGTATATAACAGCAAACAAAACGAATAATCAGGAGAAACACTGTCTTGGGCCCGATCCGGAGTTACACTTTTAAACTTGGTCACACATCCGGCATTACATGTATGATTCTCATCAGAACTATTATTATGCTGCTGATGCTGCACGGAACATTGACAGCCGCACAAAGTCATATCATGCTGCAAACAAAGAATTTCCCGGTGATGATGATGAGGCAGAACAGATGCTGTCAACATGATAATGCTGACCAACATCAATACCCATGCTATGTATCGTCTCCGTTTCATCGGGCACAAAAATAGGTGTTTATCATGTAAATTCCAAAAAGAAAGCATGGTAAATGCCAAATTATCAGCAATTACCATGCTTTTATTATCTTTTATGTATAAAGCTTACCAAATAGAGACACGTTTTTCAGGAGCCAAATACATAGGATCCCCCTCTTTAATGCCAAAAGCATCATACCATGCACCAATTTGAGGGAGTGCTCCGTTCACACGCCATCTGCCCAATGAATGTGGATCAGACTTTGTTTGCAAACGAATCTGCTCGTCGCGGATATTGCCAGCCCACACTCCGGCGTATGACAAGAAGAAGCGCTGTTCCGGAGTAAATCCGTCTTTTACCAGCAGGGGAGCATCTTTTGTCGCATTCTTGAACGCCTGGAAAGAAACCTGCAAACCACCATGATCGGCTATATTCTCACCTAAAGTCAAAGAACCGTTGGCATTGAGTCCCGGCAAAACCTGGATGCTATCAAAGAAATTCACCATTACCTGAGCACGTTCTTCAAAACGTTTGGCATCTTCGGCTGTCCACCAATCTTTCAAATTACCATCCTTATCAAACTGACGTCCCTGATCATCGAATCCATGAGTCATTTCATGACCGATAACCACGCCAATAGCTCCATAATTAAATGCATCATCAGCATTCATATCAAAAAACGGATATTGAAGAATACCCGCCGGAAAACAAATCTCATTCGTGGTCGGATTATAATATGCATTGACAGTCTGCGGAGTCATTCCCCATTCATCTCTGTCAACCGGCTTGCCTGCCTTGGACAACATATAATCCAGTTCGAATTCTGTAGCACGCTTCACATTGGCCCAATAAGAATCTTTTTCAATATTCAAACCGGTATAATCCCTCCACTTATCAGGATAGCCTACCTTTACATAAAAAGAATTCAACTTCTCAATAGCTTTAATCTTTGTGCTGTCACCCATCCATTCCAAATTCCGGATACGTTCTCCCAATGCGGTCTGCAGATTCTTTACCAACTGCACCATACGTTCTTTTGCGGCTGCCGGAAAATATTTCTCCACATACATCTGACCTACCGCTTCACCCAGTACCCCATTCACAGTACTTACGGCACGCTTCCAACGAGGTTGGTTAGCCTGTTTACCGGATAGTGTTTTTCCATAAAAATCAAAATTTTGTGCCACCAAATCATCACTCAAGTAACCGGCAGCCCTGTCTATCAGACTCCATTGCATATAAGCGATCTGATTTTCAACCGGCAAGCTATTGATAATTTTCTCAACCTCTTTAATCGGCTCCACTTGAGAAACACTCAGTTCAGTCACCCCTTTCACGCCTATACCATTCAAGAAAGCATCCCAGTCAATGCCCGGAATCTCTTTCTTTAATTCATCCAAAGACATTTTATGATAATTGGCCGCAGGGTTACGCTGTTCCACCGCACTGAAAGAAGCTTTTGCAATACGGGTTTCGATATCCATTACAGCCTCCATTTTCTTTTTAGCGGCAGCCTCATCAAAACCAGCCAATTGGAACATCTTTACAATATGTTCCTTATACTTATTACGGATATTGACAGTCACATCATCATTGTCCAAATAATATTCTCTTTCACCCAGACTGATACCCCCTTGATACAATTGAAACAAATTGCTCTTGCTGTCCATGATATCGGCACCCACATAGAAACTGAAATAAGGGAATACACCGCTATGAGCCAGTTCCGCCATCAAAGGAACTATTTCCGATTTATCCTTCACTGAAGCAATCTTTTCCAAATCAGCTTGAATAGGAGTTACTCCATCCGCATTCAGTTTCACACTATCCATAGCCAGATTATAGATATCCCCTATTTTCTGACCTATTGTACCTTGCGCATTCTGTCCGGCAGCAATTTCCACAATCAATCCTTTCAGTTGTTCCCGGTTATTTTCGGCAAGCATATCGAATGAGCCAAAACGGGAATATTCATTGGTCAGAGGGTGTTTCTTCATCCATCCGCCACAAGCATACTGATAAAAATCAGCTCCTTGAACAGCCGTAGTGTCCAAATTTGTCAAGTCTATACCCGAAGTCATGACGGCTTCCTTTTTACTGTCGCATCCGGCAACTACTGCCAGAGCCAATACAGCCATTGGTAAATAATGTTTTGCTTTCATTTGTTCTATATATATGATACATATTAACTTCCCTGCATCTCTTCTAATTCCATAGAAACGGCCTCCCATTCTTCTACCGTCTGATCCAAGTCCTTTTTCAGTTTCTGATGCTTTTCATACAAAGCCATATCCGATGCACCTTCGGGAGTAGCCATATCGGCTTCCACCCCGCTAATCTCAGTTTCCAGCTTTTCTATTTTTTGTTCACAATCCGCAATTCGTTTCTCCAATTTACGAATTTTCTTATTCAATTCCTTTTGCGCCTCATAAGATAATTTGTTCTCACTAACCGTTTCGAGTTCTTCCTTTTTAGTGGCAGACATAGTAGGAGAAGCCGAAAGCTGCAACTCATTCAGACTCTCTATTTTCTTTTTCTGTAAAAAATCATAAATGCCGCCAATGTGTTCTTTTACTACTCCACCTCCGAATTCATAAACTTTGGTCACCAGTCCATCCAAGAACTCACGGTCATGAGAAACAACAATCACCGTTCCATCAAATTCCTTGATAGCTTCTTTCAATACATCCTTTGAACGCATATCCAGATGATTGGTAGGTTCGTCCAAAATAAGGAAATTCACCGGTTCTAACAAAAGTTTTATCATGGCAAGACGACTCCGCTCCCCACCCGACAGTACCTTTACTTTTTTATCAGAAGCCTCACCTCCAAACATGAATGCTCCCAGAATATCACGAATCTTCAAACGAATATCCCCTTTTGCCACATAATCAATCGTATCAAAAACACTCAGATTTTCATCCAGCATCTGAGCCTGATTCTGAGCAAAATAACCAATCTGTACGTTGTGCCCGATGGTCAGTTTACCTTCGTATGGGATTTCGTCCATTATACATTTCACCAAAGTGGACTTACCTTCCCCGTTCTTTCCGACAAAAGCCACCTTCTCACCTCTATTAATAGTCAAAGTCACATCGTGAAAAACGATATGACTGCCATATGCTTTCTTCACCCCGTCACAAATGACCGGATAATTGCCGGAACGCATGGCAGGCGGAAACTTCAACCGCAAGGCTGAATTATCTTCATCATCAATTTCAATAGGAACTATTTTTTCCAATTGCTTGATGCGGCTCTGCACCTGTACAGCCTTGGTAGCCTTATAACGGAAACGCTCTATGAAATCTTCTGTATCCTGAATTTGCTTCTGCTGGTTCTCGTATGCACGCAATTGCTGCTCACGACGTTCTTTGCGCAATACCACAAACTCATCGTAAGCCACTTTATAATCATAGATATGCCCGCAAGATATTTCAATCGTACGATTGGTCACATTATTAATAAATGCACGGTCGTGGCTCACCAATACAACGGCTCCCGCACTTGTCTTCAAAAAGTTTTCCAACCATTGAATGCTTTCTATATCCAGATGATTGGTAGGCTCGTCCAACAGCAACACATCGGGCCGTCGCAACAACAACTTGGCCAACTCTATACGCATACGCCAACCACCACTGAACTCGGATGTAGGACGGTTAAAATCTTCCCGGTTAAATCCTAACCCCATCAATGTACGTTCTATCTCAGCTGTATAATTGGTACCTCCCATCATCAAAAAGCGTTCATTGTCATGGGTGAATTTCTCAATCAGTTTACGATAGTTTTCTGAATCATAATCTGTTCTATCCGCCAACTCCTGATTCATTCTCTCAATACTAGCCTGCAAGTCAAAGATATGTTCAAAAGCCATCTCCGCCTCTTCCATCACAGTATGTTTATCACTCAGAATCATGACTTGAGGCAGATAGCCTATCGTCACATCACGCGGAACAGAAACACTACCTGAAGTAGGCGCCTGTATTCCTGCCAATATCTTAAGCATAGTAGACTTACCGGCCCCATTCTTCCCGACCAGCGCAATACGATCTCTCTTATTGATAACGTATGACACATCCTCAAACAGAGGCGTTACTCCAAACTCTACTTTCAAATTATCTACTGAAACCATTCGTTTTTATCCTTTTGCAAAAGTGGCAACAAATATACGGTTTTATATGTAAAAAAGACAAAATACAAGTAAATAAAAAAAGTCCTCATCCTTAACAAATAGGACAAAAGT
>OMDC01001055.1_pt1 | contig 10739 bp, 9 predicted proteins | sample 1674201 | NCBI WGS metagenome assembly OMDC01 (sample SAMEA103958152, study PRJEB25191) | human gut metagenome | biome: human-associated habitat [ENVO:00009003]; feature: intestine environment [ENVO:2100002]; material: feces | place: Germany | collected 2013/2015 | reverse complement strand
ACGGCGAGCAGATCCGCCTGTCGATCCCGCCCCTGACCGAGGAGCGCCGCAAGGAGTTGGTGAAACAAATCCGCAACGAGGCCGAAACCGCCCGCATCAGCCTGCGCAATGCCCGCCGCGACGCGGTCGAGGCATTCAAGAAAGCCCAGAAAGAAGGTATGCCCGAGGATGAGTCGAAGGACGGCGAAGCACAGGCCCAGAAATTGCTGGAGAAATTCACCAAGACCCTCGACGAGGCGCTCCAGAAAAAGGAGAAGGAGATCATGACGGTATAAATCCGTCCGCCCCATAGTTAAAATCCGGCCAGCACAGTATGTTGGCCGGATTTTTTCATATCTTTGTCCGTTGTAACGATCCGCCTATGAAAAACATCCGCTTCGGGCTTTGCATCCCGGCATTCCTGTTCGCGCTGTTCTGCACGCAGCAGGCATCCCCGCAGGGATATGTCAAGCTCAATGTCCCCTATGCCCTGGTGGGCGTGGTGAATCCCGCCGTGGAGTTCGCCATCTCGCCCAAATCGACCTTGCAGACCGACATCGTCATCTCGCCATGGAAGTCGATCAACGAAAAGCACATGCTCTTCGCCATCTTCATGGGCGAATACCGCCGCTATTTCAAGGAGCATAACCGGGGCTGGTATCTGGGGGCAAACATCGGCATGATGGCCTTCGACATGTCGAAACCTTACATCGAAGGGTGGAAACTGAAATTCGAAGACCGTTACTGCAAAGGATACGGCATGATGATCGGCCTCTGCGTGGGTTATGAATACCAGTTCGGGAAACGCTGGCTGCTCGACGCTTTCCTGGGTTGGGCATGGATGGACAGCCATTACAACGGATACAGTTTCGACGGCCAGGTCGACATGTACCCCCACCGCCCCGTACAACCCGAACATCCCGACCCGTTCAACGGCTCTTCGGAGTGGTATCCCAACAAGATCGGCGTCTCGATCGGGTATCGCATCTTCACGCCCCGCAACAAACAGCGGACAGCGGACGTGCGCTAAACAGCAGTTGCGGACTGCGGCAGGCAGCCATGCACGGAAAGTCCGCAACTCCGGAACCAAAGGGAGCAGTACTCCCGGAATGCGGGCAACCGGAAACAGCGGCCGGCCCGGGAACCTAAACCCGGGGTAAATTGCAGCGGGCCCTTCCGAGGCACACCCGCAACAAGCCCGCCCGACCAGGCCGCAACCCGGAATCGCGGCAGGCGGCGACCGGAAATCACCGTAAGCAGCCCCGAGCCGCACCGCGGCATACGGAAGCCCCCTCCCATCGCAGCATACGCAATGCCGCAAAATAAAGAACCCCGCACCTTCCGGCGCGGGGTTCTACCATTCAAAACTTTATTCAGAGATTATTTCACTTTCGGGCCGGCGGCTACGAGCTTCTTACCCTCTTCGTTACCCGTGAACTTCACGAAATTCTTCACGAAGCGGTTGGCGAGGTCTTCGGCCTTGACGTCCCAATCCTTGGCGTTCTTGTAGGTATCGCGCGGGTCGAGGATCTTGGGATCTACGCCCGGCAGCTCCGTCGGGATCGTGAAGTCGAAGATAGGCAGCGTCTTGGTCGGAGCCTTGTCGATCGAACCGTCGAGGATGGCGTCGATAATACCGCGCGTATCCTTGATCGAGATACGTTTGCCCGTACCGTTCCAGCCCGTGTTCACCAGGTATGCCTTGGCACCGGCCTTCTTCATCTTCTTCACCAGCTCCTCACCGTACTTGGTGGGGTGCAGCGAAAGGAATGCCGCGCCGAAGCAAGCCGAGAAAGTCGGAGTCGGCTCGGTGATACCGCGCTCGGTACCCGCCAGCTTGGCGGTGAAGCCCGACAGGAAGTAGTACTTGGTCTGCTCGGAGTTGAGAATCGAAACCGGGGGCAGCACGCCGAATGCGTCGGCCGAAAGGAAGATCACCTTCTTGGCAGCCGGGGCTTTCGATACGGGTTTCACGATATTCTCGATGTGGAAGATCGGGTACGAAACGCGGGTGTTCTCGGTTACCGACTTGTCGGCATAGTCGATCTTGCCCTTCTTGTCTACCGTCACGTTCTCCAGCAGCGCGTTGCGGCGGATGGCGTTCCAGATGTCGGGCTCGTTCTCCTGCGAGAGGTTGATGACCTTGGCGTAGCAGCCACCCTCGAAGTTGAATACGCCGTCGTCGTCCCAGCCGTGCTCGTCGTCGCCGATGAGCAGGCGCTTCGGGTCGGTGGAGAGGGTGGTCTTGCCGGTGCCGGAGAGGCCGAAGAAGATGGCGGTGTTCTCGCCGTTCATGTCGGTGTTGGCGGAGCAGTGCATGGAAGCGATGCCCTTGAGCGGCAGATAGTAGTTCATCATGGAGAACATGCCCTTCTTCATCTCGCCGCCGTACCAGGTGTTGATGATGACCTGCTCACGGCTGGTGATGTTGAAGGCGACGCAGGTCTCGGAGTTGAGGCCCAGCTCCTTGTAATTCTCGACCTTGGCCTTGGAGGCGTTGTAGACGACGAAGTCCGGCTCGAAGCTGGCAAGCTCTTCTTCCGTCGGGCGGATGAACATGTTGGTGACGAAGTGTGCCTGCCAGGCGACTTCCATGATGAAGCGGATGGCCATGCGGGTATCCTTGTTGGCGCCGCAGAACGCGTCGACGACGAACAGGCGCTTGTTGCACAGCTCCTTGACAGCCAGATCCTTAACGGACTTCCAGGTCTCCTCGGCCATGGGGTGGTTGTCGTTCTTATAGGCCTCGGAGGTCCACCACACGGTGTCCTTGGAGTTATCGTCGACGACGATATACTTGTCTTTGGGGGAGCGGCCGGTGTAGATGCCGGTCATAACGTTGACGGCGCCGAGCTCGCTGACCTGGCCCTTTTCAAAGCCTTCCAGACCGGGCTTGGTCTCTTCCGCGAACAGCATTTCGTAGGAAGGGTTGTGGACGATTTCCGTGGTGCCGGAAATGCCATACTTACTCAAATTCAGTTCTGCCATCGTATATTAACCTCTTTCTAAAAAAATAACAATTTTTCCTTCGGTGAAGCAATGTATCCAGTTAGGCCATTGTTCACCAAATAGCAGTATATCACGGTTCGTCAAGAATATCCACAACAATTTTCAGCATCGTGCTTTTTTATTGATTTTGCCGGTTTCTTCCGCTGCTATTCAGCGAAATTGTCCCAAAACAGGTAAAAAGCACAAAAGGGTGAAGCGGGAAAAATATGAAAACCTAAAAATTTTTCAGGTGTCAACGGACACAAACGCCGGTGTGCCCGAAAACAGGGCACACCGGCGGAAAACGCGTGTTTTTATTTGGCTTCGGAGGCGTCCGCTTCCGCTTTTTTTGCCAGCTGCTTCTGCAGCCAATCCTTGCCGTCGACGTAGCGCGAGACGATAAAGGAGACGACGTAGTCGCCCGCGGAGTTGACCATGGTCGCGGGGGGATCGACGAGATTGCCGAGCGCGAGCGCGATGGGGAAGGCGACCGCCAGATGATCCGGGAAGAAGATGGAGCACAAAACCAGTTCGCCCGTGCCGCCGCCGCCCGGGATGCCGGACATGGCGACCGAGGAGAACACCGCCACGATGATGGCGAGGATGGCGCGTCCGGTCGTGAAGTCCTGGCCGAACATGCCGAACAGGAACGCGACCTTGATGATCGCGGACATGGCCGAGCCGTCCATGTGCATCGTCGCGCCGAGGGGGACGACGATGTTGGAGACGTCCTTGGAGATACCGGTCTCCTTGGCGACTTCCATGTTGGTCGGGATCGTCGCGACGGACGAGCAGGTGCCGAACGACATGGCAGCCGGCCGGAACAGCTTGGAGAACATGGCCTTCGCCGCGCCCTTGCCGCCGCCGAAGCGGGCGTAGATCGGGGAGGAGACGAGCATGTAGACGAAGCTCAGGATGTAGTAGATCGCGAGCGCGCGGCCGTAGTCGCCGATGAGGTCGGAGCCGTGGCAGGCGATCAGATACGCGAAGAAGCCGAAGAAGCCGATGGGCGCGTAGTAGGTGATGATCTTGAAGGTCTTCATGATGCAGTTGGTGATGTCGTCGAGCAGCTGCGCGGTCTTGGTCTGCGCGCCGCCAGCCATCTGCACGCCGAAGCCGAAGAGAACGGCCGCCACGATGAGCGGCAGGATGGCCCGGCGGCTGAACAGCTCGGTGAAGTCCGGCTTCGTGAAGAAGTTGACGATCATGTCGGCCACGCCCAGCGTGCCGCCGACCTCACCCTCGATCATTGCATATTCGCCCGTGACCGGCGGGATGAGCAGGACGGTCACATACATGATGACGGCGGCGATGGCCGCGGTGGTCAGGAAGGTCGCGATGGTCACGCCCATGATCTTGCCCGCGCGCTTCGCGCTCTGCATGTTGGCGATGGAAGAGGAAATGGAGCAGAACACCGTCGGCACCGCGATGCAGAACATCAGGTTCAGAAAGACCGTGCCGAGCGGCTCAAGGATCGTTGCGCCCTTGACGATCACCTCGCCTGATGCATCCTTGACTGCGGGCCAGATCGCGCCCACGACGCAGCCGGCGACGATGCCGGTCAGCATCAGGATCAGAAATCCATAATTTTTCCAGAAGCTACCCTTTTTCATGCTTTTTCCTCCTGCTTTTTGATGAGATCCAGAATGGTTTTGTCCAGAATTTCGCCCGCGCAGACCAGCGCCGCCGGGCCCGTCAGGTACAGGTTTTCGATTCGGCCGTCATGCGCTTCCGCGTCGACTGCCAGCTCGCCGCCGTCCATCCGCACGCGGACGTTCCGGCCGCTGACCTTGCCCAGCAGCGTCAGCACCGTGACGACCGCGCCGGTGCCCGTGCCGCAGGCGAGGGTAAAGTCCTCCACGCCGCGCTCATACGTCTTTTCCAGCACCGTATCCGGGCCGGTCAGCTCGTAGAAGTTGACGTTCGCGCCCTTCGGCAGCGCCGGGTGGGACCGGAGCTTCCGGCCGAGCTGCCGGAGCGCGGCTTCGTCCTGCCCGGCAAGGTCCGGCGTCTGCACCGCGAGGTGCGGGATGCCGGGGTCTCCAAGCTCGACGTAGCTGCACCGGTATGTCCGGCCGTCCACATCCAGCGGCTTCTGCAGCTCGAGGGCAGCGGGCGTGTTCAGCCGGATGCGGTACTGATCGTCCGCGATGCGCCAGCCGGTCACGAGTCCCGCCGTCGTCTCCACGCGCTGGACGCTGCCCGCGTAGCCGTGCTCAAAGCCGTAGCGGCAGATGCACCGCGCGCCGTTGCCGCACATCTCGCCGAGCGAGCCGTCGGAATTGTAAAACCGCATCCGGTAGTCCGCGTCTCCCCCGGCCCGCGTCACGAGCATCAGACCGTCCGCGCCGATCGACCGGCGGCGGTCGCACAGCGCCCGGGCGAGGGCCGGGGCGGCCGCTTCGTCGAACGGCTCGGCGATGGCGTCGAGCAGGATGAAGTCGTTCCCCGCGCCGTTCATTTTGGTAAAGTGCACGCAGCGTCCCTCCCGGATGTTTCTGATGGTATTATATGCCGGGCAGGAAGGAAAGTAAATGCAAAATCGTGCTGAAAATCTTGCAAAAAATGCTCTGCCTGCCGCCGCATTGACTTTCGCCCGGTTTCACGATACAATAAAATAAAATTTGTAAATATGCACGGAGGGAAAAACACAGTGCAGAAATGTTATAATTGCGGGAAAGAAGTGGACGATAATGTCCTCATCTGCCCGGAGTGCGGCGCGCTCGTCAAGCGCTACGGAAAGCCGGAGCCGCAGCAGGCGGAGCCGTTTGAGTCGCAGGGGACCGCGTTTGCCCAGCCGCCGCAGCCGCACGCCGCGGTCTGGCAGCGGGAGGACGGGAAGCTCAAATTCAGCGGCGGCGTGACCTTCTGGCTGGTGCTGTGCGCCATTTTCCTGGGCTATACGCTGTTGGGCTTTGCCTGCACGCTGTTCATCTACCGGTTCCAGGCGGTCTATTTCCAGACCATCAGCCAGTTTCAGGAGCTTGCGCCGCTGGCCGAGCTGCTGCAGGCGCTGCTTGCAAGCGTTGAGGCGTATCCGGTCTATTATCTCGCGGTCGCCGCGCTCGTCGCGCTGCAGTTCGGCTGCGTGATCTGGTTCCTGGCGTCGAAGCGGAGGCTGGCGTTCTACATCCTGGCCGCGGCCGCGGCCGTGCTGACGGTCATGCAGCTGATCCTCGGCGGCGGTGTGGGCGCGCTGGTCTACATCCTCGGGCCGCTCGCGGCCTGGCTGATGCTGCGCCGCAGCTGGAGCCTGCTGCGCTGAATACGAAAAAAACCGCCCCTGCCGGTTTGCGGCAGGGGCGGTTTTGTGTCTTCAGACCAGGAAAAATTCCAGGATCAGCACGATCGCGCAGCAGCCGACGGCGACCTGGAACAGGTTCGCGCCGAGCCACGCGGCCGCGATGCCCAGCACCAGCGCGGCAAGGCCCGCGATGGGGGAGCTCGTGGTGTGGAGGATGGACGGGAAGGTCATCACGGCCAGCGTCACGTAGGGGACGTAGAACAAAAACGAGCGCAGGAAGCGGTTGCGGATGGGCCTGCGGATGAGCGTCAGCGGCAGCTCGCGGATGAGGAACGATACCCCGGCGCAGACCGCGATATAGAGATAGATCTTAGTGTTCATGCCCTGCGGCCTCCTTTTCCTCCGGCTCGTCCTTCACCGGGAACAGCGCCGCCGCGGCGGACGCGATGAGGATCGTCAGCAGAATGGTCCTCGTGCCCTCGGAAAGGCCGCTCGTCAGCGGCAGCACCGAGCAAAGCCAGCTGGCCGCGAAGCTCACGCACACGCAGCCGAGCACGACCGGGTTTTTCTTCGACGGCGGGATGATGATCGCCAGAAACATGCCGAACAGCGCGACGGACAGCGCGCTGACCACGCGTGCGGGCAGGATGCTCCCGGCCGTGACGCCCAGCGCCGTGCCGATGGCCCAGCCGGGAATAGCGGGCACGAACGCGCCGTAGGAGTAGAAGGGGTCGAGATACCCGGGCCGCGCGATGGCGATGCCGAACAGCTCGTCCGTCACGTCGTAGCCGACGAGCAGCCGGTGGTACAAAGGCGTGTCGGGCGAAAATTTCTGGCTGAGCGAGCAGCTCATCAGCAGGTACCGCGCGTTGGTGATGAGCGTGATGAGCGCCATCTCCACAAAGCCGCTGTCGGCGGCGATGACGGTGAAGGCCGCGTATTCGCCGGCCGAGGCGTTGTTGAGCAGGCTGATCAGAAAGCCCTGAAAGGCGTTGAGGCCCGCGCTGCGGGCGGCAATGCCGAGCGAAAACGCCACGGCAAGATAGCCGAGGCCGATCGGAACGCCGTCGCGGACGCCGGCGAGAAAGTCCCTGCGCCGCACGGCGCGCTGTGCTGCATCCATATGCGAAAGATCCTCTTTTCTGCCCGGCACGCAGTGCGTTGATCCGCCGGGAATTCTATTTTTAGCACGGCTGTTCCTGCTTGTCAAGCGCCGACGGCATTTTGACGAAAGCAGGAGAAAATGGGCCGCGATGTTTGCAAACTGTCCGTTTCTGAACGGCAAATGTACGCAAAACACGCGCATGCCCTTGACTTTCCAGTCTGTGTCTGCTATAACATCAAGGTAGCAATTTAAAGCTTTCGCTATTTAAAACAACAAAATGGAAAGAGAGAATCAGATGGAAAGAGAAAGACTGGGTTCCCGGCTGGGCTTCATCCTGCTGTCGGCAGGCTGTGCCATCGGCATTGGCAACGTGTGGAAATTTCCTTATATGGCAGGTCAGGGCGGCGGAGGAGCCTTCGTACTGTTTTACCTGCTGTTCCTGGTCATTCTGGGTCTGCCCATTATGACCATGGAATTTGCTGTGGGCCGTGCCAGCCGCAAAAGCCCGGTGCGTGCCTATCAGGTGCTGGAAAAGCCGGGTCAGAAGTGGCATATCCACGGCTATTTTACCCTGATCGGCTGTTACCTGCTGATGATGTTCTACACCACCGTCGCAGGCTGGATGCTGCACTATTTCTATATGACTGCCGCCGGAAAGCTCTCCGGCCTGAACGCAGACGAGGTGGCGGGCAAGTTCACCGAGATGCTGGCAAGCCCCGGCATTATGACCTTCTGGATGGTGTTCGTGGTCGTTCTGAGCATTCTGGTCTGCGCTAAGGGCCTGCAGAATGGTCTGGAGCGTGTGACTAAGGGCATGATGATCGCCCTGCTCCTCATCATGGTCATTCTGGCCGTGAACAGCCTCTTCATGGACGGCGCAAAGGAGGGCCTTTCCTTCTTCCTGGTGCCTGACTTTGGCCGTATGAAGGAGGTTGGCATCGTAAACACCCTGGTGGGTGCGATGAATCAGGCCTTCTTCACCCTGAGCCTGGGCATCGGTGCCATGTCTATTTTTGGCAGCTACATCGGCAAGGAGCACTCCCTGCTGGGCGAGAGCGTCCGTGTGGTGGTGCTGGATACCTTTGTGGCCATCACGGCCGGTCTCATCATTTTCCCGGCCTGCTTTACCTTTGGCGTGGATCAGACCGCAGGCCCCAGCCTGATCTTCATCACTCTGCCCAACATTTTTGCCAACATGGCGCTGGGGCGGCTGTGGGGCAGCCTGTTCTTCCTGTTCATGGCATTTGCGGCCCTGTCCACCGTGCTGGCGGTGTTTGAGAACATCATCTGCTGCGGCATGGAGCTGACCGGCTGCACCCGTAAAAAGTCCAGTCTGGTCAACCTGTTCCTCATCATCCTGCTGTCCATGCCCTGCGTGCTGGGGTATAACCTCTGGGCCTGGGATGGCTTTGCCGTGTTTGGCGGTGCAGTGCTGGACTTCGAGGATTTCCTTGTCAGTAACCTGTTCCTGCCGCTGGGCAGCCTGGTCTACCTGCTGTTCTGCGTTTCCCGCTATGGCTGGGGCTGGGACAACTATAAGAAGGAAGTCAACACCGGCAAGGGGCTGAAAATCCACGATTGGATGCGTGGTTACCTGACCTACGGTCTGCCCGTGATCGTGCTGTTCATCTTCGCCTTTGGCATCTACGACAAGTTCTTTGCATAAGGGAATAAACCCTCTCCGTCTCGCATTCGCTCGCCAGCTCCCCAAGGGGGGCAACGCATCTGATGGGGAAGCAACTTGCACAGCCTGAAGTCAGAGCAGCAATTGCCTCGCCCTTTGGGAGAGGCGGCAGTGCGAAGCACTGACGGAGAGGGCGTTTTGTTGGAGGACACAATGCACATTTTGATCTGTGATGATGATGCGGTATTTGCTGCCCGCGTGGAAACGCTCGTCCGGGATTTCTTTGCGCTGCGGGGCCTGCAGGTGGAATGCACCGTCTGCCACAGCGGGGAAGAGACACTGGCCCGGCGGGACCTTGATCTGTATCAGGTGGCGCTGCTGGATGTGGATCTGGACACCATGAACGGCATCTCACTGGGAAAGCAGCTGCGCCAGTGCAGCCCGGAGATCTGCCTGGTGTATGTGTCGGCCTATCTGGAATTTGCCCCGGAGGGCTACACCGTGAATGCGTTCCGCTATATCCTCAAGCGCGATCTGGACTGCCAGCTGCCCCGCTGTCTGGATGCCATTCTGCACGAGCAGGATCACCGGGCTCCCAAGACCCTGACCATCCGGCAGAACCGCACCGAGACTGAGCTGCCCTACGACAGCATCTACTACCTCGAAAGCGACCTGCGCAAGATCAACGTTTACGGAGATGTGGCTCATCAGCCCCTGTGCTCTTACTATGGCAAGCTGAACGAGCTGCCGCAGGCCCTGTTTGAGAACGGCTTTCTGCGGGTGGGGCGGAGCGCGGTGGTCAATATGAAGTACATCCGGCAGATCAGCAGCTATATGGTCACTCTGCGCAATGGGGTCAAGCTGGGCGTGAGCCGGAACGGCTATGCTGAGATCCGCAGCACCTATCTGGAATGGAAGGGGCAGTTTGGGGATGACTAAGGAAATGCTCTTGATGGGGCATCTGGTCTGCATTGGCCAGTGGGCGGCCTTTATCATGGTGGACCATGCATTTCTGGGCCGCGGCAGGAGATTCCGCTTCCCCTGCCTGTGGGCAGCCCTGCTGGCAGCAGTGTTTCTAGTGGCTTCGGTCCGGCATGACATTGGTTTTTTCAATATCGGATCTGTGATATTGAACGTCATCTACCTGTTGGTCACGGTGCTCTTTTTCGGCGGAAGCTGGAACCAGAAGCTCTCGGCCTGCCTTATCAACGGCATTATGTGCCTGCTGACGGAAAACACGGTCAGCTACACCTTTGCCTGGTGTAAGCACATTCCCGTCCGGGAGGTCTGGCGCTACCGCAGCTGTCTGTTCCTGCTGGTTGCTGCTGTTGTGGGGGCTGGCCTGCTTGCAGCCTACATTATCCGGCGCTGGCGGCGGGAGCAGGCGTTGACCCCGCTGCAGATGCTGGTCATGTCCTTTTTTCCTGGCATCGTTGTGGTGCTGAACATCGTGCTGATGGTATCCGGCGGCAGTGAAGTGCCCAGCATGATGAATATGATGCTGACCTTTGGCCTGACCATAGCAGTGCTGATCCATCTGGGGATCGTGCAGATGGTCAACGACCAGATGCTGCTGCAGCAGACACTGATGGTGGAGGCTGTGCGCCAGAAGAAGAGCGCAGAAGCTCTTCTGGAATCCTACAAGACCCAGCGGCGGCTGACCCATGAGTTTACCAACCACACCGATGCACTGGCTCTGCTGCTCCAGCAGGGAGATTACGAGGGAGCAAAGGCCTACCTTTCCACGCTCACAAAGACCATTGCGGCGAATACCACCATTATGAACACCCACAACCCTT
>OMDC01001054.1_pt1 | contig 10742 bp, 10 predicted proteins | sample 1674201 | NCBI WGS metagenome assembly OMDC01 (sample SAMEA103958152, study PRJEB25191) | human gut metagenome | biome: human-associated habitat [ENVO:00009003]; feature: intestine environment [ENVO:2100002]; material: feces | place: Germany | collected 2013/2015 | reverse complement strand
AAAGGAGGGACCTGTATGAAAGTATTAATGTTTGGATGGGAATTTCCTCCCAAAATATATGGTGGTCTTGCTGTAGCATCTTACGGTATAACAAAAGGTTTGAGCCTGCAAGGTGATATGGAAACAACCTTCTGTTTGCCCAAACCTTGTGGCGACGAAGAAAAGTTTCTGAACATTATAGGCATGAACCAAGTGCCCATTGTGTGGCGTGATGTGAATTACGATTACTTAAAGTCACGTCTTTCGACTTCGACTCCGGAACAGTATTATGCTTTCCGTGATCATATCTATTCTGATTTCTCATATATGCACGTCAATGATCTGGGGTGTATGGAGTTTGCCGGCGGCTATCCGGGAAACCTTCATGATGAGATCAATAACTTTTCTATTATTGCCGGTGTGGTTGCGCGCCAGCAAGAATTTGATATTATCCATGCGCACGACTGGCTGACTTATCCGGCTGGTGTGCATGCCAAGCTGGTAAGTGGCAAACCTTTGTGCATCCATGTGCATGCTACTGATTTTGACCGTTCGCGCGGTAAAGTGAATCCTACAGTATATGCTATGGAAAAGAATGGCATGGATCATGCCGACTGTATTATGTGTGTGTCCGAGCTGACCCGTCAGACTGTTATTCACCAATATCATCAAGACCCGCGCAAATGTTTTGCCATGCACAATGCCGTTTATCCGCTTTCGCAAGATTTGCTGGACATTCCTCGTCCTGATCATTCGAAAGAAAAAGTGGTGACTTTCCTGGGGCGTATCACGATGCAGAAAGGACCCGAGTATTTTGTGGAAGCCGCCGCATTGGTCTTGAAGCGTACCCGTAACATCCGTTTTGTAATGGCAGGATCGGGAGACATGCTGGACGCCATGATCAATCTGGCTGCGGAACGAGGTATTGCAGACCGTTTTCACTTCCCGGGGTTCCAGCGTGGGCGTCAGGTTTATGAAGCATATAAAAACAGTGATGTATTCGTAATGCCTTCTGTGTCAGAACCTTTTGGTATTGCTCCTTTGGAGGCTATGCAGTGCGGAACTCCTTCTATCATCTCAAAGCAATCGGGTTGCGGTGAAATTTTGGATAAAGTAATCAAGACAGATTATTGGGATATCAACGCTATGGCCGATGCCATCTATTCTATTTGTACGAATCCTTCTCTTTTCCAATATCTGCAGGAAGAAGGAAAGAAAGAGGTGGATGGCATTACATGGGAGAAAGTCGGCTTGAGAATCCGTGCCCTCTATGAGCAGGTGTTAAAAAACTATGGTAAATAATAAAACAATAACTAGGATATGAAAACAATATGTCTTTATTTTGAAATACATCAAATTATCCATCTGAAACGCTATCGCTGTTTTGATATAGGCCGTGACCATTATTATTATGATGATTATGAAAATGAGCGCGGCATCAGTGATATAGCCGAACGCTCGTATATTCCTGCGCTGAGTGCGTTGATTGAAATGGCAAAGAATCACGGTGATACTTTCAAGGTGGCTTTGTCTATCTCGGGTGTGGCGCTGGAACAGTTGGAAGTGCATGCGCCCGGTGTAATCGAGTTGTTGCATCAGTTGAATGAGACCGGATGTTGCGAATTCTTGTGCGAACCTTATTCTCACGGTCTTTCCTCATTGGCTAATGAAGATTGTTTCCGCGAAGAAGTGGAACGTATGCGTACCAAGATTAAACAAATATTTGGCAAGGAGCCGAAGGTATTCCGTAACTCCAGCTTGATTTATTCGAATGATATTGGCGCTACGATAGCCGATATGGGCTTTAAAGGTATGTTGACTGAAGGCGCGAAACATATTTTGGGTTGGAAGAGCCCGCACTACCTGTATCATTGTGCCATGAATCCGAACTTGAAGTTATTGCTTCGCGATTTCAAATTGTCTGATGACATCAGCCTGCGTTTCTCTAATTCCGAATGGAATGAATATCCGTTGTTTGCCGACAAATATATAGATTGGATTGCAGCTTTGCCGGAGGAGGAACAGGTTATCAATATTTTCATGGAACTTTCTGCTTTGGGTATCGCCCAGCCATTGTCTTCCAATATTTTGGAATTTATGAAAGCACTGCCTGTCTGCGCAAAAGAAAGAGGGGTTACTTTCTCTACTCCGACCGATATCATTACCAAACTGAAATCTGTGGATCAGGTGGATGTTCCTTATCCTATGTCATGGGTAGACGAGGAACGCGATATCAGTCCGTGGTTAGGCAATGTGATGCAGCGTGAGGCTTTCAATAAACTTTATAGTGTGGCAGAACGTGTTCATTTGTGCGATGATCGCCGTATTAAGCAGGATTGGGATTATTTGCAGGCAAGTAATAATTTCCGCTTCATGACCACTAAGAATACCGGTATTTGGTTGAATCGTGGAATTTATGATTCTCCGTATGATGCTTTCACCAACTACATGAATATTTTGGGTGATTTTATAAGTCGTGTCAATTCGTTGTATCCGGTGGATATGGATAACGAAGAATTAAATTCGTTGCTTACTACCATTAAGAACCAGGGCGAGGAATTAGTGGCTTTGAACAAGGAAGTGGAGAGATTGCAGGCTAAACTGGAGAAAGCTGAAGGCAAGAAGGCTCCTGCCGTAAAGAAAGAACCTGCTGCCAAGAAACCGGCGGCGGCAAAGAAAGCGGCGGCAAAGAAGCCGGTTGCCAAGAAAGCTGCTTCGAAGAAAGAAGAATAACAGAAATAGTATAAAGGACTTAAGAATTCACCGTTGTGCTTTCGGAAAACTGGTTTTAAGGTTGGAAGAGGCGGAACGGTGTTTTTCTATATAAAAGTTTGCTGCATTGAATATTTTATTTACCTTTGCCAATCTCAGATACGAAAAAATATGAAACAATTGTGCCAGAATAAACATACGATACGTTTCCGCTATTGGAACCGGAAGAAGTACGCTATATTTTATAGTTTGGGCAAATGTGTAACTATTGGTAACCTGAAAAAGGAGATTGCCGATGTATCGTTGGGTAAACAGGCAAATGTTTGCACGGCATTCTCTGTTTGCTCTTCCGCACGAAAAGAGGATGCTGGAGGGGAATATGAAGAAGGAATGCCCCCTGTTGAATCTATGTTGCAAATGCTTCGGATCCAACTGCCTCAACCACAGGTGGCTGATGTGATTTGTCTTTTTTATTTGAATAAATATTGTTTGCCGGAAAGATGTGCCATGCATCTTTTCGGCTTTTTTGTCTTAATATGAACTGTATATGATGCTGAATGAAATAAGAAACAAAGTGCTGGGCGGTGAGAAGATTACCGTAGAAGAAGCCTGTTGGCTGTCCTGCAAGGCAGAGAAACAGGATTTGTATGATGCAGCTCATGAGATAACACAGGTCTGGGCTTCCCGGAAATTCGATATGTGTTCCATCATCAATGCTAAATCCGGTAAATGTCCTGAGAATTGTAAATGGTGCGCACAGTCTGCACATTATGAAACAAAAGTGGATGTTTATGATTTGGTTGGGAAGGAAGAATGTCTGCGCCATGCTTTGTATAACGAAGCGCAGGGAGTATCCCGTTTTTCTTTGGTGACCAGCGGCAGGAAACCGGGTAGCCGGAACTTGAACCGGCTATGTGAGACAACAGAATACATGCGTGCGCATTCGCATATTCAGTTATGCGCTTCTTTAGGATTGCTGGATGAGGCGGAATTGAGACGGCTGTTTAAGGCAGGCATCACCCGTTATCATTGTAATCTGGAAACGGCTCCCTCTTATTTTTCATCTCTATGTTCTACTCATACACAAGAACAGAAATTAGAAACGTTGCAGGCAGCACGCAGGGTGGGGATGGATGTATGCAGCGGAGGAATCATCGGCATGGGCGAAACAATGGAACAGCGTATTGAGTTTGCTTTTACACTGAGGGAATTGGAAGTACAGTCTATTCCTATAAACCTGTTGCAGCCTATACCCGGCACTCCATTGGAAAAAATGGATCGTCTTGCAGAGGTGGAGATTCTGACAACCATCGCTTTATTCCGTTTTATCAATCCCACAGCCTTTCTTCGTTTTGCCGGAGGGCGTTCACAGATGAGTGTGGAAGCTGTAAAGAAAGCATTGTATATCGGTATTAATTCTGCCATTGTGGGAGATTTGCTGACTACATTAGGTTCAAAAGTATCAGAAGATAAAATATTGATAGAAGAGGCCGGGTATTCGCTTTGATACATTATAAAGTTATTATAACAATAAGGAAGTAATATATGGAAAATTTTGACAGGGAGCATTTATGGCATCCTTATACATCGACTACTCATCCGCTGCCCACTTATAAAGTAAGACGGGCGGATGGAGTATATATAGAATTGGAGGACGGAAGATGTTTGATAGAAGGGATGTCTTCGTGGTGGTGCATGGTACATGGATACAATCATCCGGTATTGAACCAAGCGCTCAAGGAACAGATAGACCGTATGAGCCATGTCATGTTCGGCGGACTGACACACGATCCGGCCATCGAATTAGGCAGGTTGTTGTTGAAGATTGTTCCTCCCCGTATGCAGAAAATATTTTATGCTGACTCCGGTTCGGTTGCGGTGGAAGTGGCATTGAAAATGGCCGTGCAATATTGGTATGCGCAAGGGAAGGAAAAGAAAAATAATTTTGTAACTATTCAGTCCGGATATCATGGAGATACGTGGAATGCCATGTCTGTTTGTGATCCGGTGACCGGTATGCATCATATTTTTGGCCCTACATTGCCTGTGCGTTATTTTGTTCCTGCTCCCCGGTCGCGCTTTGACGGAATCTGGTATGAAGAGGATATAGAGCCCTTGAGGGAAATATTGGAACAGCATCATGAAGAGATGGCCGCATTGATTCTGGAACCTATTGTACAAGGGGCGGGCGGAATGCGTTTTTATCATCCTGAGTTTTTACGCCAGGCAGAGAAACTTTGCAGGCAATATCGGCTGTTGTTAATCTTTGATGAGATAGCGACAGGTTTCGGAAGGACGGGGAAACTGTTTGCTTGGGAGCATGCGGGTGTCCAGCCCGATATCATGTGCATAGGCAAGGCACTGACCGGTGGATACATGACTTTCTCTGCTGTCCTTGCCAGTGATGATGTGGCTGATACAATTTCCGGCGGTTATCCGGGAGTCTTTATGCACGGCCCTACTTTTATGGGAAATCCGTTGGCTTGTGCCGTAGCGAAAGCATCCGTGGAATTATTGCTTTCCTATAGTTGGGAGGAAAAGGTAAAGGCCATTGAATCACAGTTGAAGAGGGAGCTGGCCCCTGCTGCTTTATTGCCACAAGTGGCTGATGTGCGTGTATTGGGAGCTATCGGGGTTATTGAAGTGAAGAAACCGGTAGATATGGCTTTCATGCAACGTCGTTTTGTTGAAGAAGGGGTATGGGTACGTCCTTTTGGAAAACTGGTGTATATCATGCCGCCTTTTATAATTCAGCCTGGAGAATTGAGCAAATTGACGCATTCACTGGTGAAGATAGTAGGAGAATTAAAAGAATAAGTGATAGTACTGAGAGAAATAGAAAAAATGAATTCATTAACAGATTGGGAAAGGGAATTAGCCCTGCTTGAAAATAAAAGTAATCTTCGTAAGTTGCCTGTTATCCGTCATTTGGGAAGAGAGGTGGAGGTGAATGGAAAAGTGATGCTTAACCTTTCATCCAACGATTATCTGGGATTGGCTGCTTATCTGCCATTACGTACGGAATTCTTGCAAAGTCTTACTCCCGACACCTTTCTTCCTTCCTCTTCATCCTCTCGGCTGCTGACAGGAAATTTTGATATCTATGTTCAGATAGAGGATTTGCTTGCCCGACTGTATCGGAAGGAAAGCGCGTTGGTTTTTAATAGTGGTTATCACATGAATGCCGGTATTCTTCCTGCAGTGAGCGATACTCGTACATTGATCCTTGCCGATAAACTGGTACATGCCAGTATTATTGACGGCATTCGTTTATCGGCGGCCAAGTGTATCCGATACCGGCATAACCGGTACGAACAATTGGAACAGTTGCTGGTTTCCAATCATGCCGGGTATGATAGAATAATTATTGTAACCGAAAGTATTTTCAGTATGGACGGTGATGAGGCCGATCTCCGTCGTTTGGTCACTTTGAAGCAACAATATGATAATGTATTGCTGTATGTGGATGAAGCGCATGCTGTAGGGGTGCGGGGGATGCATGGCCTGGGGTGTGCGGAAGAACAGGATTGTGTGGCTGACATCGATTTCTTATGTGGAACTTTTGGTAAAGCGTTGGCCTCAGTAGGAGGCTATATTGTTTGTTCGAAGACCATCCGTGATTATTTGATCAATAAAATGCGTACATTCATATTTACAACGGCTCTTCCTCCTGTCAACTTGCTATGGACATTCTTTATCCTGGAGCATTTGGACAGTTTCAGCTTCCGGAGGGAAAGGTTGAAGAGAATATCCTCTCTTTTGAAAGACGCGTTGGTAAAGAAAGGCTACGCTTGTCCTTCTACCAGCCATATTCTGCCAATGACGATAGGCGATAGCGGTGATACGGTGTTAAAGGCCGATTTCTTGCAGCGTAAAGGTTTTTATGCGTTGCCGGTGCGTCCTCCCACTGTGCCCGAAGGAACATCGCGTATCCGTTTTTCGTTGACAGCGGATATTACTGAAGAAGAAATAAAAAGTCTGATAGAATTGATATGAAACATTATTTTATACAACAAAATTATCTTCCCCGATTGACACTTTTTTTTGCCGGTTGGGGAATGGATGAATGTCCTTTCATGGATTATTGCTCCGGAAATAGCGATCTGTTGGTTTGTTATGATTATCGTTCGCTGGATTTTGATTTCACGCTGTTGCAGGGTTATCAGGAGATTCGTCTGATAGCCTGGTCTATGGGAGTATGGGCCGCGTCTATGGTATTGCAGGATATGGACTTGCCTATTTGTGAGCGTGTTGCTTTGAATGGCACGGTAACTCCTGTCGATGATTTGAAAGGTATTCCGCAGCAAGTTTTTGAAGGAACACTGGAAGGCTTGAATGAGGTTACGCTGGAAAAGTTTATCCGCAGGATGTGTTTGAAAAAGGAGAATCTGGAAACATTCTTGTCGAAACGTCCGCAACGTGCGGTAGAGGAACTGCAAGAAGAGCTTCGGAGGATTGGAGAACAGGTAAAATCTTGCGCTGTTCCCAGTTTTGCATGGGAACGGGCTGTTATAGGCAAGAATGATTTGATTTTTACGGCGGTCAACCAAAGAAATGCATGGACCGGGACGGAAGTGGCAGAGTATGATATTCCTCATTATTCAGAAGAAATAATGAGAGATTTGCTATGCCCGTCTGTTATTTAAAACAAAAACATATGATTAATAAGCAATTGATAACCCGTCGCTTTTCCCGCGCTGTAGAGAGTTATAACCGTGAGGCGGTGGTTCAAAAGCAGATTGCATACCGCATGAGTGATATGCTAAATCATTATTTGCCCCGTCCGTGCGGCCGGATATTGGAAATTGGTAGCGGGACGGGCTTTCTTACCCGTAGGTTGATGGAAACCCTCCATCCTGAAAAACTGGTGTTGAATGATATTTGTCAGGAGATGAGTTCTTGTTTCACCGATTTGTTGGGAAGCGGGCAGGCTACCTTTCTGGCAGGGGATGCCGAGTCCCTTCCTTTTCCAAAAGGACAGGATTTGATTGTATCATGCTCGGCATTACAGTGGTTTGTTTCTCCCGAGCTGTTTTTTGAACGTTGTAATACTTTGTTGAAGCAGAAAGGATATTTTGCTTTTACTACGTTCGGCAGGGATAATCTGAAAGAAGTTGCATCGGTTACCGGCAGCGGTCTTCACTATCGTTCTTTAGAGGAATTAGAAGAAGCGCTGCGCATACACTATGAGATCGTGAAGGCTCATGAGGAACGTATCTGTCTGACTTTCGGTACTCCGCTCGAAGTGCTTTATCACTTGAAACACACCGGGGTGGCTGCTGTCAGGCAACAAGCGTGGACTAAAAGGGATTTGCAGGATTTCTGTGACAAGTATGCCCGTTTGTTCAGTGATGGTCGTTCGGTGACTTTGACTTATCATCCTATTTATATTATTGCAAAGAAAAGACAATAGAAATAAAAAGAATCATGAAACAGAATGTATTTTTCGTAAGTGGTATTGATACAGATATTGGCAAAAGTTATGCCACGGCCTATCTGGCACATCTTTGGAACAAACAAGGATGTCGTACTATTACTCAAAAATTCATACAGACTGGAAATCCGGAAGGTTATTCGGAGGATATTGAGTTGCATCGTCGTCTGATGGGGATGGAGTATTTGCCTGAGGATGAGCAGGGACTTACCAAACCTGAAATATTTTCTTATCCGGCTTCTCCCCATTTGGCTTCACGAATAGATAACCGCGCCATTGATTTTGATAAAATAAAGCATGCCACGGAGGTGCTGAGTGAGCGCTATGATGCTGTTTTAGTAGAAGGAGCCGGGGGGCTGATGGTGCCGTTGACAGAAGATAATCTGACTATAGACTATGTTCAGGAATCGGGTTATCCCTTAGTTTTTGTTACTTCGGGACGATTGGGAAGTATCAACCATACATTATTGAGTTTTGAGGCTATAGAACGGAGAGGGATAAAGCTTCATACAGTGATGTACAATCTGTTTCCCGAAGGAGAGGATAAAATCATTCAAGCAGATACAGAAACTTATATTTGTCGTTATATAGAGAAGCATTTCCCGGATACAGCATTTGTGAAGGTACCTTGCTTGTAATTCATCTTTCTTGTTTATGATGTGTTTACCTGATAAAAAGAGGTTGTTCTACATCTGACGACCTCTTTTTGTTAGTTGTATCCATAATTTTCCGCTTAAGTTATAGTATGATTTTTACTTTGTGGAGTAGTCTTGGCCGTGTAATGAGTTAGTTCTCCTGTTCTGCATTGTACAAGGCGCTCTTCTGTACGGATGCGGACGGCATTCAAATGCGTCCTTGACATGTTTTGCCAATGCCTTTTACATTGTAATAGGAAAACCATTCGATTTTGGCTTCGAGCAATGCTTCTTTTACGTCCTCGAATTGGGTCTTACAGATAATAGCTTCAATTTTTTTATTGTTGTATTTGTATTTTGTATATAATGTAATCTTTTTGCCTTCTAAAAAACTAATACTTTGTTGTTATCCTTGTCTGGTTATGCTCTTTATGATTAAAAACTTAGCCCGAAAACGAAATAAGCCCCTTCAGTGCGTGGGTTTACGGTGGCTTTTGCAAAAGCTGGAACGGAGAATGAATCAGTGATTTTTATCTCCTTGGCGGCTCCCAGGCTGATGTCGCATACGGCGAAACCGTTGGAACCGTTGCATACAGGGTCTTCGGAATAGTTGTAAAAGTCTGTGGCCCACGGAGTCGCTCCTATTTCCGCTGTCCATTCCAGTCCTGCCAGTGTGAAAGGTACGGTAGCCGAGATATAGGACGAATGGGCTCTGTTTCCTCCGTTATTCACTCCGTCGGTTCCGGCGAAATTGGTATACCAGTTCAAGGCCAGCGGTCCGAAGTCATAACCTATCTGTGCCTCGAAGGTATGGTTGGTATTGTGTGAGCCGTAATGGAAATACCCCGGTCCTCCATTGAACCAGTAATCTGTGACGGAGATACTGAAACCTCCTGTGGCGTAGCCTAATGTGAGGTCAATCTCTTTTGTATCTTCTTTTTCGATACCTGCTGTTCCCCATGCAGACAATGAGAACCCTTTGTAAGAAACTGACAACGTGGGTTGGATACTGACACCCCCCAAATCCTGGCCACGCCAGATGTATCCGCTTACAAAGTCGGCTCCTACGCTGGCTTCTACTTTGTCCTGCGCCATGCCCATTGCCGGAACAGCTATTGCCAAGGCCGACAGAAATGTTGTTTTTCTAAAACTCTTTTTCATTGCTTTTTACCTTTTAAATTCATAATAGTGAGTTTGTTATATCTCGTATGTATTTGTTTTTCTTGTAATGGTTTGTGCTTGTTATGTGATAAATGTTGTTTATAATATCCATCGCCTGATTCGTTTCATTGCCTCTTCACAGTCCGCGCGTTCTCCGAAGGCGGTCAGCCGTATGTAACCTTCTCCACTGGGACCGAATCCTACTCCGGGAGTACCTACCACATTGGCTTCGTACAGCATTTGTTCAAAGAACTTCCACGAGCTGATTCCTCGGGGAGCCTTCACCCATAAATAAGGTGCGTTCTCACCGCCGAATACTTTTAGTCCGGTGCTTTCCAGTCCTTCTTTCATGATGCGGGCGTTGGTCATATAATAGTGGATGGTGGCTTTTATCTGTTCCTTTCCTTCAGGGCTGTAAATGGCCTCCGCACCGCGCTGGGTAATGTACGAGGTTCCGTTGAACTTAGTGCATTGGCGACGGTTCCACAACCGGTTCAGCGGGATGCGTTTTCCTTCCAATGTGGCGGCGGTCAGCTCCTTGGGTACTACGGTGTAGCCGCAACGCACTCCGGTAAAGCCGGCGGTTTTGGAGAAGCTGCGGAACTCTATGGCTACCTTTTTGGCTCCTTTTATCTCGTAAATGGAGTGGGGGATGTCGGGGTCTTGAATGTAGGCTTCGTAGGCTGCGTCATAAAAAATCAATGTGTCGTTCTCCAGTGCGTAATTCACCCATTTCTTCAATTCTGCTTTACTGATAACCGTACCGGTGGGGTTGTTGGGGTAACATAGATATAAAATGTCTATTCTGCGGTCGGGGATAG
>OMDC01001053.1_pt1 | contig 10744 bp, 8 predicted proteins | sample 1674201 | NCBI WGS metagenome assembly OMDC01 (sample SAMEA103958152, study PRJEB25191) | human gut metagenome | biome: human-associated habitat [ENVO:00009003]; feature: intestine environment [ENVO:2100002]; material: feces | place: Germany | collected 2013/2015 | reverse complement strand
TACGAGGCGGGCCTGCCGCTGACGGTGGAGAACTGCCGCATCCAGCCGCGCCACCATCCGCGCTGCGGCACGAGCTTCCTGTTCGTCGTCGTCATGATCTCCATTTTGCTTTTCGCGCTGGTCAGCGCGGTGCTGCCGACGAGCAATATGCTCGTCCGGCTGGTCGTCCGGCTGGCACTTCTGCCGTTCGTGGTGGCCATCAGCTATGAGTTTAACCGCCTGGTCGGCCGCCATGACAACTGGCTGACGCGGATCCTGACCGCCCCCGGCATGTGGTTCCAGAATTTCACGACCAACGAACCGGATGATTCCATGCTGGAGGTCGGCATCGAGGCGCTGAAGCTCGTCCTGCCGGACGAGGCAGGGGCCGACCGATGGTAAAGAAGTACGGAGACCTGTATCTGCAGGCCCGGCGGGCTCTGCTGCCCACAGAAGGTGAGAATGCCGCAGCCGCCGCGCGCGAGCTGCTGGCGTTTGCGTCCGGGAAATCCGTCGCCGCCGTGCTGGCGGATGCCAACCTGTATGCCAGCGAGCAGATCGAAGCAGATCTGAACGGTTATGTAAACCGAATGCTCGCCCATGAGCCGCTGCCCTATATCCTCGGGCAATGGAATTTCTACGGGATCTCGCTCGAGGTCACGCCGGATGTCCTGATCCCGCGTGACGACACGATGGCCGTCACGGATCTGGCGCTGGAGGTGCTGCGGACCGGCCATCCGTCGCCGCGCGTGCTCGATCTTTGCTGCGGGAGCGGCTGCATCGGGCTGGCTATCGCCCATCAGCTGCCGGATGCGCATGTGACGCTGGCGGATATCTCTCGCCCGGCACTGGCCGTGGCCAAGCGGAACATCAAGCGGCTGAAGCTCATGAACCGCGTGACAGCCATCGGCCTCGACGCGAAAAAGCCCGCGCCGTCCTTTGTCGGCACGCTCGACGCGCTGGTATGCAATCCGCCGTATGTGACCGCGGAGGAGATGACCCAGCTGGAGCCCTCGGTCCGTGACTACGAACCGGCGCTGGCGCTCGACGGTGGGGCGGACGGGCTGGATTTTTACCGCGCAGTGGCGGAGAACTTTACGCGGCTGATCGCCAGCGGCGGCTATCTCTGCTTTGAGTTCGGTCTCGGCCAGCACGTGGCCGTGTCGATGATCCTTCAGGAATACGGTTACACCGATATTGCCCTGCGCAAAGACCTGCGCGGCGTGATCCGCGCAGCCCGCGGTACGAAAAAATAAAACAAACGTTTGATTTTATTCGAACATTGTGGTATAGTGTTTGTAAACACCAAAGAGGAAGGAACTGAGACGATGGAAAGAAAAAAAACAGCCGATCAGACTCCCAATAACGACAAGAAACAGGCGCTCGATACCGCCATCCGGCAGATCGAGAAAAACTTCGGCAAGGGCGCGGTCATGCGCCTGGGCGACCGCCCTGATCTGCAGGTCGACGCCATCCCGACCGGCTCGCTGGCGCTCGACGCCGCGCTCGGCATCGGCGGCGTGCCGAAGGGGCGGATCATTGAGATCTACGGCCCGGAATCTTCCGGCAAGACCACGCTGGCGCTGCATATCGTGGCGCAGGCGCAGAAGCGCGGCGGCGAGGTCGCGTTCGTCGACGCGGAGCATGCCCTTGATCCGGATTACGCGGCAAGGATCGGCGTCGATATCGACTCCATGCTCGTCTCCCAGCCGGATACCGGCGAGCAGGCGCTGGAGATCACCGACGCGCTGGTCCGCTCCGGCGCAGTCGACGTCGTGGTCGTCGACTCTGTCGCGGCGCTGACACCGCGGGCGGAGATCGAGGGCGAGATGGGCGACACCTTCGTCGGCCTGCAGGCCAGGCTCATGTCGCAGGCGCTGCGGAAGCTTGCCGGCAACATTTCCAAGACCAACTGCGTCGTCATCTTCATCAACCAGCTGCGTATGAAGATCGGCGTCATGTACGGCAACCCCGAGACGACCACCGGCGGCAACGCGCTGAAGTTCTACGCGTCCGTCCGGATCGACATCCGCCGCACCGAGGCCATCAAGAACGGCTCCGAGGTCATCGGTAACCGCACGCGCGCGAAGATCGTCAAGAACAAGTGCGCGCCCCCCTTCAAAGAGGCATATTTCGATATCATGTACGGCGAAGGCATCTCCAAGTGGGGCGAAATGGTCGACCTTGCCGTGCAGCTCGAGCTCATCAACAAGAGCGGCAGCTGGTTCTCCATCGGCGATGAGCGCATCGGCCAGGGCCGCGATTCTGCCAAGCAGTATCTGATCGACCATCCCGACGTCGCCGACCGCATCGAGCAGGAGATCCGCGACAACATGTGGAAGCTGCAGGGCAAGAACGCCAAGCCGCCTGCGTCTGCCGCGGCCAAGCCCGTCAGCGTCTCTGCCGACGATTTTAACGACGACTGATGCGTCTGCTCTCAATCCAGGAGCTGCCGCAGTCCGGGCGTGTGAAGCTCGTCTTCGACGACGAGACCGTCCTCAAGACGCAGCCCTATCTGCTCGCGGACTTCGGTCTCTACAGTGGGATGGAGCTGTCGGAGGAGGATTATCAGGCACTGCTGGCTTCGGCCAGGGCGCGGGCCGTGCGGATCGTCGCGGCGGCCGGTGTGTCCGAACGGGAGCTGCAGAAGCGGCTGGTGCAGAAGGGCGAAGAGGCGGCTGACGCGAAAGAGGCTGTCGGTTGGCTCAAGGAGCTGCATTTGCTCGACGACGGCGAGACGGCGCGGCAGCTCGTTGCCAGTGCCGCTGCCAAAGGCTATGGCAAAAGCCGCATCAAAAATATCCTGTATGAGAAGGGGATCCCCCAGGAATTCTGGGACGACGCGCTCGCCGACCTCCCGGAGATGGACGATGCCATCGACCGTTTTCTGGCCCGCCGCTGGCAGGGGAAGGACCCGGACGACAAAGAAGTGAAACGAACTGTGGACGCGCTCATTCGCCGCGGTCACAGCTGGAAGGATATCCAGGCGGGTCTGCGGCGCTACCGCGCAGATCTGGAGCTGGAGGAAAACACGGAGGACTACATACCATGACCCACACGATAGGCATGATCTCGCTTGGCTGCGCCAAAAATCAGGTCAATGCCGAGCATATGCTCTGGCTGCTGCGGCAGGCAGGGTATGAGATCAGCCCCGACCCCGACGGTGCGGAGCTCGTCATCGTCAACACCTGCGGCTTTATCGAGTCCGCAAAGACCGAGGCCATCGACAACATTCTCGCCATGGCGCAGCTCAAGGCGGAGGGCCGGATCCAGAAGATCCTGGTCACCGGCTGTCTTGCACAGCGCTATCAGGAGGAGATTCTGCAGGAAATGCCGGAGGTCGACGGCGTGCTTGGCACCGGCTCCTACTTTGACGTTGCCAACGCGGTCGGGCAGGTGCTGAGCGGCAAACGCTACAAGCGCTTCGACGATATCAATGCAGACCAGTCGGAGGACGGCCGTATCCTGACCACGCCGGAGTATTATGCCTATCTGAAGATCGCCGAGGGCTGCGACAACCACTGTGCCTACTGCATCATCCCGAAGCTGCGCGGCAAGCTGCGCAGCCGCCCGATCGAGGAGCTCGTCAAGGAGGCGGAGCAGCTTGCGGCCGACGGCGTCAAGGAGCTGATCGTCGTCGCGCAGGATACCAGCCGCTACGGTCTCGATCTCTACGGCGAGCGGAAGCTCGCGGAGCTGCTGCGGCAGCTGTGCCGGATCGACGGGCTTGTCTGGATCCGCGTGCACTATCTCTATCCGGATGAGATGTCACAGGAGCTGATTGACGTGCTGGCGAACGAGCCGAAGATCGTCAAGTATCTGGATATCCCGATCCAGCACATCAACGACGATATCCTCCGCCGCATGAACCGCCGCGGCAACGGCGAATACGTCAAGGAGCTGTTCGCCAAGCTCCGCCGCGAGATCCCAGGCCTTGTGCTCCGCACGAGCCTTATCACCGGCCTTCCCGGCGAGGGCGAGGCGGAATTTGCCCAGCTCTGTGACTTTTTGAAGGAATACAAGCTCGAGCGCGTCGGTGCGTTTGCGTTCTCCCCGGAGGAGGGCACGCGCGCGGCAGAGATGGAATATCCTGATACCGAGATCGCCCGGCAGCGCGCGGACATGGTCGCTGAGATCCAGTCCCGCATCATGGACGATTACAACGAATCGTGCATCGGCAAGACCATGCAGGTCCTGTGCGAGGGCTACGATCCCGATGAAGAGAGCTATTACGGCCGGACCTTTGCCGACTCGCCGGATATCGACGGGAAGATCTGGTTTACGGCGGAAAAACATATCAAGACCGGTGACTTTGCCGACGTCCGTGTGGTGGACGCCTATGACGGTGAGCTTGTCGGTGTGCTGGAGGAAGAATACAATGACGACTGCGAGTAAAATTACCCTTGTCCGTGTGGTGCTGATCCCGGTGTATATGGTCCTGATGCTTCTGTCGGCCGGTGGGGCGGAATGGCTGCGCTGGGCGGCTGTGGCTGTGTTCATCATCGCCAGCGTCTCCGACTTCCTGGACGGCTATATCGCCCGGCATTACAATCAGGTCAGCGACTTCGGCAAATTCCTCGATCCGCTGGCAGATAAGCTGCTCGTGACGGCCTGCATGATGATTTTCGTCGGCTGGGGCCGGATGCCGTCCTGGCTGGTGTTCATCGTCATCGCGCGGGAATTTGCCATCAGCGGCCTGCGCATGGTCGCCGCCAACAACGGTACGGTCATCGCCGCCGGCTGGAGCGGCAAAATCAAGACCTCCTGCACCATGGTCGGTCTGATCGCCATGATGGTCCTTCCGAATGTGCCGGTCCTCGATACGGTCGTGAACGTGGTCATCCTTGTCACGACGGTGTATTCCGGCGTAGAATACTTCGTCAAGAACTGGCATTGCCTTGGTCTCGGTAAGAAAGCTTGACTTTTTCGTATTCCAATGATATGATTTCCCAAGAAAAATGAATATCGCGTTGACCGAAAAGAGTACCGCATATCCGCTTTTTCAGAGAGCTTCCGCCGTCGGCTGCAAACGGGAGCAAAAGCTTCTGCGGGAACGTGCGTTCGTGAGCGAGGGGAGACCCCGTCTGGGCTTACGTCAAAGCCTGAGTGAGAAATCAGAGTGGAACCGCGAGTTTAATGACCCGCCTCTTGAGAAAAAGAGGCGGGTTTTATTGTGATTTGGAGGAGCTGTCTTTGCATCTGTTGGAGGATATCCGGGCATACAAAAGAAACGACCCTGCCGCGCGCTCGGCAATCGAGGTCGTGCTGCTGTACAACGGCCTGCACGCGACGATCGATTACCGCATCGCGCACTGGTTTTACCGGCATCGCTGCTTTTTTATCGCGCGCGTGATCTCGCAGTGGTCGAAAATGTGGACCGGAATTGAAATACACCCCGGCGCGCAGATCGGCCGCCGTCTGGTCATTGACCACGGCGCCGGGATCGTGATCGGCGAGACGACCCAGATCGGCGACGACTGTCTGCTCTATCAGGGCGTGACGCTCGGCGGCACCGGCAAGGACGTCGGCAAGCGCCATCCGACGCTCGGCAACAACGTCATGGTCGGCTCCGGCGCAAAGGTCCTCGGGCCTTTCCGTGTCGGCGACAATGCGCGCATCGCCGCCAACGCCGTGGTCCTGCGCGAGGTGCCGCCCGGCGCGACCGTCGTCGGCGTTCCCGGCCGGATCGTCCGGCTGTGCGGCGACAAGCTCGACCACATCCACACACCGGACCCGGTCATGCTGGAAATCGAAGAACTCAAGCGCCGCATGGCGCTGCTGGAACAACAGATCAACGACGTCCAAAAGGAGAATTGATATGTACCTGTACAACTCTGCAACCCATAAAAAAGAAGAATTCATCCCCAACGACCCGAAACTGGTCAAAATGTACACCTGCGGCCCCACGGTCTATCATTTTGCCCATATCGGCAACCTCCGCAGCTATATCATGGAGGATGTGCTGGAAAAGTATCTGCGTTACGCCGGGTATCCGGTCAAGCGCGTCATGAACATCACCGACGTCGGCCATCTGACCTCCGATGCCGATGAGGGCGAGGACAAGATGCTCAAGGGCGCCCGCCGCGAGCACAAGACCGTCATGGAGATCGCCAAGTTCTATACCGATGCCTTCTTTGACGACTGCCGCAAGCTCAACATCAAGCGGCCGGACGTTGTCCAGCCCGCGACCGGCTGCATCGACGAGTATATCAAGATCATCACGAAGCTGCTCGATACTGGCTATGCCTATATCGAGGGCGGCAACGTCTACTTTGATACCTCCAAGCTCGAAAAATACTACATTTTCAACGAGCACAAGGAAGAAGACCTCGCCGTCGGCGTCCGTGAGGGCGTGGAAGAGGACACGAACAAGCGCAACAAGAACGACTTTGTGCTCTGGTTCACCAAGTCCAAGTTTGAGGATCAGGCGCTCAAGTGGGATTCGCCCTGGGGCGTCGGCTATCCCGGCTGGCACATCGAGTGCTCCGGCATTTCCCTCAAGTATCTGGGCGAGGATCTGGATATCCACTGCGGCGGCATCGACAATGCGTTCCCGCACCACACCAACGAGATCGCGCAGTCGGAAAGCTACATCGGCCACCACTGGTGCAACTACTGGATGCATGTCATGCATCTGAATACGGCCAGCGGCAAAATGTCCAAATCCAAGGGCGAGTTCCTGACGGTCTCGCTGCTGGAGCAGAAGGGCTATGACCCGCTGTGCTACCGTCTGTTCTGCCTGCAGAGCCATTACCGCCGCAATCTGGTCTTCTCGTGGGAAAACCTCGACAACGCAGCCGGGACCTACCAGAAGCTCCTGACCAAGATCGCTGCCCTGAAGCCCGGCGACGGCGAGATCGACGAGGCCGCCGTCACGGCCCTGCGTGAGAAATTCAACGCCGCTCTCGGCAACGACCTCAATACCTCGCTGGCCATCACCGCGCTCTACGACGTGCTCAAGTACAAGACGAACGACGCCACTAAGCTGTTCGTGCTGGACGATTTCGACAAGGTCCTGAGTCTGGACCTTTGCAGCAAGGCCGCGGAGATCCGCAAGCGCAATGCCGCGGAAAAGCCGGCGGCTGGTGCGTATTCCATCTTCTGCGAGGATGGCAGCGACGATCCCGCCGTCACTGCGCAGATCCAGGCGCGCTACGACGCGAAAAAGGCCAAAAACTTCGCCGAGGCCGACCGCATCCGCGACGAACTCAAAGCCCAGGGCATCGAGATCACCGACATCCCCGGCGGCGCCAAGTGGAAGCATATCTGAAATATACGCAACCCCGGAGCTCCTGCTCCGGGGTTGCGCGTCAAAAGGACAAAAGTTGAACTTGTGGGAGAAATCAGCGAAATGAAAATATGTCAGGTAACAAGTAACGAAGAAAAACAGAGGATAACACGGCAGGTTCTGGAGGCGCTTCCAGAATGGTTTGGTATCCCGGAAGCAAGGGAGAACTATATTTCAGAAAGCCGCGATCAATTGTTTTTCTGCGCCTATGCTGCGGACAAGTCTGTGGGCTTTTTATATCTGAAAGAAACGGGAAAAGCGACGGTCGAGCTATATGTGATGGGCGTACTGAAGGAATATCATCGGCAGGGGATTGGGCGGGAATTGTTCCGCAGCGCCAGAAAAGCGGCAAGCGAAGCCGGATATTCCTTTATGCAGGTAAAAACGGTACAGATGGGAAAATATGAGGAATACGACGATACAAATCGCTTCTATCTTTCCCTCGGATTCCAGGAATTTGAGGTCTTCCCAACATTATGGGACGCATGGAACCCCTGTCAGATCTATATCATGACAATATAATTATGCCATCCGCTCCGCGTGTCCTTTTCCGCTTACTTTTTCGGCTTCCGGTCAAAGAACGGGGACTTTCCGCTGACGCTGAGGGGAATGCCGAGGACGAGCGTGACGGAGGCGCCGAGCAGACCGAGGCTCCGGGCGGCACGGCCGACGGAGAACATCACGCGGTTGTCGACCCGGGCGTCTGCCGCCGCGGCGGCAGACGAACCGATGGCGATGCCGACGTCCATAGCGTCCCACGCGCAGAGGCCATTCTTTTCTGCACAGTCGGCGCAGTCGGCAAAATGACAGTACTGACAGCCGCCGTTCAGCCCGCGGCGCTGTTCCTCCATGCCAAAGAGGACAACGGCATCCGCGTAGTCCACATTGTCGGCGTCACGGGCAAAGAAGGCGTAGTCCAGCCGCCCGGCAAGCTCGCGCATATGTGCGGCCAGTCGGTCCTTGTCTTCGCCGGTCACGACGCAGGTGACAAGACCGTCCATGCCCCGCGTCTTGGGCGCAGTGCGGGCGGCTGCGCACATGCGCGCGGCCGTATCCAGAACGGCGCGGGTCTGCATATCTTCCGAAGAATAGATCATGGGGAAACAACTCCTTTTATCGTAATCTGTCTTCAGTATAGTGCTTCCCACGGAAACTGTCAATGAAACGCGGCGGCTTCCTTGCAACAGGGCGGGAATTGTGGTAGACTAAGCGAAGAAATGCAAAGGAGTTCTGCCCATGAAGCTGATGGTTCTCGATGGAAACAGCGTGATCAACCGCGCCTACTACGGCGTGCGGGCGCTCACGACGAAAGACGGCTTTTTTACAAACGCGATCTACGGTTTTCTGAATATTCTCGAAAAGCTCCGGACGGAGGAGCAGCCCGACGCCCTGTGCGTGACGTTCGACCTCAAGGCGCCGACGTTCCGCCATCTGGCCTATGACGGCTACAAGGCGACGCGTCACCCGATGCCGGATGAGCTTGCCATGCAGCTGCCGATGATGAAGGATATTCTGCGCGCCATGCGCATCCCCATCTTTGAATGCGAAGGCTGGGAAGCCGACGACGTGATCGGCACGATCGGCAAGCAGTGCGGCAGGGCGAACTGGGACTGCGTGATCGTCACCGGCGATCGGGACTCTCTGCAGCTGATCGACGAGCATGTGACGGTCAAGCTGGTGTCCTCCAAGCTTTCGCAGTCCGTCGCGGTCAACTATGACCCTGCCCGCTTCCGTGAGGAATACGGCTTTGACCCCATCCATCTGATCGATCTTAAAGCCCTGATGGGCGACAGCTCCGATAACATCCCGGGCGTCGCGGGCGTCGGCCCGAAGACGGCGACGCAGCTGCTGCTGGACTATGGCACGCTGGACGGGATCTATGCGCATTTGGACGCGATCAAGGACAAGCTCCGCGCAAAGCTCGAGCAGGGCAGGGAAAGCGCCTACATGTCCTATGATCTGGCGACGATCCGCTGCGAAGCGCCGATCGATTTTTCTCCGGAGGATTGCCGCGTGCAGCAGCCGGACAACGATACGCTCTACCAGCTCTTTACCCGGCTTGAATTTACCCGGCAGATCGCCCGCTACGGCCTGCATGCTCCGCAGGAAACTGTGGAGACGGGGACGTTTGCGGGTACCTGCACCAGTGAGACGGTGACGGATGCCGCCCGGGCGGCAGAATTGGCCGCAGCGTTCCAAAAAGAACATTATGTAAACATTATTGCTGAACCGGATCTTTCTGGGATCGCTGTTGAGACCGGGGACAGCGGATACTATTTCTCTGACTTTGCGCTGAGTGATGACTTTATGTTAACTATATTCGGCGCCTCCGTCAAAAAGGTCACGCATGACTGCAAGCCGCTGATGCGCCGTCTGCTGGAACAGGGATACCCGGCGGAGGGCTTCATCTTCGACACCGCGCTGGCCGCCTATGATCTTGACGCGACGCGGGGCAGCTACGACCTGGACAGCGTCGTGCAGCAGCACTTGGGCTTTGCCATCGGCCGCGCGGACAGCGAGCAGGTCGGAAAAGACGCCGCGCGCGTCTGCTCCCGCCTGGCGGAGGCCGCGGCCGTCGGCGCGCTCTATGAAGCTCTGCCGGAAAAGCTCACGAAGAACGGCATGGAGAAGCTCTATTACGAGATCGAGCTGCCGCTCTGCCGCGTGCTCGCCGAAATGGAAGCCGCGGGCGTCAAGGCGGACCAGATGGCGCTCATCTCCTTCGGCAATATGCTCCAGAGCCGGATCGAGGCCGCGGAGCAGACGATCTTCGGCTATGCCGGGAAGAAATTCAACATCAACTCCACCAAGCAGCTCGGGCAGATCCTCTTTGACGAGCTCGGCCTGCCTGTGGGCAAGAAGACGAAAAGCGGCTACTCCACGAACGCGGACGTGCTGGAAAAGCTCCGTGGCAAGCACCCGATCATCGACGCCATCCTCGATTTCCGTGCCATGACCAAGCTCAAGAGCACGTATGCCGACGGCCTCGTCAAGCAGATCGCGGACGACGGCCGCATCCACACGACCTTCCAGAACATGGTCACGGCGACGGGCCGACTGTCTTCCACCGACCCGAACCTGCAGAACATCCCCGTCCGCACGGAGCTCGGCAGCGAGATCCGCAAGATGTTCGTGCCAAGCGACGGCTGCGTCTTTGTCGACGCGGACTACAGCCAGATCGAGCTGCGCGTGCTGGCCCATATCGCGGATGATCAGACCATGCAGGAGGCGTTCCGCTCCGGCACCGATATCCATACGGCGACAGCCGCGCAGGTCTTCGGCGTGCCGACTGATCAGGTCACCAAGCAGATGCGCTCGCACGCGAAGGCCGTGAATTTCGGCATCGTATACGGCATTTCCGCCTTCTCGCTCGCGCAGGACATCGGCGTCGGCTACGGCGAGGCGAAGGAGTATATGGACGCCTATTTCGCGCGCTTCCGCGGCGTGCGCGATTACCAGAAGGAAGCCGTCCGGCAC
>OMDC01001033.1_pt1 | contig 10860 bp, 7 predicted proteins | sample 1674201 | NCBI WGS metagenome assembly OMDC01 (sample SAMEA103958152, study PRJEB25191) | human gut metagenome | biome: human-associated habitat [ENVO:00009003]; feature: intestine environment [ENVO:2100002]; material: feces | place: Germany | collected 2013/2015 | reverse complement strand
TGCCAAGGCGAATTTCACGGTCTTGGAGGAGAGGGAGATTCTCGCGCAGGGCGAAATGATGTCGACTGCGATGATGCATCTCTATCTGCAGGAGCAGGGCGTGAAGTCGGTGTTGTTGCCGGCACTTGAGTATATGCGCACCGACAGCAATGGCGAGCCAGATACGGCATTTTTAAAGGCTCGCCTGTCGGAGATGCTCGACGAGCATCGGGATGCCGAAATATATATCACGCAGGGCTACATCTGCAAAAACGCTTATGGTGAGACCGACAACCTGCAGCGCGGTGGCAGCGACTATTCGGCGTCGCTCATTGGCGCTGCTGTCGGCGCGGAGGAGATTGAAATCTGGACCGACATTGACGGTATGCACAACAATGACCCGCGCTATGTTGAAAACACGCGTCCGGTGGAACGCCTGAATTTTGAGGAGGCTGCCGAGCTTGCTTATTTCGGTGCCAAGATTCTACATCCGACTTGTATCCAGCCGGCTAAGTATGCCAACATACCGGTTCGCCTGCTGAACACGATGGATCCGCATGCCCCGGGTACATTGATTTCCAATGATACCGAAAAGGGCAAGATCAAGGCTGTTGCTGCCAAGGGTAATATTACTGCCATTAAGATTAAATCGAGCCGCATGTTGCTGGCACACGGTTTCCTCCGCAAGGTATTCGAAATCTTCGAGAGCTACCAGACTTCCATCGATATGATCTGTACGTCTGAGGTAGGAGTTTCCGTATCTGTCGATAACACCAAGCATCTCAACGAGATCCTGGATGACCTGAAGAAGTACGGAACCGTTACCGTCGACAAGGATATGTGTATCATCTGTGTCGTGGGTGACTTGGAATGGGAGAATGTAGGTTTCGAAGCCAAAGCGCTCGATGCCATGCGTGACATCCCCGTGCGTATGATTTCGTATGGCGGAAGCAACTATAACATTTCGTTCCTCATCAGAGAGTCTGACAAGGAGCGTGCGTTGCAAAGCCTCTCGGACGTGCTCTTCAACCATAAGTAAAAGAAAGACTGCACGTCAAAGAACAAGATTGTAGGAGTTAACGGAGATAATGGCGTAGCCACGAAGTTAACTCCTTATATCATTTATAATAATAACCATTTAAATACACAAAGAATGTTTTCGGTTGACAAATTAAATAGGATAGCAACACCCTACTATTATTATGATACGCAGTTGCTGCGTGATACATTAGAGGTTATAAAAAAGGAATGTGAGAAGCATGACAATTTTCACGTCCACTATGCTGTAAAAGCAAATGCCAACCCGAAGATATTGCGTATAATAAGCCAGTATGGCTTTGGTGCCGACTGCGTGAGTGGCGGCGAGATAAAGGCGGCTATCGAGGCAGGCTTTCCTGCTGACAAGGTGGTGTATGCCGGCGTAGGCAAGAGCGACTGGGAGATTAACCTCGGACTGGAGAAAGGCATCGCCTGCTTCAACGTGGAGTCGATTGCCGAACTGGAGGTTATAGAGGAACTGGCTGTTGCTGCGGGCAAGACCGCCAATGTAGCCTTCCGCATCAACCCGAATATTGGCGCTCATACTCATGCAAACATCACAACCGGGCTCGCCGAGAACAAGTTCGGAATCGCCATGCAGGACATGGAGAAAGTGATAGAACGTGCTGACGCAATGAAGAATATCAACGTTGTAGGTCTGCACTTTCATATTGGTTCTCAGATACTTGACATGGGCGACTTCGAGGCTTTATGCAACCGTATCAACGAGTTGCAGGCTAAGCTCGAAGAGCAGAACATACGTGTACAGAGCATAAACGTGGGTGGCGGACTCGGCGTTAGCTACGACTCGCCCGACCGTCAGCCTATTCCCGACTTCAAAGACTACTTCCGCACATACACCACTCATCTACGTCTGCGCGAAGGACAGCAGCTGCACTTCGAGTTGGGACGTTCTATCGTGGCTCAATGCGGATCGCTCATCTCTCGTGTGCTCTACGTTAAGCAGGGCACGCACAAGCAGTTCGCCATTCTCGATGCTGGCATGACCGACCTAATACGTCCGGCTCTCTATCAGGCGCTGCACAAGATTCAGAACCTCACGAGCGAGGAGCCGGCAGAGACCTACGACGTCGTGGGACCAATCTGCGAGTCGAGCGACGTCTTCGCTAAGGCAATAGACCTTAACAAGTGTCATCGTGGCGATCTCATCGCTATTCGCTCAGCAGGCGCATACGGCGAGATTATGGCAAGTTCGTACAACTGCCGAAAACTGCCGAAAGGCTACATTACAGAAGATTTGTAAATCATCACAGAAATGTTAATCGACAATATAACAATCATAATATGTATCGTAGTTCTGCTGCTGACCGTCGTGTCGGTAGTGGCGAATCCTTTCTTCCGTTCGGTTAAGAGCAACAGAAGCTACAAGGAAGAAGGTTGCGAACTGCCACCCATTACCGTCGTTGTGCTTTCGCAGAACGATGTGGAAGCTCTCGACAAGCATCTGCCTCTCTTGTTCGACCAGGACTATGCTCCGGGTTTTGAAGTTATCGTTGTAGGCGAAAAGGGAGACCTCGACCTTGAGGCTGTGCTGGGCAAGTATGCCGACCACAAGAACCTGTACACAACGTACATTCCCAAGCGTTCGCTCTTCATGAGCAAACCCAAACTCTCGGCTTCGCTCGGCATAAAGGCGGCTCACAACGAATGGATTGTTATGCTCAACGCTTCGTGCGCTCCTGCTTCCGACAAATGGCTGCAAAGCATCGCCCGTAATATCGACGACAACACCAATCTCGTTGTCGGCTACTCCAACTATAAGGACGACGTGAAGCCCTACCGCCGTTTTATACGTCTGCGCGAGGCGTGCTACTATCTTCGCTCGGCTGCTCGCGGCATGGCGTATCGCTCTACAGGAGCGAACATAGCATTCAAGCGTTCGGAGTTCATCGGCAAGGACGGCTATCGTGGCAACCTGCAGCATGTGTATGGTGAGTACGACTTCATCATCAACAAGTTTGCTGAGCCTGGCTCAGCCGCCATCTCTCTTGACCCAGATTCGTTCCTCCATCAGGAATGTCGCACGAAAAAGACATGGACCGAGTTCTGCATCGCGAACAGTCATGTAGGCAGCCATCTCGAGCGCAAGTCGAGAATGCGCCTGACATACGCATTCGACGTTTTGCTTATGTATCTCAACTATGCAGCGTTGATAGCAGCCGGAGTGTATAGCGGACTAACGGGCAGATGGTTAGCATTAGCTATTGCTGTCGTCTGCATCACGTTTACATTAGCTCTGCGTATAATTTTGGTCAAAAAGAAGTGCCGTTTGTTCGGCGAGCGTATCTCGGCATGGGCAATACCGTTCTACGAACTCTCACTTGTGTGGTTCGACATGCTCACGAGGTTGCGCTATATGCGAGCTGACAAACACGATTTTTCTACACATAAGATATGAGAATCAAGTTTATAAGTCTTGTCAAAAGTTCGGCGACACCCTTGAACAAGGACTTGCTGAGCACTATCTCTGATAGCATCAGCGCTTTTGGAGATGTGGAAGTTGTGGACACAGCGCCCGACCTTGTGCATATCTGCGGCAAATGGTCGTCTGCTTCGGCTACGACTATCAAGCATTACACGAACAAGGGCGTGCCTGTGGTCTTCACCTCCGCAAACGGTTTAGCAGAACAGCTCACCACCCTATCGTGCATGCTTGCTCCTACCGTCTTCCATTGTTGCGGTCCGGCGGAAGCTCGACTTATAAAAAAGATTTCTCCTAAAGCGTCTATCGTAGTCATAGCCGACGAGAAGTTCACGTCTACGACCGACATGACAACTATGCTTCGACTATTCAACGAACTATATGTAAAGACATACAACGAACACGAAGCGCATGTAAAAGAGGCTATACAGCAAAAACTCAAGGGCGTTTCAGACGAAGCCATCAAGGATATCATTGCGCTTCTGTTGTATCTTAAATACGCTTACAAGCGCGAGACGATACGCCAAACGCTGCTTGATTCTCTTTCAGACACGCTTATAAACAGCGATTACGACGAAGGCGCAATGCATAAGACATTAAGCGATATGCGGCTATTGTCGTTTGCCGCTTCTTCAATGGCGCTTCTTGAGGAGAAATCGCATCTTACGGAGGGCTTCATGCCTATCGCTTCTTCTGCCGATAAACAGATGAAGCATATGACGAAGTATATCATCTAAATCGTACCCCACAAAACAAACACTACGATATGAGAAAAGACCATAAATTCACAGCTAATGATATAAAATACCTGCAGCTGCTTGCCCAGTCGTTCCCGAACATTTCGGAGGCAAGCACGGAGATAATTAATCTGCAGGCCATTCTAAATCTGCCTAAAGGCACGGAGCATTTCGTTGCAGACATTCATGGTGAATACGAAGCGTTTCTGCATATACTTAAGAACGCTTCGGGCAATATCCAGCGAAAAGTGAATGAGCTTTTCGGCAATCTCATGCGCGAATCGGACAAGCGCGAACTCTGCACATTAATATATTATCCCGACCAGAAGCTTGAACTAATAAAGGCTTCTGAGGAGAATCTCGACGATTGGTATCACATCACCATACACAACCTGGTGGCTGTATGCCGTTTGGTTTCGAGCAAATACACCCATTCGAAAGTGCGCAAGGCTCTACCGAGCGACTTCTCTTATATCATTCAGGAGTTGCTGCACGAGCGAACCGATGACGCAAATAAGGCCGACTATGTTAACGTGATTATAGACACAATCATATCAACGGGTCGTGCCGATGATTTCATCATAGCCATATCCAACGTCATACAGCGCCTTTCTATCGACCAATTACATATCCTCGGCGACATCTTCGACCGCGGACCAGGTGCGCACATCATCCTCGACACGCTCTCGCGCTACCACTCTTGGGACATACAATGGGGCAACCACGATGTGCTATGGATGGGAGCTATGGCTGGCAACCGCGCATGCCAATGCAATGTTATACGTCTTTCGCTTCGCTATGCCAACATGACAACGCTTGAGGAGGGTTACGGCATCAACCTCATGCCGCTTGCCACGTTCGCTATAGACACCTATGGCAACGATCCTTGCGAGGAGTTCATCCCGAAAATTTCGTCTGCCGACTCTGCGCGGGTCGACGAGAAGTCGAAACGTCTTGCTGCCCTCATGCACAAGGCTATAACCGTGCTGCAGTTCAAGGAAGAGGCAGCCATCATAAAACGCCACGCCAAGTGGAAGATGGCAGACCGCCTCATGCTCAACTTCATCGACTACGAGAAGGGTACCATAACTCTTAATGGTAAGGAGTATCCGCTGAAGAGCAACTCTTTCCCGACAATCGATCCAGAGCATCCGAACCGACTCACGCCTGAGGAAAAACAACTCATGGATAAGATTAACCACTCATTCCAGGTGAGCGAGAAGCTGCATAAGCACATACGTCTGCTCCTGCAGCACGGTTGCATGTATGCGGTATACAACAACAACCTGCTCTTCCATGCGTCAATACCTCTCGACGAGGATGGAAAGCTGAAGGAAGTAGAAATAGTTCCGGGCACAAAGTGCTCGGGCAAGGACTTAATGTACAATATAGGGATGCTCATACGCTCGGCTTTCCAAAGCGATTCTACGCCAGAGGAACGCAACTACGCCATTGACTACTTCCTCTATCTTTGGTGCGGTCCGGATAGTCCGCTCTTCGACAAATCGAAAATGGCAACATTTGAACGCTACTTCATCGAAGACAAGGAGACACATGTAGAAGAAAAAGGCAACTACTTCAAGCTACGCGATAACGAACAAATCGTTGACAATATAATGGACGCTTTCGATGTTGTAGGCGAGAACCGACATATCATCAACGGACATGTGCCGGTACACGTATGCAATGGCGAGAACCCTATTAAGGCGAACGGAAAACTGATGGTTATCGACGGCGGATTCTCTCAGCCCTACCACAAGGAGACCGGCATTGCGGGCTACACGCTCGTCTATCATAGCCGCGGCTTCGTACTCGTGCAGCACGAGCCCTTCACATCCACAATCGACGCCATACAGAAGTGTACCGATATCAAGTCGACGACGCAGATTGTAGAGATGTCGGCGCATCGCATGCGCGTTGCAGATACCGATATAGGTCGCGAACTGAAAAATCAGATCAACGACCTGCAGCGCCTACTCTACGCCTATCGTCATGGCTTCATCAAGGAAGCTATGCCCAACAAGTAACCCAGAACACACAATGAACAACAATACAATTTGCGCCATCGCAACCGCCCCTGGTGGTGCGATTGGCATTATTAGAATTTCAGGCCCCGAAGCAATCAGCATAGCCGATAAGGTCTTCCGTCCTATCGGCTCCAATCTCTCTTTGTCACAACGCAAGGCATACACCCTTGCTTTCGGCAATATCATAAATGCAGACAATGAGGTTGTAGACGAAGTGCTTGTGTCTATTTTTCGCGCCCCACACTCTTACACAGGAGAGGACTCTGTGGAGATTTCCTGCCATGGATCGTCATACATACTCCAACAGGTGATGTTCCTGCTCACCGAGAACGGATGCTTACCTGCTGGTCCTGGCGAATTCACACAGCGCGCATTCCTTAACGGCAAGATGGATCTTTCGCAGGCAGAGGCTGTAGCCGACCTTATAAGTTCCACAAACAAGGCAACTCACGATATGGCGCTCAGTCAGCTGAAGGGACATTTTAGCAACGAACTTTCAGAACTGCGTGCGCATCTCCTCAAACTCACCTCTCTCTTAGAATTGGAGATTGATTTCTCCGATCATGAGGACTTGGAGTTTGCCGACCGCTCTGAACTTTACGCACTCGCCAACGACATTCACCAGCGTCTTGCCTCTCTCGCACGCTCCTTCGAGGTAGGCAACGCCCTCAAGAACGGCATCCCAGTAGCCATCGTCGGTAACACCAACGTCGGAAAGAGCACGCTCCTCAACCATCTCCTCCACGAGGAGAAAGCTATCGTGAGCGACGTTCATGGCACTACACGCGACTTCATAGAAGACACTACAATCATCAATGGCATACAGTTTCGCTTCGTCGATACTGCCGGCATTCGCAAAACCGATGATATCGTTGAGAATATCGGTATTGAACGCACATTCCAAAAGATGCAAGAGGCGAAGATTGTGCTTTGGCTCATCGACCAACAACCGACAGAGGCTGAGATAGAAGGCATAAAGGAGCGCGTGGCAGGCAAGAAGCTAATCATTGTACGTAACAAAATCGACCTCCCTAACTCATCATTGAACAACTCCTCATCGGCGAAGCCGACAATTCTTGCTCAGACAAGCGTCTCTACGAGCCGAGCGCAAAATTCAAAACTCAAAATTCAAGACTTACAGTTAGTGGACATCAGCGCCAAGTACGGCACCAATCTCTCGCGTCTCGAACAGCTTATCGTCGAAGCCGCTGACATTCCTCAGATATCAGAAAGCGACATCGTCATAACCTCTGCACGCCACTACTCAGCCTTGCTCAACGCAGACGAAAGTCTACAGCGTGTAATCGCTTCTATGGACCTCGGTCTCAGCGGCGACATCCTCGCCGAAGACCTCCGCATGGTCATCGACCACCTTGCTGAGATAACGGGCGAAGAGCGCATAACCCCGCAAGAAACTTTAAATTCAATATTTAGTTCCTATTGCATCGGGAAGTAAGTCGTGATAAACAACGATTAATATCGACAACAAATGATAGTTAAGGTGCTCAAAATGAGCACCTTTCTTTTTAGCCTTACTATTGGTTATAATCAATGGTAAGGCTTTTTTAGCACCTTTTTGTACCGCTCTTGTACCACCACTTTTCAAAAGTAATAATTTGAGACTCCATTTTTGGCAAATGAGTGCAAGATTGCCGAGAGTTTTGGACAATGATGGACGATGATATAAGACTATTGAAAATAAACGGAGTAATGACAGACGACTTTTTCTACAATAAATTAAGTAAAAAAGTATAAAAAGCGTACAAATGACAGCAAGCAAAGAAAGAATTCTAAAAATTTGCGAGTATTGTGGGAAGAGCTTCTATGCATCAAAATCCACAACTCGTTATTGCTCCAAGCAATGCAACAGTTATGCCTATAAGGCAGCAAAACGTGAGGAGAAAGTAAAGATGGCTGAGACAATGAGCCACCGAAAAGCTTCCGAGAAATCCATGTCTGAAATCCTCGTGAAAGAATACCTCACTATTCAAGAGGTCGCTATACTTTTGGGGCTAAGCAGACAGACCATATATAATATGGTGTATAGTGGTAAGTTGCGAGCATCCAAGATTACTTCTCGTTTATCTTTAATTAGAAAGCGAGATATAGATTATCTTGTTGATAGTTTGCCATACACCACAAAAAAAAGTGCTTCAAAAGAAGCAGTTCATGCAAACCGAGAGCTACCTGTTCCAGAATATTACTCTGCCAAGGAAATTGCAGAAGTCCACAACACTTACGAGACCGCCATCTATGAGATAGTCAAGAAAGTCAAGATTTCAAGAATATCCATACAAGGAAGAGTATATTGGAACAAGAAAGAGGTGGATGATTATTTTGCACACCTGTCTCCAGATCCAACCATCAGTGAATGGATGACTGTTATGGACATTCAACAGAAATATTGTATGACGAAAACGGCCGTATATAGTTTCGTTAGTCACAATGCTATTCCAAGAAAAATGGAAGGTAACAATGTTCTGTATTCCAAGCGTCATGTACAATTGGCAAAAGGTGAATCCGTAGAAGACCAACTTTATTATACAATACCGGAGGCCATGAAGTTGTATGGTTTAAGTCAGGACCAGATTTATAAGCGTATCAAGAAATACGCTATTGAAAAGGTGAAGATTGGCAAGTATATCAAGATTTCCAAGCGAGATTTAGAGAAAGCTATCGGCAAGCCTAAGGTTATTTAGCGGTTATCAAAAGGTTAAGTTGTACCCCATTACATAACTCTATTATTTTGCAATCGATTTCAAAGATCTCTTAATACGGGATCATATATGAAACATAAGTATCACATTATAAAAAGTAAACATCATGGTAAATACATGTACAAGAGTTTCTCTTCGCCAAAGAGCGATTAAAAATGACCGTATTTCTCTTTATTTGGATTTCTATCCACCAGTACGCAACCCTGAGACTATGCAAATGAGTCGCAGGGAATATTTAGGTATCTATATCTATGCTCATCCAAAGAATGAGATGGAACGTGAGTTTAATACAGATATGCTCAACAAAGCAGAGGCCATCCGTTGTATCAGAACCCAATCACTCATCAATGAAGAATTTGGTTTTTTGGACAAAACACGACAGAAAGCTGATTTTTTGGCATACTTTGAGAAGATGACACATAAGAAAGATGACAAGTGGACATGTGTCTACAAGCATTTCTTCAAATTTGTTCAAGGTCATTGTACATTTGGGGATGTGACAGTGGAACTTTGCAAAAAGTTCAGAGAGTATCTTCTGAATGCAAATCAGTTGAATCGAACAAAACAAAAGGTATCTCTCAACTCTGCAGCAGGTTACTACTCTACTTTCCGTGGTCTCTTAAAAATCGCCTATCGTGACAAGTGGCTGCGTGAGAACATCAATGACTATCTGGACAAGATTGAGCCACAAGATGTAAAGAAGGAGTTTCTTACCCTCGATGAAGTAAAGCAGTTGGCAGCTACTCCTTGCGATATACCTGTACTGAAGTCTGCCTCCCTCTTTGCTTGCCTAACAGGATTGCGAATCAGCGACATCTTAAAATTGCGTTGGGAAGACTTCGAGATAGCTCCCGACCAAGGCTATTGTTTGCGTATTCGTACCCAGAAGACTCAGACCGAGGCAACCTTGCCTATCAGCAACGAGGCATACGAACTATGTGGTGAACCAAGCACGGGTATCGTGTTCAAGGGATTGAAGCGCAGCATGATTAACCATCCCCTTAAAGCATGGTTGAAGAAGGCAGGAATCACCAAGCCATTTTCATTCCATTGCTTCCGGCACTCGTATGCAACAATCCAAATCGCCTTAGGCACAGATATTTACACGGTTTCGAAGATGCTTACCCATAAGAATGTAAGTACAACACAGATATATGCCGACCTCGTGAACGCAAAGAAAAGAGAGACAGCAAATAAGATTTCTCTTAAATAAATCCATTGCATTCATTTCATGGTGCCCGATATTGAAAAAATGTTCAATATCGGGCTTTTTAGTTAAAGGCTCCTAAAAGTTTTACGTGAGTCACGCGTGACTCACGTGTCAGTTTCTGCAGTTTTTCCTATTTTTGCGCCACAAATGATTAATAATACGCAATATGAAACAGTTTAAAAAAGAATTTTTGACACAGCATTTATTGGTTTTGTGTGCAATGTCTATCATTGGTGCACTTGTTCGCAATGAAGCTATGCAATATGGTGTAGACACCTTTAGCTGCAACTTGACGTTCGTTATCTCAACAACCATACTGATGGTTGTTTATCTCCATGCATTAGATAGTATCGTACGATTGCTTGCCCCATGGTTTAAGCATATCTTTTGTAATACAGTAAACAATACAGAAAGAAAGCGTCTGTCTTCTATAGCCATCAATGAAACAAATACATATGACGAGGGGGAAGAGCTAAATCTGGAAGATGTAACTTTCGTCTATGCAGATGAAGCCTCTTCTTGTATTACAAGCTATGAACAGTTGAGACAGGAAGCATTGGAAGACAAAGCCAAAAAGGAAAAGGTCTTGTTAAACTCAGCTATCGATTATACCAGAAGAACTTTTGCTGCCTACATGAGGGAGGAGCATTTGAACCAACTTTGTGACAACATCGCTATTTTCCAGTGTTGTGCCTCTACACACATGAGA
>OMDC01001032.1_pt1 | contig 10860 bp, 8 predicted proteins | sample 1674201 | NCBI WGS metagenome assembly OMDC01 (sample SAMEA103958152, study PRJEB25191) | human gut metagenome | biome: human-associated habitat [ENVO:00009003]; feature: intestine environment [ENVO:2100002]; material: feces | place: Germany | collected 2013/2015 | reverse complement strand
TTCAGCGTTTGACAGATGCAGGCTGCGATATTATCCGCTGTGCCGTGCCTGATATGGCAGCGGCGGAGGGCCTGAAAACAATTTGTAAGGAAAGTCCGATTCCTGTCATTGCCGATATTCATTTTGATTATCGTCTGGCAATTGCAGCAATCGAAAACGGAGCGGATAAGATCCGTATCAATCCGGGAAATATCGGAAGCCGGGAACGCATCCAGGCTGTGGTTGATGTGGCGAAAGAACGCCGGATTCCGATCCGTGTCGGTGTAAACAGCGGTTCGCTGGAAAAAGAACTGGTGGAAAAGTACCACGGAGTGACGGCAGAAGGTCTGGTGGAGAGTGCTCTGGATAAAGTAAAGATCATCGAGGATATGGGATATGATCAACTGGTGATCAGTATCAAATCCTCGGACGTTCTGATGTGTGCAAAAGCCCATGAATTAATTGCTCAAAAAACGGATTATCCGCTCCATGTGGGAATCACTGAGGCGGGAACTCTGTTTTCCGGAAATATCAAGTCTGCAGTAGGACTTGGTATCATTCTCTACCAGGGCATCGGCGATACGATGCGCGTATCGCTGACGGCCGACCCAGTGCAGGAGGTTTTGACGGCGAAGGATATCCTCAAGGCCGCGGGCCTGCGCAAGACCGGCGTCAACATCGTCGCCTGCCCGACCTGCGGGCGTACGCGCATCGATCTGATCGGCCTGGCCAATCAGGTCGAGCAGGCGCTGGCCGCCTGCGAAAAGCCCATCACGGTCGCCGTCATGGGCTGCGTGGTCAACGGGCCCGGCGAGGCCCGGGAGGCCGATATCGGCATTGCCGGCGGCGACGGCTGCGGCATTCTGTTCGTCAGGGGCAAGCAGCTCAAAAAGCTTCCCTACGACGAGCTGCTGCCCACGCTGTTAGAGTACATAGAGAAGTTGTAAAACTATGAGTGAAGTATTTTTCCCCGCGCTGTTCCCAGGCTTTGAGCCGCCGGAGGAGCTGGCGCAGGCGTTCGAGCGCCTCGCCGTCGTCCACGCCGAGCTCGACCGGGATGCGCGCACCATCCGCCTCGACGCGCAGGCGGAGAAGTATCTCGCGGAAAAGCAGCTCCAGACGCTCTGCCGGGCCGTAGAAAAGGCCTACGGCCTGAAGTCGCTGGAGCTTTCGGTGCGTTATCCGGAAGAGGAGCTGCCGCATATGGACTTCCGCGATCTGGCGCAGGTGTTCATCCGCGCGTTCTCGCCCTCGGCCGCCATTCTGGCCGGGGCGCAATATACGGTCGAGGATAACACCGTGACCATCCATCTGCGCGCCAACGGCAAGGATTCCATCCTCCAGAACGCCAAAAAGGGCGAGCAGTTCCTGCGCGAGCGCTTCGGCGTGACGAAGAAGATCGAAGTCGAGGCGCACAGCAATCTCGAGGGCAAGGCCCTGTTTGAAGAGACGGCCCGCATCCGGGCCGAGGCGCTCAAAAACGCCCCGGCCATCCAGCCCTCCGCACAGGCCCCCGGCGCGGCTCCTGCCGCAGGAGCCGACGGGCGCGCTGTTCTACGGGCGGCCGTTTTCGGGCCGGGCGGTGCGGATGGACGAGCTCAATCTCGATATGTTCCGTGTGATCGTCGAGGGCAAGGTCTTCGCCGTGCAGCACCGGGAGCTCAAAAAGCGCGGGGCGTGGGTCGTCTGCTTCGACATGACGGACTACACCAGCTCCGTCCGCGTCAATCAGTTTATGGAGGCCGCCAAGGCCAAGCCCATCATCGACAACGTGCAGGCCGGTATGTGGCTGCGCGTGCAGGGCAAGATGAGCTTTGACCGCTACGACAACGAAATGGTCCTGCAGCCGACCGCCATGGAGAAGATCGAGGCGCCCAAGCGCCGCGATACCTACCCCGAAAAGCGCGTGGAGCTGCATCTGCATACCACGATGTCGTCCATGGACGCGCTGACCGATACCGGCGCGGCCGTCAAGCGTGCGGCCAGCTGGGGCCACCGCGCCATCGCCATCACCGACCACGGCGGGGCCCAGTCCTTCCCCGACGCGATGAAGGCCGCGAGCAAGGCCAAGGTCGCCGGGACGGATCAGAACATCAAGATCCTCTACGGCTGTGAAGGCTACTACGTCAACGACGTCGACGACCGCATTGCCGTCCACGGCGACGGAGACTTCTCCTTCGACGAGGAATACGTCGCCTTCGACCTCGAGACGACCGGCCTTTCGTCTCTGCACGACACGATCATCGAGATCGGCGCGGCCATCATGAAGGGCAAGGAGGTGCTCAGCACCTTCCAGATGTTCGTCGACCCGCACCGGCCGCTGCAGCCGAAGATCATCGACCTCACCGGCATCACCGACCAGATGCTCGCCGGGCAGCCGGATATCTCCGAGGCGATCCCGCGGTTTCTCGACTATGTCGGCGGCCGGCCGCTGTGCGCGCACAACGCCGATTTTGATATCGGCTTCGTGACGGCAGCGTGCGAGCGCCTCGGCATCGCGTTCCAGCCGACGTACGTCGATACGCTCATCCTGGCGCAGAATCTGATGCCGGAGCTCGGCAAATACAAGCTCAACATCGTCGCGGACGCGCTGAGTCTGCCCGATTTCAACCACCACCGCGCCTCCGACGACGCCATCACCTGCGGGTATCTGCTCATGCGCTTTTTCAAAATGCTGCAGGAGCAGGGCATCGACCATCTGCAGGCCATCAACCCGCGCATGGAGGAGCTGCGCTCCGGCAGCAAGATCATGGACCGCCGCGCGCGGCACATCATCGTCTTCGCCAAAAACTCCATCGGCCTGCGCAACCTCTACCGGCTGATCTCCTACGGCAATCTCAAATACTTCCGCCGCGTGCCGATCATGCCGAAGTCGGAGATCCTGCAGTGGCGCGAGGGGCTCATCATCGGCTCGGCCTGCGAGGCGGGCGAGCTGTTCCAGGCCATCCTGAACCACAAGAGCTGGGCGGAGCTCAAGCGCATCGCGTCTTTCTATGACTTCCTCGAGATCCAGCCCATCTGCAACAACCGCTTCATGCTCGACAAGGGTCTTGCCGAGGATGAGGAGGAGCTGCGCGGCTTCAACCGCACCATCGTCAGGCTCGGCGAGGAGCTCGGCAAGCCCGTCGTCGCCACCGGCGACGTGCACTTCCTCGACCCGGAGGACGAGATCTTCCGCCACATCCTGCTTGCCACCAAGCAGATGCCCGACGCCGACCGGCCGCTGCCGCTGTATCTGCGGACGACGGACGAAATGATGGCGGAATTCGCGTATCTCGGCGAAGAAAAGGCGCGCGAGGTCGTCATCGACAACCCGAACCGCATCGTCGACTGGTGTGAGACGCTGCGGCCCGTGCCGCACAATCTGTTCGCGCCGAAGATCGAGAATTCGGTCGAGGACCTCAAATCCCTCGTCTACGGCAAGCTCCACCGGCTCTACGGCGAAAACCCGCCCGAGCTCGTGCAGAAGCGCGTCGACACCGAGATGCACGACATCATCTCCTGCCACTACGACGTCATCTACATGTCCGCGCAGAAGCTCGTGCAGAACTCGCTCGAGCACGGGTATCTGGTCGGCTCGCGTGGCTCCGTCGGCTCGTCGATCGTGGCGTATATGTCCGGCATCACGGAGGTCAACTCCTACCCGCCGCACTACCGCTGCCCGAACTGCAAATACACGACCTTCGACGTGCCTGCCGACTGCGCCTGCGGCGCGGACCTGCCCGATGCCGTCTGCCCCAAATGCGGGGCGAAGCTCGACAAGGACGGCTTCAACATCCCGTTTGAGACCTTCCTCGGCTTCGGCGGCGACAAGGTCCCGGATATCGACCTCAATTTCTCCGGCGAATATCAGGCCAAGGCGCACGCCTACTGCGTGCAGATGTTCGGCAAGACGCACGTCTTCCGCGCCGGCACCATCGGCACCGTCGCGGAAAAGACAGCCTACGGCTACGCGAAAAAATACCTGTCGGAGCGCGGCAAGACTGTCTCCAAGGCCGAGGAGAACCGGCTGGCGCTCGGCTGCGTCAACGTCAAGCGCACGACCGGCCAGCACCCGGGCGGCCTCGTCGTCATCCCGCAGGAAAACGAGATCTGGGACTTCTGCCCCGTGCAGCACCCGGCGGACGACAAGGACTCCGAGTGGATCACCACGCATTTTGAATATCACTCCATGGAGGAAAACCTCCTGAAGCTCGACATGCTGGGTCACGATGACCCGACCATGATCCGCATGCTCGAGGATATGACCGGCGTCGACGCGCAGAAGATCCCGCTCGACGATCAGGATACCATGTCCATCTTCACCTCCAGCAAGGTCCTGGGGTATGAGAACGACCCGATCCTGGGGCCAGTCGGCTCCGTCGCCATCCCGGAATTCGGCACGGGCTTCACCAGAGGCATGCTGCAGGAGACGCAGCCGACAAAGTTCGATACCCTCATCCGCCTTTCCGGCTTCTCCCACGGCACGGACGTGTGGCTGGGCAACGCGCGCGATCTCATTTTGTCGAAGACCGCGACTGTCGGCGAGGCCATCGGCTGCCGCGACGATATCATGCTCTATCTCATCAAGTGCGGCATGCCGGAAAAGCGCTCGTTCAAGATCATGGAGGCCGTCCGAAAGGGCCGCGGTCTGCCCGAGGGCGCAGAGGAGGAGATGAAGGCCGCGGGCGTGCCGGAATGGTACATCGGCTCGTGCAAGAAGATCAAATACCTCTTCCCGAAGGCGCACGCGACGGCGTATGTCATGATGGCCTTCCGCATCGCGTGGTTCAAGGTGCACCAGCCGCTGGCGTTCTACGCCGCTTACTTCTATCGCCGCAGCCAGAAGGGCGGCTTTGACGAGGGCATGATGTGCCACGGCATCGAGCTTGTCAAAAAGAAGCTGCAGGAGATCAAGGCAGACGAGGATTCCACGGCCAAGGATGACGATCTGTTCACCACGCTGGAGGTCTGCTACGAGTTCTACCTGCGCGGCTTCTCCTTCGCGCCGATCGATATCTATCATTCGCACGCGACAAAATTCCTGATCGAGGACGGGCAGCTCCGCCCGCCGTTCGTGGCCGTGTCCGGTCTCGGTGAGACGGCGGCATGGGACATCATGAACTGCCGTGACAGCATGGAGTTTCTCTCCGTCGAGGAATTCGCCGACGCCTGCCCGAAGGTATCGAAGACGCTCATCGACCAGCTCCAGCAAGCCGGCGCCTTCGGCACCCTCCCCCTCACCAGCCAGCTGACCCTGTTCTGACCCCAAGGCTCCCCCCGGCGGGGAGCCTTGGGGTCATGCTTGACAACTTCGGTATAATAATAACAAAAGAACCGAAAGGGATCATAGATCATATATGATGAAAAAACGAATTTTTGCCGGGGTGCTGGCGCTGCTGATGGTTTGTGGGATGCTCTCCGGCTGCGCGGCGCGGGAGGCGGAGCGGTGGGACATGCTGGCCACGACCGGGCCGGTCTGGTCCATGACCGGGGCGCTGCTGGAGGGGACCGGCCTCAGCTGCGGCCGGGTCATCACGGAAAGCGTCTCCTGCCTGCATGATTATACGCTGACCGTCGCGCAGATGGAGAGAATCGGCCGGGCCGACGTCGTCGTTTTAAACGGCCTCGGGCTGGAGGATTTTATGGAGGACGCGCTGCAGACCGCGAAACAGACCATTACCGCCTCGACCGGCGTTGAGACCCTTCCCGGCGAGGACGGAGACGACCCGCACATCTGGCTGGATCCCGCGAACGCCATCCGCATGTGCCGGAATATCGCAGACGGTCTTTCCGCCGTCTATCCGGACAAGCAGGTGCAGATCACGCAGAACCTGCAGTCTGTCACCGCAGAATACCAGGCCGCCCAGGCCTACGGCGACGAGACGCTGCGGGCGCTCTCCTGCCGGGAGCTTGTGACCTTCCACGACGGGTTTTCCTACTTCGCCCGCGCATTCGGCCTGACGATCGCCGCGGCCATGGAAATTGAAGAGGGCAGCGAGCCCTCCGCCCGGGAGATCGAGACCATCATCCATCTGGTCGAGGACCGGCAGATCCCCGCTGTCTTCTGCGAGGAAAACGGCGAGACGCTGACCGCGCAGACCGTCGCAAACGAGACGGGCGCGGCGCTCTATGCCCTCACGATGGGCATGGGCGAGGGCGAGATGGGCTGCACAGACGCCATTTACAAAAACATCGACACGATCCGGGAGGCGCTTTCATGATCCCACATCTGCATCCGCACGCGGGCGACTGCGAACACGCCTGCTGTTTGAAGATCGAGCATCTGTCCGTCCGCATCGGCGGAGAGGCGATCCTCGACGATATCAACCTGCACATGCACTGCGGCCAGATGGTCGCGCTGATCGGGCCGAACGGCGCGGGCAAATCCACGCTCATCCGCGCCATTCTCGGCCAGCGCGACTACGAGGGGAAGATCACCTTCCATGAGGCCTCCGGCAAGCAGACGAAGCTGCGCATCGGCTACGTGCCGCAGAGCCCGGCCTTTGACCGCGGCGACCCGGTGAGCGTGATGGATCTGTTCACCTGCTGCATTTTCCGCCGTCCCGCCTTCCTGCGGCCGACGAAGGCCATGCGGGAAAAGGTCCTCGCGTGTCTGGAGAATGTCCACGGCGAGGCGCTCATCGACAAGCGCATCGGCGCACTGTCTGGCGGCGAGCTGCAGCGGGTCCTGCTCGCGCTGGCGCTCGAGCCGATGCCGAACATCCTGATCCTCGACGAACCGCTCTCGGGCGTGGACGTGGAGGGCATGAGCCTGCTCATGGACATGCTCGACGAGATCCGGAAGAAATTTGACCTTTCGATCCTCATGACGACGCACGATTTTTCCATGCTCGAGCGGTACTGCGACCAGGTCGTGCTGCTGCAGGGGAAGATCCTCCGGCGCGGGACACCGCTGGACGTGCTCTCGTCCGACGAGTTCGCAAAGGCATTCCACATGGGAGGAGGCGCACAGGCATGAGCATCTGGTACGCGATCTTGAACGCGCTCGGGCTGCCGATGTTCGAGATGGATTTCATGAAAAACGCTTTGCTGGCGGTACTGCTGATGGCCCCGCTGTTCGGGCTGCTGTCGACCATGATCGTGACGGGGCGGATGAGCTTCTTCTCTGACGCGCTGGGCCATTCTGGCTTTACCGGCATCGCCATCGGTGCGCTGTGCGGCGCGGTGCAGCCGATCTATTTCGCGGTGGGGCTGTCGGTTTTGTTCGCGCTGCTGTTTTCCTTCGTGCGCAGCCGGACGAGCCAGTCGGCCGACACGATCATCGGCGTGTTCTCCTCCACGGCGGTCGCGCTCGGCATTTTTATCGTCACGCTCGGCGGCCGGAGCTTTACAAAGTTCAACCGCTATCTGATCGGCGATATCCTCTCGGTCACACCGGGGGAGATCGGGCTGCTGGCGCTGGTTTTGCTGGCGGTCGTGCTGCTGTGGGTGTTCGGGTCGAACCAGCTGGTGCTCACGGCGGTGCATCCGCAGCTGGCCTCCTCCCGCGGCATTGCGACGAAGCGCAACGAGACGCTCTTTACCGTCGCTATCGCCATCGTCGTGACGCTGGCGATGAGCTGGGTGGGACTGATGGTCATCAATTCCCTGCTCGTGCTGCCCGCGGCGGCTTCGCGCAATCTGGCGCGGAACTTGCGGCAGTATCACCTGTTTTCCATCCTGTCGGCGCTGGGCTGCAGCCTGCTCGGGCTGATGACGGCGTATGTGCTCGGCTGCTCGGCGGGCGCAACGATCGCGCTGTATCTGGCGGCCTATTTTGCCGTGTCGTTCGCCCTGCGCGGGCGCGCGGGCTAGGGTGTCTCTGAGAGGCAGTCTGCGATAGAATACAAAATTCTGCCGGGATCCCCTGTGGATTCCGGCTTTTCTGCCACTTGTATGCAGAAAAAAAGTGTGATAAACTTTGAAGCAAAGGAGATGCGGACGTGAACTGGGAAGAGCTGAAAGAGGCAAAGCTGCCCATCGTCCTCTACGGCATGGGCGACGGCGCCGACCGGATCCTCACCGCGCTCGCGGCGCACGGGCTGCAGGCCGCGGGCGTGTTTGCCAGCGACGAATTTGTCCGCGGGCAGGTCTTCCGCGGCTTTCCCGTCCTGCGGTATGAGGAGGCGAAGCGGCGGTTCGGGCCGATGCTCGTGCTGCTGGCGTTCGGGACAGGGCTGCCCGCCGTTCTCGCGCGCATCGACCAGATCGCGCAGGAGCAGACGCTCCTGGCCCCGGATTTCCCTGTGGTGGGCAATACCCCCTTTGACCGGACGTTCTGCGAGGCCCATCGGGCCGAATTGGAAACGGTTCATTCGCGTCTGGCGGACGCGCAGTCCCACCGGGTATTCGAGGATCTGCTCGCGTACAAGCGGAGCTGGCAGATCCCGTATCTTCGCCGCTGCGAGACGGACCCGGACGAGGCCTATGCCTCGATCCTGCGCCTTGGGCCGGGCGAGACACTCGTCGATCTCGGCGCGTACAAGGGCGATACCGTGCAGGAATTCGTGCGCTGGTGCCCGGACTACCGGGCGATCTGGGCCGTGGAGCCGGACGCGTATTCCTTCCGGCGGCTGACAGCTTCCACGGCAGGGCTCCGCAGCTGCACGTGCGTGCAGGCACTGGCCGGGCAGACCCCCGGCATGGCGCAGTTCGCCGCCAGAGGCGGCCGCGGCTCGCGCAAAGCTGCCAGCGGTGTGCCGACACCGATCGTCAGCGCGGACCAGCTGCTCTGCGGGCAGAGCGCGAGCTTTTTCAATATCGATGTCGAGGGCGCGGAGCGTGAGGCCATCCTCGGCGCGGCGGAGACCATCCGGCGCTGCCGGCCGAAGCTGCTGCTCGCCGCCTATCACCGCAGCGAGGACCTGTTCGCCCTGCCGCAGCTCGTGTTTTCCATCCGCAGCGACTACCGGCTGTACCTCCGCCACCACCGGCAGCTGCCGGCGTGGGACGTCAACTTTTATTTCGTCTGAATTTCTGCATAAGCTATATAGACAGAGGTCATTCCATGAAGATCGCAGATATCCACGCACACATTTTCCCTGACAAGCTGGCCGAGAAGGCGTCGCACTCCATCGGCGATTTCTACGGCGTCAGCATCGAACGCGAGGCCAACATGCACTGCCTGACGGCCGAGGACCGGCTGGCGGGCGTCACCCGCTGCGTCGTCTCCAACTCCGCGACGAGCGCGAAGCAGGTCTTCAACGCCAACACCTTCCTGGCCGAGGCCGTCCGCGGCCACGCGGGCTATCTTGCCTTCGGCACGATCTACCCGGGCATGGACGGCTATGAGGAGGAGCTTGACCGGATGCTGGAGCTCGGCCTGCGCGGCATCAAGATCCACCCGGACTTCCAGAAGCTCGCCATCGACGACGAGAGCGCCATCGACACCTACAAGGCCATCGCCAGGCGGGGGCTGCCGGTGCTGTTCCACATGGGCGACAACCGGTATGATTTCTCCTCACCCGAGCGGCTGACGAATCTGCTGCGGCGCGTGCCGGATCTGCAGGTCGTGGCCGCGCATTTCGGCGGCTGGAACATCTGGCCGCAGTCGCTGGCCCATCCGCAGCCGGAAAGCGTGCTGTACGACACGTCCTCCACGCTCGGCATGACCGACCGGGACATCGTCCTGCGCCTCATCGACAAGATCGGCCCCGACCGGCTGATCTTCGGCACGGATTTCCCGATGTGGAGCCCGAAGGAGGAGCTTGCACGCTTTCTCGCCCTCGATCTGGACGAGAGCTCCCGGCAGAAGATCCTGTATGAGAACTTCATGAAGCTGCTCAAGCTGCATGATGAAGCTGAAGAATCAACGAAAAGAGGAGACGCACATGTATCAGATCGGCATTGATATCGGCGGGACCAACGTCAAGATCGGCCTGCTGAACGAGGCGCTGGAGCTCTGCGCAGAGATCTCCATCCCCTTCCCCCACACGACGGCGGAGGATATGGCGGCGCAGATCCGCGCAGCCGTCGGCCCGATGCTGCAGGCGCGCGGCGCGGCGCTTTCGGACGTGGAATCGCTCGGCGCGGTCGTCCCCGGCAGCATCGACGCGGCGGGCGAGACGGTCGTCGACGCGCACAACCTGAACTTCCACAACGTGCCCCTGCGCAAGATCCTGTCGGACGCCTTCCCCGGCATCCCCGTCTATATCGCCAACGACGCCAACGGCGCAGCGCTGGCCGAGCTCTATACCGGCGCGTTCGTCGGCTGCAAGACGGGCGTGCTGCTGACGCTCGGCACGGGGCTTGGCGGCGGCATCATCCTGAACGGCAAAATGTTCAACGGCGGCATGAACCACGGCGTGGAGCTGGGGCATGCGTATCTGGTCGACGGCGGCGAGCCGTGCACCTGCGGCAATCTCGGCTGCATGGAGGCCTACTGCGCTGCCTCCGCCCTCACAAGAGACGGCCGCCGCGCCATGCAGGCGCACCCCGAGAGCATGCTGGCCGAACAGACCGGCAGCGACCCCGGCAAGATCACCCCGAAGCTCGTCACCGACTGCGCAAAGGCGGGCGACGCGGCGGCGAAGGCCGTGTTCGACACGTATATCGAGCATCTGAGCTCCGCGTGCGCGTCGGTCTACAACATTCTGGACCCTGAGGTCCTCGCCATCGGCGGCGGACTGAGCGCGGCGGGCCCGTTCCTGTTTGACCCGTTGCAGGAGAAGGTCAGCAAAAAATGTTTCTACGCGACCCGCGGCAAGCTGGTCCCGGCGGTGCTCGGCAACGAGGCCGGCATGGTCGGCGCAGCCCTGCTCGCGCGCGACGCAAAGGTGTAAAAGATTCCGCCGCGGCGGTCCAAAGGCTTCCCCTATGAGGGGGAAGCTGTCGCCGAAGGCGACGGATGAGGTGGACAGTGTCACATAGACACAAGTGCCTCCACCTCATCCGTCACGG
>OMDC01001024.1_pt1 | contig 10913 bp, 10 predicted proteins | sample 1674201 | NCBI WGS metagenome assembly OMDC01 (sample SAMEA103958152, study PRJEB25191) | human gut metagenome | biome: human-associated habitat [ENVO:00009003]; feature: intestine environment [ENVO:2100002]; material: feces | place: Germany | collected 2013/2015 | reverse complement strand
TTCGGCTCCGTCCATCGCACTCCCCCGACAAACAGGAACAGGCCCGCCGGCAGTTAGTTGCCAGCGGGCCTGTTCCCGAAGTACACCGTTGAATCGCACAGAGGGGAGGAATGCGAATCAAACTCAACAGGGCAGGCTTTTTCATCGCCTATTGCCTGCTCCGTTGCTGAAACCAATATAGTTCGCCGTGGTTTACTTTGCAGCATCAATATCCGCCGCCATAGCTTCTCCATAAGTTAGCCCAAGTAAACTAAACCACCACAAAGGGGTAGGCACCTTTGTGGTGGTTTTGGCCACGGCAGAGCCGTTAGAGTCCGGCAAGCCAGCGACAGGCGGCCAAGTCGACGTGCACGGGATCGGTAAACGTCACACCCTCCCCCATTAAGAGCTCACGCTGAGCATCGGGGCCGCCAAAGGCAAAGCCCTCACAGATACGGCCGTCGGCAAACACCACGCGGTGACAGGGAATCTCGCCGGGGCGCGGATTGCTATGCAGGGCATACCCCACGTACCGCGCACTTCGTGGACGACCGGCAAGCAGCGCCACCTGGCCATACGTGGCTACCATCCCCTCGGGGATCTGCTCGACCACCTCGTACACCCGTTCAAAAAAGCCCTCAGACGTCATTGCTCGCTCCCTTCCACCCTGAAAAGCATAAACCACCGCAAAGGGGACAGGCACCTTTGTGGTGGTTTATGGCAGGTCGGTTAGTTGGCGGGCTGGAAGAAGGCTACGGCTACGGCGCCGGGGCCTACGTGGGTGCCGATGGTGGCACCAATGGTGTGAACGGGCAGTTCGCCCTCGGTGTGACCAGCCCACAGTGCCGCACTGTCCTCGATATACTTCTTGAGCACCGCATCCGAAAGGCCCGTATAGCCGAGCGCCAGCGGCATGGAAAAGTCGATGCCGCCTGCCTTTTCGACCTTCTGGTTGAGCAGGTTCCGGCCGTTCTTGGAGCCACGAGCCTTGCCCAGCTGCACGATCAGACCGTCCTCCGCTGCCACAACGGGCTTCACATTGAGCAACGTGCCCACAGCACCAGCCGCAGCAGACAGGCGACCGCCGCGAACGAGGTACTCAAGCGTCTCGAGCAGGCCGATGACGACTACACGGTCGCGCACGGCCTCGACAGCCGCCGCGATCTGAGCCGCGCCCTGGCCCTCGTCCACCAAACGCAGCGCGTACTCAACCAGCACGCGCTCGCCCAAGGTAACGTTATTGCTATCCACCACATACACATCGCCGCCCGGCGCCTCGGCAAGTGCGGTGCGGGCACTTTGGTTGGTACCCGAAAGCTTAGCGCCCACGGTAATAATCACTGCCTCATCGCCGGCCTCACGCGCCTCGGCAATAGCCTGCGAAAACGCGTACGGGTTGACCTGGCCGGTCTTAGGCAGCTCATCGCGCTCCACGAGCATCTCGTAAAAGCGCTGGTGATCGATGTCGACGCCATCCATGTACACATCGGTGCCAAAGGTGACGGACAGTGGCAAAACGGCCAATGCTGGGTGCTCGGCCGGTGACATATCGCTTGCGGAATCGGTAATAATACGGACGGACATAGCGAATCCTTTCTTGCGCAGGTCCCGCGCAGGGAATTTTGACAGCAAGCCCCGGCACGGCATACGCGCTCAAACGGGACTATGCAGTTGTTAATTGGAAGCAAATGCCTTGGCGGCCTTAGATCTCGCGCAGGGTGTTGAGAATCGTACGCAGCGACGCATACATCTGCTCGCGCTGTTCCACGCCCATGGCCTTACCGGTGGTGTCGAGCACTTCGCGAATGATGCGATCGGCCTCGCTCATGCTCTCGCCGCCCAGGGCAGTCAGGCGCACCGGGGCACGGTACTTAACGGCAGCATCGCCCGAGTCGTCGACCTCGACGTAGCCGCCCTCCTCCAGATGCGCGAGCGTGCGCGAGACGGCGGCGCGGGTCACGCCTGCCATGCGAGCGAGGTCGGCGCCAGTCAGGCCGTCCTTGCTGCGCTCAAGATAGTACAGGCACATAACGTCGGAGCCCTTGAGGCCCAGCCTTGCGCCCTCGGATGTCTTAATGCGCTGGATCTCCTTGTAGAGCCCGCTGATCAGTCCGACAAAGTCCTCGAAACGTGTCTCGTCGTTCTGCTGCATGGGAGACGACCGCCTTTCGCTTGCATAATGCTAACGGGTAAACATCTTAACCGTACTTATCGGCCGCCAGCCCTGCGCACCCTATTTGTTAACCCATCAACATAAAAACCACCACAAAGGGGACAGGCACCATTGTGGTGGTTTTGACCGTCGAGTTTGATCCGCAGACTTCGCTACAGCTCCACGCAGGGATTGTCGCGAGTCACAAGCGTCTTAACGACAACCGTCGCTCCCAGATAACGCTCGAGCAACTCAGCGAGGCGATCGATCGCGGCCTGGCAGTCCTTCATTCGCTCGGGCTCCACGCACTCAATCGCCAGGAACGCATCGGCCGAATCATCGGACAGAGCCGTTCGAACGCCGTCGCGCCAGTTCCAGCAGCGGCACACGGCGCCCGCATCATCGATATAGGCCAGCTCGCAGGGCAGCGTCGGATCGTCCGCCTCCTCGCCAAGCGGCAAGAACGCGTCGCCACCGTCGGTCACCTTCAGGCGAAGGTCTCCCTCGATCGCATGCAGATCCTCGCCTCCCACGGGCAGCGCGTAGGTCAGCGACACCGTGTTGTAAATATCCACCGCCGGCGTGATATGACCGACCGGCTTGCCCTTGAGCACGCGCTTAAGCAGGTTCTCAATCGAACAACGCGCACCCTTCTTAGTCTTGAACAGACGATACGCCTCGCGCCATGCCTTGACCGGTGCGTTCTCGCTGATAGTGTCGCTGGTCAGATGACGCTCCGCGTCGATATTGGCGCGGTCGAGCAACGCCGCAATCGCATCCGCGTCCTCTTGAGGAATCTGAGCCGCGGGCTTCATGCCCTTCACAACCACAACGCCGACCGCTGCCCGCGGAAACAGCTCCCAGAATGAATCCTCGGCAATAAAGCTCTTCACACATGCTCCCTTCACGATTCGCGCCAACGCGAGCGCCTAAACAAAAAGCGCCCTTACAACGACCACCTTCAAAGTCCTACGGTGCCGTCACAAGAACGCTTACGCTGTCCCCATCCGGAGAAGGGGACGATATGTCAGGCGTATTGTAACCCGAGTCATCCACGTGAGCAAAACCACCACAAAGGTGCCTGTCCCCTTTGTGGTGGATATGGACTCACGGCGAAGCTAGTGGCGGAGTCCCAGCAGGCCGCGGCCGCGATGACGGGCCTCGGCGGACACCTGGGCGTGCGGGCCGGCGGCTTTGACGGACTCGGGCAGGTGCGAGTACTTCTTCTCGAAGTTCTCCTCGAACATCACCGCCAGGTTGTGCGCGGCCTCGTCGTAGCGCGCGGTGCTCTGCCAGTATTGGCGCGGCACCAGGATGCCATCGGGCACGCCGTGGCACGTCGTGGGAATGTCGACGTTAAAGATGTCGTCGTGCACGAACTCGCTGTCCTCAATGGTGCCGTCGAGGGCGCGCGCGACCAGCGAGCGCGTGTAGGCCAGCTCGATGCGATGACCCACGCCGTAGCCGCCGCCGATCCAGCCGGTGTTGACCAGGTACACGCGCGTGCGGCCGTCGGCAATGCGCTCGCCAAGCATCTTGGCGTAAACCATGGGGTCGAGCGGCATAAACGGCTCGCCGAACAGCGAAGAGAACGTGGGCGTGGGCTCGGTGACGCCGACCTCGGTGCCGGGAATCTTAGCCGTAAAGCCCGTCACAAAGTGGTACATGGCGGCGTCGGCCGTCAGGCGCGAGATGGGCGGCAGCACGCCAAAAGCGTCGCAAGTCAGGAACAGCACGACACTCGGAGTGGTGCCCATGCCCTTAGTCCACGCGTTAGGAATGTGCTCCACGGGATAGGCCACGCGCGTGTTGTGCGTGATCGAGATGTCGTCGTAGTTGGGCTTGCGGTTCTCGTCGAGCACCACGTTTTCGCAAATGGCGCCAAAACGGACGGCGTTGAAGATCTCGGGCTCGTGGAAGGCGTCCAGGCCCTCGCATTTGGCGTAGCAGCCACCCTCGATGTTGAAGATGCCCATGTCGGACCAACCGTGCTCGTCGTCGCCGATCAGCAGGCGCGTGGGATTGGCCGAAAGCGTGGTCTTGCCGGTGCCGGACAGGCCAAAGAACACGGCGGTCTCGTGCGTGACGGGATCCATGCTGGCCGAGCAATGCATGGGCAGCACGTCGTCCTCGACAGGCAGCAGGTAGTTCATGACACTGAAGATGGACTTTTTGATTTCGCCGGAGTAGCCGGTACCCGCGACCAAAATCACGCGCTCCTGGAAGTTGATGACCACGGCGGCACTGGAGTTGAGGCCCTTGATGGCAGGGTCGCACTGGTAGCCAGGTGCGGCGAGCACGCAAAAGTCCGGCTCGCCGGTGCGTGCGATTTCACGAGCGAGCGGACGGGCGAGCATCTGCTTAATAAAGAGCGCCTGGCTGGCACGCTCACAGGCGACAAGCAGGCGGCGCGTATGGTTGCGGTCGGCACCGGCCATACCGCGAGTGACGAACACATCACGCTCGTTGAGATAGTCGACGATGCCGGCCTTGATGGCCTCATAGCTCTCGACGGACAGCGGACGGTTGACCGCGCCCCAGGCAATCTTGTCGTGAACATCGGGGGTGTCAACGATAAAGCGATCGTTGGGCGAACGGCCAGTGCGCTCCCCCGTCTCGATCACGAGTGCGCCATTGGAAGCCATACGGCCCTCTTTGCGACGAATAGCGTGCTCGACAAGCTCTGCCGCCGGCAGGTCCACCAGCAGGCGGGGCTGATTCTCGGCGGGATCTTCAACGAGCGTAATACCAAAGTTGGACAAAACTTCTGCAGGGGTAACACCAGGCATGAGGCCTCCTTTAAAAACGCGACACATGGACGCGGCGCGCACTTTACTCACGTAAAGCCCGTTGTACCCGATATGCAAAAACGTTTTTGCGGCAATGGTGAAGCGCCCGCCCAACGGTCAAAAATCGCAGACAAGCGGCCTAGCCATTGGGGACACTCTTGGACAGGCAACAACCATGGAGTGCCCCAGGATGCCGGCACTTAGGGACGTTCCCAAAGTACCGGCACATAAGGAACGTCCCTAAGTGCCGACTACTGAATGGCGCCGCCGAAAATATTGAACAACCTGTTCAAAAACACGAGCAAACGCCGTCGTGTCTATACTAGAGCGCAGCAATAGAAAGGACTCCGCCTTGAGCATCTCGCCTCTCGATAATATTCGTCGCGCCATCGCCCGTCGCAATGGCGTCGCCGACCCCGCCGTAGCGAGCAGCGGCACCGCAAAGGCCCAGGGCGGACGCATCGAGAACGGCCTGTTCCCCGCCTCCCACACGGCCGAAGAGCTCGCGCGCATCCAGGAGCTGAGCCAGCGCAACGCCGGCGGCCCCGGCAGCGGCCAGGCCACGCGCCGTCGCCGAGAGCGCGATCGCGAGCCCGGCCCCATCCACCGCATGGTCAACGCCTGGTGGAACCGCCTGCTCGGCGCTGTCTACGGCGGCGGCTTCTCCACGCAGGAAGCCGAATACGAAGAGCACGCCACCTGTCGCGACTATCTTTGGAACACCCTCGGCACCGCCGTATGGGGCATGGCGTTTCCGCTGCTCACCATCGTGTCCACGCAGCTTGTGGGCGCCGAGGAAGCCGGCAAGTTCTCCATCGCCTTTGTCACCGGCACGCTCATCATGATTGCGTGCAACTACGGCGTGCGCAATTTCCAAGTCTCGGATATCGACGAAACGTCGTCCTTTGCCTCCTACCAGCTCAACCGCTGGCTTTGCGGAGCGCTCGCCCTAGGCTGTGGCCTTGCATACAGCAGCGCCCGCGGCTACGACGCGCACATGGCGACGATCGGCCTGGGCGTCTACCTCTATAAGGTGATCGACGGCGTGGCGGACGTGTACGAGGGCCGCCTGCAGCAGGCCGATAAACTCTACCTGGCCGGCATGAGCCAAACGCTGCGCTCCGTCGGCGTCATCGCGGTCTTTAGCGTGGCGCTGTTCCTTACGCGCAGCATGCCCATCGCGGCCATGGCCATGGGTGTCACCGCGATTGCCTCGCTCGTGCTGGTCACCGCGCCGCTCGCCCTGCTCGAGACCGAAAAATCGCGCCGCGTGAGCCTGCGCGAAGTCGGCCACCTCTTTGCGCAGTGTGCCCCGCTCTTTGGCGCGCTCTTTTTGTTCAACCTTATCGAGAGCATGCCCAAGTTTGTTATGGAAGGTGCGCTGGCTTACAAATATCAGCTGTACTTTAATGCCCTGTTCTTTCCGGCACAGGCCATTTTGCTGAGCATTGGTTTTATCTATAAACCGCAGCTCTTGCGTTTGTCGAGCATTTGGGCGAACCCGCGCAAACGCCGCCGTTTTGACTTGATTATTATTGCCGTTATGGCGCTGATCGTGGCCATCACCGGCGTGTGCGCCGCATTTATGGCCGGCCCCGGCATTCCCCTCATGAGCTTTATGTACGGCCTCAACTTTGAGCGCTACCGCACGCTGGCACTGCTGATGGTTGTCGCTGGCGGCATCACCGCGGCCATCGACTTTATCTACGCCATCATCACAGTGCTGCGCCACGCCGGCGACGTCACCAAGATCTACCTGATCTGCTTTGCCGTGAGCGTGGTGCTCCCGGTGATCTTAATCAACCTGCTGGGCCTTATGGGTGCCGTCGTAAGTTACCTGGCCATCATGGCCCTACTGCTGGTGCTGTTGATTGTCGAATACGCCCATATCCGTCAGCGCATCGAGCGAGACCGGAACCCGTACGGAGCCTAATTAGCTGCCCCCGGTCACCGGAATTTGCGATGGAATTACCCCGGCTGGGGTCTTGTTGCGGACAATATGCATCACGCAAGACTAAGTGAGTAGACTTTTACCGAATCCCCGACCACACCGACAAAGCACAAGTCTGTGACCTGCGGTTTTGTTGAGGCAAATATGTTGGGTGCTCGGCATTTCCAAAAAAGTCTACTCACTTAGCCAGCGGGCAGCCAAATGATCATTTAATCCCCGTCCCAGAAAAATCATTTGATGGGCAGAAGGACAAAAGTAGCCAAAAAGTCCCGTCCCAAATTAGCTACCCTTTGCACCGATTACTCGCCAGGAAGAATGTTCGCGTAGAACTCTGCCCCGTCGTCCAGGCGCAGGATGCCTACGCGGCCGAACTCGGAGCCCGTGGCCGCCGCGCAGTCGATATCGATGCGATCGGGCACACCGGCGGTATCCTCGCCACCAAGGCGCACAATCTGCCCGCGGCCCGACTCCTCATCGAGCCCCGCCAGGCCGCCGACCTCGCAATAACGCCCCAGCGACACCGTGGGCGTGTGGCCGCTCACCACGACCGGACCCTTGCCCTCGGCAGAGATCAGCCCCGTCGGGGCATCCCAATAGCCATGGCGAATCCACAGCAGGTCATCGGACGACTGCACGGCGAGCATTTGCTGCAGTAACTCGCGATCGGCATCGACCGCTCCCCTGCCGTCGCCGCAATCAACACCATGCTCAAGCAGAAACGCACGCGCCGCCTCGGTCTGAATGCCGGCGTGCACCAGCAGATACGGACGCTCAGCAGTCTCTGCCACCGCATAGAGCGGCAGGGCAGCAGCCCAGCGCACCAGTTCCTCGTATGCCTCAAACTCCATTTCGTTGAGCTGCTGGCGCGTGGTCCAACCGCCGTTGATATCCCAGGTCTCGGCATCGAGCGGGTCCTGGTCAATGATCGCGTCGAGCATAATCTGCTCGTGGTTACCCTTAAGCACGCGAGCGTTGGGCAGCGACCGCACCAAATTGATGACACCGACCGGATCGGGACCGCGGTCGATCATGTCACCCAGCACATACAGCGTGTCGTCGGACGTCAGCGAGATCTTGGAAAGGGCCTCGTCCAGCGCGCGCACGTGCCCGTGAGCATCAGATGTCACATAGATCGCCATGGAACGCCTTTCCCTGCATTACGGCCGAAGCCCGATGCCACGACTAAAACTTCAAGTTGAACTTAAACGTTACCCATTGTACTCCGATGCAATAAAGCTGGAAAGTACCGCAAGCCGTCAACGATCACCAGCGGCCGCCCACACGCCCCGGAAATACCGCCTCACCAGCATCAACACTCCACCCAGCGCCTCACGCGCCCCGGCCTCATGTCGATAATGTGAACGCCCGCGGCTCGGCCCCGTAAACCCACCACCTTTGGGTACAAATAAGCACAGACAATTGACCGTGCCACGCAAACCACCCAGGAGCGGACACTATCCATGAACCAGATCCTTCTTTTTATCGGCCTCGTCATCATTTTGTGCCTGACCATCAAACCCGTCGGCAAAAAGCTCCCCTTCCCCACCCTGCTCATCTTTATCGCGCTCGGCATGCTGTTGGGCGTCAACGGCCCGGCGCACATCGACTTTAGCGACTACGCGCTCACCGAAACCGTCTGCAGCACGGCGCTGCTGTTCATCATGTTCTACGGCGGCTTTAACACCAACATCGACCGTGCCAAGCCCGTCGCCGCGCCCGCGGTGCTGCTGAGCACGCTCGGCGTCGTCATCACTGCCGGCATCGCCGGCGCGTTTGCACACTTCGTGCTGGGCTTCGACTGGATCGGCGGCCTGCTGCTGGGCTCGGTCGTGGCGTCGACCGATGCGGCGAGCGTCTTTAGCGTGCTGCGCGAGCACAGCCTGTCGCTGAAAGATGGCACCGACTCGTTGCTCGAGGTCGAATCGGGCTCCAACGACCCTGTCGCCTACATGCTCACCGCGGTACTTGCCACCCTCGCAGCGGGCGGCGACATTAACATCCCTGTGCTGCTGGCCAAGCAGATCATCCTGGGCGTGGGGCTGGGCCTTGCCATCGGCTGGACATCCAGCCGCCTGATTGAGCGCGCACACGCAACGGCCGAGGGCGCGCAGACTATCTTTTTGTTCGCCGTGGCAATCGTCGCCTACGCACTGCCGAGCTATCTGGGCGGCAACGGCTTTTTGGCCGTATACCTGGCAGGCATTGTGCTGGGTGCGAGCGACATCACCGGCAAGGTCGAGATGGCGCATTTCTTTGACACCCTTACCGAGATGGCCGAGATGACGATCTTCTTCTTGCTCGGCCTGCTCGTGACGCCCGCGCGCCTGCCGCAAATGCTGCTACCGGGCCTGGCACTCATGGCGTTTATGCTCCTTGTGAGCCGCCCCATCGCCGTCGGCCTGCTGTTGGCGCCCTTTAAGACCAATCCTCGCCAAGTCGCGCTCGTAAGCTGGGCGGGTCTGCGCGGCGCGGCTTCGGTCGTATTTAGTCTTTTTGCCGTGGTGACCGGTGTTCCCGGCGGGCACGACCTGTTTGACCTGGTCTTTGTGATTGCCGTGTCGAGCATTGTGGTGCAGGGATCGCTGCTGCCGGCGGTGGCGAAAAAGCTCGACATGATCGATGCGGCCGGCGATGTGCGCCGCACCTTTAACGATTACCGCGATGAGGACGGCATGTCGTTCGTCAAGCTCAAGGTGGGCGCGGGCCATCCGTTTGCCGGTCGCTCGCTCGCCGACATTGGCAGCGCGACGGACATGCTCGTGGTCCTGGTGCTGCGCGACGGCGCGCACCCGGTGCTGCCCAACGGGGATACCGTGATCGAGGAGGGCGACCTGTTGGTGATGGCTGCCCCGACGTTTGAAGAGCGTGCCGAGGTTACGCTGCGCGAGGTCACCGTGACACCCCACGGTCGCCTGGCAGGGCTGCGCCTGCGCGATGTGCCACAAGGCAAGCATCCCTTTATCGTGGTGATGCTCAAGCGCGACGGCCAAACCATCATCCCCGACGGCAACACCCTCATTTACGCCGGCGACGAAGCCGTCATCGCCACCCTGGCGTCGTAGCCATCCTCACCCACAAGTTGCGGTGAAATAGGGACTGAATAGGCCTTCTAGCAGCCTAAACAGTCCCTATTTCACCGCAAGTTATTGAGGGGATAAGGTTGAGGGATGGCTATGGCTACCAGTCCTCGTCTGCGCCGTAGTCATCGTCCGCGCCATCGTCGACGGCAAAGTCTCGGAGGTTAAGGCCTTCGCGTTCGGCTCGGGCTAGGAGCTCTTGGGGCGACTCGTCCTCGATATCCATCACGTCGAGCATGGCGGCCGGAAAGCCCACGCCCGCCGCAGACCCCGCGCGGTCGAGCAGGCTCTCGCGCAGCTGATCTACGTCAACTTCGATCTTCATGGTGAAACCTCCTACCAGGCAATCGCGACCGAACAAACCGCACACCCCAAATGATGTGCAATAAATCCCAGATACGGCCATAATAAAACAATGAACATCAGGGAGGTTGCGGACGATGGATAAGCTCGATGCCATGACGGAACAAGTCAGGGACTTTTGTGATGCACGCGACTGGCGCAAATATCACACGCCAAAAGAGCTTGCCATAGGCATGGCGACTGAGTCCTCCGAGCTCCTTCAGCTCTTTCGTTTTGTGAGCGACGAGCGCATTGCAGAAATGCTCGAAGACACTGAACAGCGCCAAGCCATCGAAGACGAGGTCACCGACACGCTCATCTTTCTCCTGCGTTTTGCCGATTTAAACGGAATCGATCTCCCAACTGCACTCTCGTCCAAACTCATGCGCAATGGCGAGCGTTACCCCATCAACGCATCATCTGACGAATACAGAAAGGCGGAACACCGTGAGTAGCGAGTTCGCTCTTCGGCAATACACGCTTCCCCTACCCAAGCCCTTCGAAACAAGCGAATCACTACAAGACTTTGGCACGCCAGAACCCGGGGCTCACCATGACGAAAGCTGGCCTGTTCTCTACATCCTGACCAACAGTAAAAAGAAGACGGCATACATTGGCCAAAC
>OMDC01001021.1_pt1 | contig 10922 bp, 15 predicted proteins | sample 1674201 | NCBI WGS metagenome assembly OMDC01 (sample SAMEA103958152, study PRJEB25191) | human gut metagenome | biome: human-associated habitat [ENVO:00009003]; feature: intestine environment [ENVO:2100002]; material: feces | place: Germany | collected 2013/2015 | reverse complement strand
CGATCAAAACGCCGAAGATGTATTTCTTCGATACAGGGCTGGTCTCCTATCTGACCCGGTACTCAAGCCCCGAAATTCTGATGAACGGTGCGATAAACGGAGCTGTCTTAGAAAACTATGTTGTGTCGGAAATCATAAAAACCTACAGCAACAGTGCTAAGGACTGTCTGCTGCATTATTACCGCGACAAGAACAGCAACGAGATCGACTTAATTATGGAGAGCGACGGTCAGCTGCACCCCATCGAGATCAAAAAAAGCATCAACCCGCCCACACAAATTACGGGTGCTTTCAAGCTGCTGGATAAAGCCTCTGTGCCGAGAGGGACAGGCGCGATCATCTGCCTTCGGGAGGCATTGAGCGCAATCGACAGCAGCACATACATTGTCCCCGTGTGGATGATCTGATTTCGTTCCAAAAAAAAATATTCTATATACAGCCGCTTGGTTTCCAAGAGAAATCAAGCGGCTTTTTCTATAGAGCGTGTTATTCAAAAAGCATAAATGAAGGAGGAAGCAAGATGACAAACGAAGAACTGAACACCGCTTTATATAGGAAGGTGTTCGCAGAACAGGAGAAGTATCGGGAGTGGCTGCTTTCCCAGCCACCCGACGAAATCCTGAACCACTGCTACGAGTACACGGTGCGGGAGGACATCGTGCTGGCACTGGAGGAATACGACTTGTCCGATAAGCAGTGCAAGGCACTCCTGAAGTCGCCCTGTCCGCTTGCGGATGTGTTCAAGGACTTTGAAAAGCGGGAGACCGACCACATGGACATCATCCGGGACACCATCGAGTGCCGAGCCAATGCGGTCATCAGAGCCGATTTTTGAGAGACCGGCGTGAAGCAAGGTGATGCACTATGCGCTATATTGCTGCGGAGGATGTTGCCAAGGCCAAGGAAATGGACCTTTTGACTTACCTCCGCAATTATGAACCACAAGAGCTCGTCCATGTATCCGGAAACACCTATTGCACCAAAGAGCACGACTCCCTGCGAATCAGCAACGGCAAGTGGTGCTGGTTCTCTCAGGGCATTGGCGGCAGATCGGCGCTGGACTATCTCATCAAGGTGAAGGGCATCCCTTTCACGCAGGCAGCAGAAATCATTCTCGGACGGGAGGCAGAAAAGCCTCCCGTTTTCTATCGCCAGAAGGAGCGAAGAAGCACGGAACTGCTGATGCCGGAGCTGTCCGAAACGACAGACCGCGTGGAGAAATATCTGCAAGGCCGAGGAATTCACCCGGTTATTATCCGCTATTGCCTGGATAACAGGCTGCTCTTTGAGTCAGCAGATTTCCACAGTGCGGTGCTCGTAGGGTACGACAAGGACGGCAAGGCAAGATATGGCGCTCTGCGCAGCACCGTCAGCAGCTATAAGGGCGAGCTGACCGGCAGCGACAAGCACTTCTCTTTTTTCTTGGAGGGAAAGCCGAATGCGGAGCACATTCATGTATTTGAATCCGCCATTGACCTGCTGAGCTTCGCAACCTTGGCACTGCTTGCCGGGCACGACTGGAAAAGTGAAACCTATTTGTCTTTAGCCGGTGTGTTTCAGACTAAACGAGAGAATGTTGTGCCGGTGGCCTTGAGTAGATTTCTTGACGAGCACCCATCCGTCCGCAAAATCCATCTTCATTTGGATAACGATGCCGTCGGTCGAGGCGCTGTGAAAGGAATTGTTGGCGGACTGCAAGGAAAATACCAGGTCTATGACGAGCCGCCCTCCCGTGGAAAAGATGTAAATGACGAGCTGAAAATCCGTGTAGGACTTATGAGAGAAAGAAAGGAGCGGGAACGCACATGAACATTGCAATTTATCAGATCGACCCGGACCGGGACGAGAACAATGTGGCCTTCTTGAACTACGAAAATCTGGAGCGCTTTCAGGGCTCTGCCGCGCTTCGCAGCGAGATCTACGACAAGGTGTTTGAGGGCGAGGTGGAATGCGGCACCCTGGAAGAAGTGTACCAGATGTTCAACCCTGACCATCCGGACGGATACCGGGGCAGGTCCCTTTCCGTTTCGGATGTGGTTGAAGTCGTAGGTGAGGAAAAATCCACCTTCCATTTTTGCGACAGTATCGGCTTTCGGGAAGTGGATTTTGACCCGGATATGACCGAGCCCCTGAAAGAGAAGAAAATCAAAGTGGTGCTCTGTGAACCGGGCAAGGTCGCCAGAGTTGCAGAGATCGGGACGGAGCTTTCCGATTTGCAGAGGGTGGTCGGCGGGCTGATCGAGCCCTATTATCCCTTTGAAGAGCAGGTCTGCATCGTCTGCAACGACGAGGGCAAGTACAACGGCATGCGGCCCTGTCGAGCCATCTACGGAGAAGACAGGGAGATGATGGACATAATCTTCGGCCCCTTTTTCATCTGCGATTGCAGCACGCCGTACTTCGGTTCCCTCAACAAGGAGCAGCTGGAACGCTACACGAAGCAGTTCCAGAATCCGGAGCGCTTCTTTCGGGTCGGCGGGGAAATCAAGGCCGTCCCCTATAAGCCCGAAAAGGACCACGAGCGCTGATGGAGGTGATGGCATGAAGATGATCGACGATGTAATCATAATCGGAATCGACAGCGGCTACGGCAATATCAAAACCGCAAACTGCTGCTTCCCGGCGAGCGTTTCTACCTATGACAAGGAGCCGGTGTTCAAGGAGAATCTGCTTGTCTTTGAAAGCAAGTTCTACCTGATCGGTGAAGGGCACAAGGAGTTCCTTGCGGATAAGACGAAAGATTTGGACTACTATGTGCTGGCGCTTGCGGCCATCGCGCGGGAACTGAATATCCGAAAAATGACCTGCGGCAAAATCAGAATTGCGGCAGGCCTTCCTCTTACTTGGGTCAGCGGTCAGCGGGACGAGTTCAGGGACTATCTGATGCAGAACAAAGCCGTGGACTTCTCGTTCCGAAATGTCTCCTACCATGTGGAGATCGTAGGCGTGGATGTGTTCCCACAGGGCTTTGCGGCGGTGGCAGACCGGCTTTCTGATTTTCGGGGCGTAAACATGATCTGCGATATTGGAAACGGCACCATGAATATCATGTTCATCAATGACAAGAAGCCGGTTTCCGGGAATATGTTTACGGAGAAATACGGTACGCACCAGTGCCTGCTGGCCGTGCGGGAGAATGTCATGCGTGCGCATCACACCACCGTGGATGAGGCGATTATCAACCGGGTGTTTCGGTTCGGTACGGCAGACATCAAGGAGGATTATCTGAAAACCATTACCGACACGGCCACCGATTATGTGGAGGGCATTTTTCAGAGACTTCGTGAGCACGAGTACAACCCGGAGTTGATGAGGCTGTATGTTCTCGGCGGCGGCAGCTGCCTGATCCGCAACTTCGGCGTGTACGATGCTTCCCGTGTGACCATCAACGATGACATCTGCGCTACGGCAAAGGGGTATGAATATCTCGCAGAGCTGAATGCCCGCAAAGGCAATTCGCGATGAGTTACAAGAGAATCAGTGTGCGTTTCAACATGGATGTAGATGCCGAGCGAAAAGCATGGGAGACCATCCACGAAAAAGGAAATGGACTTGTCGGCAAAGAGATTATCAGCGCAATCAATACTTCAAGCGAGCTTTCCGGTTTGGAAAAGATGATCAGAAAAGTCGTTTCGGAAGAATTGAAGAAAGCTCTGTTTATCCCCTTTGAGCCGGCTGCCCGTAATCCCGAAACAGAAGAATCTGAAACCGAGATACTGGAGTTTCTCGAAACCTTTTAATGGCGCCAATTTGGAGCCATTTTTTCTTGTCCAAACGATCGGTGGCTCCAAAATGGAGCCACATTGGAATGGAGGTGAAAACGATATGGAAAACGAAAAGCGCGCATTATCCTGGCGGGAGTTCGTGGAGTCCGGCTTTGACGGTCGTGAATATCAGTTCCCTGATTTTGAGGGGACTTTTGCTGCAACGATCGCCTGTAAACGCTGGGATAGGAACAAAAACCTGTTGGCATATCTTGATTTCGATGACGGAAGAAAGATCATGACATCAGCATGGAGCGAAAAAAACTATTTGGGTTTGGCTGATATTCCTCTTAATACCCGTGTAAGTGTTTCGTTCCAATTCTCTGCAAAGGGCGTTTCGTACCTCAGAAGTGTCGAAGTAATTTGAATCGTGGGGTTGGTGGCATTGTCTTAACAAGCAACGAATCTGTCCGTACAGATTCCGCTTGTCTGGGGCAATGCCCCTGAAACCCCAACAGAAAGGATGAGTGTTTTTGAGAAAAAGAAATTGCAGAGTGGAGGTTTGCTTCACCAAGGACGAGCTGACCGTGCTTTCCAAGAAAGCCAAGAAAGCAGGGCTGTCCATCGGCGGCTTTGTTCGCCACAGTGTAGCTGACAAGGAAATCAAGGAAGCGCCGCCTGCGGATATTCCCTTGCTGCTTCGGGCCATGCGGCAGGCGGGGTACAATCTGGATCAGACCTTAAAGAGATTCAACACCACTAATGTGCCGGATATGCCGCAGTTTCGGAAGGGATTGGAGGAAATCAGAGCCGCCACGAAAATGGTATCTGATGCGTACACCTCCGAATATCAGTAATGGCGGTTACATCGATCTGGCCCATAAAAGGACGGGTGGACAAGGTCATCAATTACGCCCGCAATCCGGAGAAAACGCATGACAAGGAAAAGCTCTTGGAGCTTCATGAAATCGAAGGCGTGGTGGAATATGCCGCCGACGAAATGAAAACCGAGAAAAGAGCCTATGTCACCTGCCTCAATCTCCACAGCGAGGAAACGGCGGCACAGGAGTTCATGGAGACAAAACGGCTGATGCATAATGAGGGCGGCAGGTCCTGCTATCACGGTTATCAATCATTTAAGGCAGATGAAGTGGATGCAGATACGGCACACAGCATTGGTGTCGCCCTTGCCAGAGAGCTGTGGGGCGACCGCTTCCAAGTGGTGATTGCTACCCACTGCAACACCGGGCATTATCACAATCACTTTGTCATAAACTCCGTTTCCGATGTGGACGGCAAGAAGTTCTATAACTCACCGGCGGATTACAGACGGATGCGGGAGGTCTCCGACCGGCTGTGCCGGGAAGCCAAGATTTCCGTGATAGAGTGCCCTGCCGACCGCAGAGCCAATTACGGAGAATGGCTGGCGGAGAAGAACGGCAAGCCCACCATGCGCAGCAGAATACGCGAGGATATTGACAGGGCGATCCTCGCCTCGACTACGGAGCGTGAGTTCCAGCGTGTCATGAAGGAAATGGGTTACGAGGTGATTACGAAAACGCCGAAGGGTTCTCCGAGGGTCCACCCCATTGTAAGGATCGTGGATGGCGGGAAGAACTTCCGCTTGGACAAGCTGGGAGAATACTACGAGCTGGATTCCATCAAGCAGCGGATTCAGAACAATTATCGCCGCAAGGCGCCTTTCCTCGAGGTGGCAGAGGACACGAAAGCGCCCTATTACCAATACAAGGAGAAGGCAAAGAAGGCCACCGGCCTTTACGCCCTGTACCTATATTACTGTTATGAGCTTCACATCATCGTGCATAAGCCGGCATCTGTAAAAAAAGTGTCGGCTTTTTTGCGTGAGGATGTGACAAAGCTCGACAGATACATTGCTCAGGCGGATTTCCTTGCCAAAACAGGAATTGAAACTGTAGAGGCTCTTGCCGGCTATAAGGCCGAAAAGGAACAGCAGGTGGAAGCTCTAACCCAGCAGCGCACGGGACTGAAAAACGAACTGAAGCGGCACATAAGGAAAGAGGATTCTCAAAGTGCTGAGGCAACCAAAGCCCGGATCGCGGAGCTGTCCGCAGAGCTGAAAACCTGCCGGAAGGAAATTGCGCTGTGCACCGACATCGCTGACCGGTCGGAACAGGTTCGTAAGAGCCTTGAGCAAATCGAGCAGCAGAAAATCGAGAGAAAGGAGAAGGCAGAAAATGAGTTACTCGTCAGGAGAAGCAGCCGAGCAGGTCGTGAGGATGACGCTCAACGGCGTTGAGGTGGCTGCAAAAATCAGCGGGAAAGCCGCTGAGCGTTTGGCAGTTCTGCTTTACGCGGTGCTGAAGGACCAGAAAAAGACGCGCGGGAAAACACGGCTCAACAGTATGCTCCGCAGCGGAAAGGAACTCAAGGTCTTTGCCATTGGCGACAGAGACCTTGAAAAGTTCTGCCGTGAGGCAAAGAAGTACGGCATCCTGTATTGCGTTTTGAAGGACAAAACGGCGAACGACGGCCACACCGATGTGTTTGTCCGCGCAGAGGACGCAAGCAAGATCAACCGCATTTTTGACCGCTTCGGCATTGCCACCGCAGACATCGGCTCGGCGCGCACCGAAATCGTCAAGGCACAGGAGGAACAGAAGAACGCGGACATTCCAGTCCCTGACCGCGGCACCACGGAAAAGGACAAGGAGGAAGCCTTCCTGGATGCGCTTCTTACCCCTGCACCCAATAAGGAGGAGGCGCAAACGCAAAACCCCACGCAAGGCCCGGCTGCGAAATCCCGTCCGTCCGAGCCTACATCAAATCAGCGCGAGAAAACCGTCAGGGGTATCTCTGATCCTACGGAATGCTCCCGCCCCTCTGTCCGGCAGGAAATGAAGGAGATCCGGGAGGAGCAGAGACAGAGGACGAGCTCCGCGCAGAAAAGCAAGGACGAACCCAACAGAACCTCTGAGCACAGGCCTGTGCCGAAAAAGAAAAAAGACAAGGAGAGATGACCATGGCAAACTATGATGATATTTTCAATGCCTCCGCGCAGAAGGGTACGGAGGATAAGAGCTTTGTTTCCTTCGACAAGGATGCATGGGCTGCGCAGAAAAAGCAGGAGCGCGAGAGCGCTTTTGCCATGATTGATGAGACTGCACAGCGCATGGCAAATGACGGCGGCCTTTTCCAATCCTATTTGGATGTGCAGGCGCGATTCGACCGCTACTCTGTGGGCAATGCGGTTCTGATTACCGCCCAGAAAGCCGATGCCACCCAGCTTTCAGATTTTAAGGGCTGGAAGAATGACGGCGTGTTCATCAAAAAGGGCGAAAGCGGAATCGTATTACTGGAGCCCGGCGAGGAATACACCAAGGAGGACGGCACCGTGGGTGTCAGCTACAACTCTAAAAAGGTGTTCGACATTTCCCAGACGACCGCAAAGACCAAGGAGCGTCCCGCGATGAAGCGGGACGAACGGCTGCTTCTGAAAGCCATCATCCACAATGCACCCTGCCCCATCGAGATCAGCCAAAAGCTGCCGGAGAACATCAACGCGGTATATCGTCCCGACGACAAGAAAATCTATGTTAGACCTGGGCTGGAGGCCGGTGACATTTTCCGCGGCATTTCCCAGGAGCTTGCTCATGCACATCTGGACGACGGCGCATATAAGCGCAGCGACCATGCCTTTACCGCCTACTGCGTGTCGTATGTGCTCTGCAGCCGGTACAATGTGCCGAAGGATATGTTCCGATTTGACAGACTTCCCGAAGGATTCTCTACGATGGATGCCCGCAGTGTGAGAAACGAGCTGTCCAAGATCAGAGATGTGGCCAATGAGATCTCGTCCGACATGGTGAAGGTGCTGGACAAGAGCATGAAGCCCAAGGAACGCAGGGATGAAGCAAGATAAGGAGGTACCCCAATATGGCTGAGGAAAAGAAAGTCGTCACGCTGGACGATTTTGAGCAGCGTCTGATGGTCAGCGGCCTGATGGATTTCCGGAACGATCTTCTCCGGGACGAAAAGCCCACAGAAGACATTAACGATTTGATCCTGAAGGTCATTGATGCCCCAACAAAGAAAGAGAAACGGAGAGCCGACCGTGAGGCAAGATAAGCTCTCCAAGCAGAATGTGATCCTTTATCTTTGCGGCATAATTCCGGTTGTGTGGCTCGGCCTGTTGATTGCTCCCTGCTTAAAGGATGGATTGCCCGGACTGGTTCAGCAGTTCGGATCGGTGATGCAAAACCCATTCCAGATACAGCTTTGTGAGGACAGTGTAAAAACTGTCCTCACTTTTGTGTGGGAGATCAGTAAATGAATGCAGCGATTTTAGGCGAACTCATCCATCTCTATGAAGAGAATATGGACACCCTTTATGGCGGTGCACATAATGAGATTTTTAAGTGGAGGGCCTTAAAGACCTTCCAGCGGGAGTGGTTCCGAAACGATCATCCCGATTTTGCTTCCCGATTCAATGCCGCCACAAAGGACTTTTCGGTCCTGATCGACAACAGCCGTATGCATCCCCGGAACGCCGTCGTGAAGCTCTGCGAAAAGGATTCTGCCGAAGTGGAGCACCTGTTCTGCGATGTTCTCTTTGCCGAGGATCACGGCGATCTGAAGCTTCGGCAGGAACATATGGATCAGTTCCTGGACGGAATGGAACGGCTGCGCATTGCCTATTATCCGGGCAGTTGGTCCTTTAAGCACGATCGGCACGCAGCCTCTGCGTATCTGGCCATGTATGCACCAGAGGACAATTACATTTACAAGTACAGCGAGGCCGCCCAGATGGCTGCCTATGGAGAATACGGATTTGACATCGGGTCCGGCGGAAGCTTTGACCTGAGCAAGTACTACCAAATGTGCGATGAAATAGTGATGTAATGGCCACACTGTTTGAGGCTATTCACGGCCATCGCTACATCACCGTTGACAATTTGGGCAAACATTCAAACGAAGTCAGAACGGTTCGGTTAGTCCCACTCAAGCTCTACATAAGCGCCCAAAACGGACGGCAAAACCTTTTAGCCTTTCACGAAAAAGCCAATCGCCTGAATTCCTATCGCTTGGACTATATGTCCAACATCAGGATTGAAGATGAGATTTGCGAAAAGTTCGATGCGCTGCGCGCCGCACTCAGCAAAGCTGAAGCCCATATGTGGGGCGTGAACTGCAAATGGAATGTCAAGCATACCGAGCATGTGGAGTTTGAAATAAAGATTGAAGACGATGAGCAGTTTATTGTCCGCCGGCTGGAGAGAGAAAAACGCTGTGGGTGTGTAGAGAAAATCGACGACAACCACTACCGGTACGTTGCAGAGGTTTTTGACACAACAGAAATGCTGCCGTGGATACGCACATTTATCTCCCGCATTACGAGAATGAGCTTCTCAAATCGAACGGCTGAAAACAAATTCAAGGCAGACATTCAGGAAATGTGCCGTATGTATGGGCTTGACGGAGGTGCTGCACAATGATTTTCAGTGAGTTATACTCCGCCTATTACAATACGGTCGCAAAAATCATGGAAGCAGCGTTTAACCCCGAAGCAACCGAGAAGGATTTGCAGCGCTGCGTTATGGAAGAAGCATTTTCTGAGAGTGTCCTGACCATACTTCCTGCGCTGAAGTCCGGGAAATGGCCGCTGCTTCACGAGGATCTTTCGCCGGTTCTGTTACATAAGCCCACCATGCCCTTGACCAATCTGGAAAAGCGGTGGCTGAAGGCAATAGCAGAAGATCCCCGTGTTAAGCTGTTCGGCGCCAAGTTCCCCGAGCTTGACGATGTGGAACCGCTCTTCACAAGGGATGACTATAAAATCTACGACCAATACAGTGACGGAGATCCTTTTGAGGACGAGGCGTACATAGAGCATTTCAGGCTGATGCTTTCCGCTATACGGAGTGAGTGCCCTGTTCAAATGACTATCCACAATTATATTGATACGAAGGAAATGATCCTTCGCAAGGGTTCTATTGCAGCCCATGACGGAGAGCTTGTCTTGATTCCGATCAATATGCGGGATGGCAGCGTGTTGGCTCGCGGAAAAGGAAATCCGGAATGGAATTATTCTGCCCCGCATGGCGCCGGACGCCTTATGTCTCGTACAAAGGCAAGAGAAACGCTAGATTTAGAGGCGTATAGGAAGACGATGGAGGGTATCTACACGACATCGGTCAATGAGGCCACCATCGATGAAGCACCCATGGCATACAAGTCGCTAAAGGACATTATCGATGTCATCCGAGAGTCCGTCGATGTGATCGAAATACTAAAACCTATTTACAATTTTAAGGCGTCTGAGTGATAAAATTCTTCTGCGCCGTCTGATTGGAGGAATTGAAATGTTGAATCATTTGAAGAGTGAGGCGAATATTGCCTACACAGAGAATGGCGCAGTTACCAACGCAAGTACAATGTCTGACTGTCTGGATCTGTTCACAGTGATAGGCGCGCTCCGTGCAGCCGACGATCAGGAAATCATCAGACGCTTTGTCCGCGCATATGCGGAGGACGCGGATATTTCCATGAAGATCCTGTTCTTCGGACGCGATGTTCGCGGTGGCCTTGGTGAGCGCCGGGTGTTCCGCGTTATCATCAATTGGCTTGCCGAGAACAGAGCGGAGTCCTTGCGCAAGAACATTGAGTTTATCCCTGAGTTCGGACGCTACGACGATCTGGTATCTCTCATCGGCACGGCCTGCGAAAAGGATGCTTTGCGTACCATTCGCAAGCAGCTGGAGGCCGACCTTGCGTCTGACGCAGAGGTGTCCCTGCTGGCGAAATGGCTTCCGTCTGTAAATGCGTCCAACGCAGAGACGGTCCGCAAAGCAAAGCGCATCGCCCGCTATCTTGGAATGTCCGATGCGGAGTATCGCAAGACCCTTGTAGAGCTGAGAAAGAAAATCCGCATCATGGTGGCAAGCGGAGACCTTTCCCCTTACTCTGTCATGATGGATATCATAGAGTCAGAGCGGTACGCAAAAATTTCAGCATAAAGCGAAGGCGGTACCTACCGGTATCGCCTTTTCTTTCATATGAATAATCTCAGGGCAGGCCAAACGAAGAACACCCAGAATCTGGACAGGCATGAATTGATAACAAAAAAACAATTATATGAGGTGACGAACAAAATCGCCACCTCGTTTTGCTTTTCTACAAACCTATTGCATTTCTTTTTTGCCTGAGTATAATAACGTTATGGGATTTGAAATCCCATAT
>OMDC01001020.1_pt1 | contig 10930 bp, 9 predicted proteins | sample 1674201 | NCBI WGS metagenome assembly OMDC01 (sample SAMEA103958152, study PRJEB25191) | human gut metagenome | biome: human-associated habitat [ENVO:00009003]; feature: intestine environment [ENVO:2100002]; material: feces | place: Germany | collected 2013/2015 | reverse complement strand
AGAATGCCGCTTCGATCGCTTCGATGTTCCTGACCACCGAATGCGTGCTGGCGGAGAAGAAATCCGATGCTCCCGCCATGCCTGCTATGCCCGCAGGCGGTATGGGCGGCATGATGTAATCATCGGTTCGCAATATGGAAAACCGGAGCCTCCGCTGAGGCTCCGGTTTTTGTTTTGCCGCGAAGCGGTCGAAGCGGCATTCTCCGGCGCCGCGGGCGGTTGGCCGGGAGGGGTTCCGTCCGGGGCGGCGGGTACTTCGTTGGCCGCAGGGCTATTCCTGTCCACACATTTGCGGTTCGGCATCTATCATATGCCGGCCGAGCCGATCTGTGCCCCGGCGAATTGCCCGGGCTTGTAGTGTCGGCTGCGTCTTTGTCGCTCATGCGCCCGGGAGCCATGAGCCGGGTGTGTGGCAGTCCGAAATGCCGTCGATGCGATAGGCCATTGCCATGACCGGCAGGCCGAATGCGAAAATTACAGCCTCAGGTCCTGCCGGTGCGGCAGGCGGCCCTTGAAAATGAAATTGGGCTGTATTGAGTGCGTTTTTGGCTGATTTGTTTGGTATTTGAGGCGGGAATATCTAACTTTGTCCGAGCAAAATAATCGGTTCCCAGGAGTGGGGAAGAGGTGCAACGGGAGATGCGGAACCATTTTATTAATCTAACACACCCACAATGAAGAAAATTACCATCTTAATGCTGGCCTTCCTGGCCGTCTCCTGCATCGAGAAGAACGATGTCCGTCCCGGCAGCCCCTTGGATGTGGACATCGACCATTACCAGACGGCCCGCACGTACGATGTCCCCGTGAAAGAAGGTTGCATCACCGTAGTGAAGGCATACGGGGTGACGCTGGCCGAGGCCGAAAGCCCCATGACGATCTGGGTGCCGCGGATGACCCTGACCCGTTCGGACGAGGGGCTGACGACGACGTTCGTCCCGCGCGATGAGTACCCCAATTTCGCAGGCAACAAATCGCAGTTGTTCCAGGTAGTATGTTTCGAGGACTCCAGGCGCGGGGATTACGATTACAACGACCTGGTCATCCATGTGTTGTACCAGACCCGGCAGAATATCTTCGGGTTCGGCGTACAGCCCGTGGCGTTGGGGTCGACGAAATCCATCAAACTGGGATGTGTCGTTTACAAGGGCGGCAAGCGTGTCTTCAAGGGGTTGATCACCCCCGACGGTGCCGATTGCAGGTCGCAGTATTTCAAGTCGATGGAAGGGACGCTCAACACCTACGACAAGGTCAATATCAAGGTCGGGGAGTACCTGGGGTCGACGATCCGCAACTGGGACGTGTCGAAGATCGAAGGGAACGGCCCGATGCGCGTTGAGTGGTATATCGAGGTGGATAACGGCGTGGAACTCTATGCCTTGTCGACTGCCTACCTGAACGATTCGTTCGACAAGGACAAATTGCCCTACGGGCTGGTGATCACCGCCACGGGGACGGAGTATGTCGACGAGAACGGCGGCTACCTCTGCGGGTTCGACTGGTTCAACTATCCGCGCGAATCGGTGCATATCAAGGAGGTTTATCCCGAGCTGTGGAACTGGCTGACTACGGACAGCAGCTATGATTTTGCCGATATTTACGATGGCAGAAATGTCCCTGCGAATGCTTGCCCTGCCGCCGACCTGGGGCTGTTCGAAGCCCGGACGATCGACGTCACCAACAGGAAATACCGGGCTGACTGAGCCCGTGCCGATAGCGGCCGAGGCGGGTTGCGGTGCCGTCGCCGATTGAAAAAAGCAACCCTGCGGGGTTGCTTTTTTTATGTGCGGGCTTGTTGTCATGCGCTGCGTGCCCCGGGGATGCCGGATTGTGCGATGCACGGCGTTGAATGCCCGATACCGGCGGCGTGTGCTGCGCCATTGCCGCCCCTGTTCCCTGCTCCCGGTTCCGATCTTTTGGCAGGACAGGGCCGCATTTTTTGTCAGGGCATCCACTCCAGAATCCCCGTCACGGGGTGGGCGGCACGCCAGGCTTCGAATTCCGTGTAGGTGCCCACGCCGTCGCGCAGTACGGCCTGGTAATATTCGATACCCATGATCTTCTCCGCCTCCGGGGTTTCGTATTTGAGCCGGAGGATCGTTTCGCGCGTCCGGTCGGTCAGCACGGCGGCGATGCGGTCGGCTACCCGTTCGAAATAGCCGTCGTAGGCCGAACCCCGGGGCATGTGGATCATGTCGATCTGCCATAACTGGTCGTCGGCATCGGCATACCAGGCATGCCATTCGAGGCATTGGTCGGGGGCGTCGAGCAGGTTGTTGAAGGTGATGCTGCGGATGCGGCTGTTTTCGGCCAGGCGCGCCATGGCTGCGAAGCTGTCCGCAAGGCGCAGCGGTGAGGAGTAGATGTGGAAGTCGATGTCGTGGTGCGTCATCAGCAGTCCCGTGCGGAGCGACCCGACCAGGTTGGGTTCGGCGCCGACGGAGCGCCATGCGGCTTCGAGCCCGGAGTCGCGGATAACCTCGCGGGCGCGCTGCTGGTTGGCGGCCGCAATCTTCGTCAATTCATTCATTGTGCGGTAAATGTCGGGGTCAATATACGGAGTTCATAAAGTGCGCCGGACAAAAGGTTCGTTCCGGCCGGCGGGTAGTTGCGTGTGCGGTTATTTGCCCAGCAGAATGCGTGCCTGGGCTATGGCGGCATCGGTGATGCGGCTGCCGGAGAGCATCTTGGCGATCTCGGTGATGCGCTCCTCGTCCGTCAGGCGCGTGATGTCGGTGCGTCCGCCGCGCTTGTAGACCACGAAGTGCGCCGTGCCCTTCGACGCCACCTGCGGCAGGTGGGTGATGTCCACGACCTGCAACGTCGCGGAGAGTGATTCGATGATCTCGCCCATGGCGTCGGCGATGCGCCCGGAGACGCCCGTGTCGATCTCGTCGAAGATGACCGTCGGCAACTGCATGCGCCGGGCCAGCAGGGATTTGAGCGCCAGCATGACCCGCGAGAGCTCACCGCCCGAGGCGATACGTTCGACGCTCTGGGGCGTCGCGTTGCGGTTGGCCGAGAAGAGGAATGCCACGCCGTCGCCTCCCGTGCGCCCGAGGTCGGGGAGCGGGGTGAGCGCTACTCGGAATACGGTTTCGGGCATGCCCAGCTGCACGAGCGTCGCCAGTATCTGTTTTTCGAAGGCCGGGGCGGCTTTTGCGCGTGCCTTGTGCAGCCTGTCGGCCAGCGAGCCGGCCTTCTGTGCGGCTGCGTCCAGTTCTTTTTCAGCCGCTGCGATCTCTTCGTCGCCGTGTACGATGGCGGCGAGCTGTGCGGCATAGCGGTCGCGGGCTGCGATCAGCTCCGCTTCGGAGGCGACGCGGTGCTTTTGTTGCAGGGCGTAGAGGGCGTCGAGGCGTGCGGCGAGTTTGGCCAGCCGTTCGGGGTCGGCGTCGAGGCGTTCGCTGTCGGCGGCTACGGCGTTGTCGATGTCCTTCAGCTCCTCGAGTACGGAGTGCAGGCGTGCGGCGTATTCCCCGGCCGCGGGGAAATGTTCGCGGATGCGTGTCAGGTCGTTCTCGGAATTTTTCAGGAGCGTGAGCACCCCGGTTTCGTCGGCATCGAGGGCGTTGCGGAGCGTAGTGAGCACCTCGCCGATGCGGTCGGCGTTCTCCAGTACGGCCAGTTCTTCCTCGATGGCGGCCTGTTCCCCTTCGCGCAGGTTGGCAGCCGTGAGTTCTTCGCTCTGGAAGCGGAGCCACTCCTCGTCGCGGCGTCCGTCGGCGGCGGCTTCGCGCAGGGCGGCGAGCCGGCGCCGCAGTTCCGTAAGCCGCGTGTACTGCGCGGCATATTGTGCGAGCAGTTCCCCGTTCCCGGCCACGGTGTCGAGCGCCGAGGTGCGGAACTCTTCCGAGGAGAGGATCAGGTTCTGATGTTGCGAGTGGATGTCGATCAGGCGGGTGCCGAATTCGCGCAGCTGGGCCAGTTGCACCGGGAGGTCGTTGATGAAGGCGCGGCTCTTGCCGGTCGGGGTTATCATGCGCGTTACGGTAGTCTCCGGCGCATAGTCGAGGTCGTTCCCGGCGAAGAAAGCCTCCATGTCGCGCCCCGAGAGGTCGAAGGTGCCTTCGACCACGCAGTTGCGTGCGGCGTCCTTCATGGCCGAGCCGTCGTTCTTGGCGCCCAGCAGCAGGCCGAGGGCACCGAGCAGGATGGATTTGCCGGCTCCCGTTTCACCCGTGATGATGTTCAGGTGGGGATCCAGCTCCATTTCGAGCTTGTCGATAAGCACGTAGTTCTCAACCGACAGACGGCGTAACATGGCGGTCTTTATTTTAACAGTGATTCGATTTTGTCGACGATACGTCCGGCTACTTCGCTCTTCGGCATCAGGGGCAGCGGCTCGCGGCCGTTGCGGTCGATGAAGGTCACCTTGTTGGTGTCGCCGCGAAATCCCGCGCCGGCGTCGCGCAGCGAGTTGAGGACGATGAAATCGAAGTTCTTTCGCGCGAGCTTTGCCTCGGCGTTGGCCTGTTCGTCGTGTGTTTCGAGGGCAAAGCCGACCAGCAGGCGGCCGCCTTTGGCGGCTCCCAGCTCTGCGGCGATGTCGCGCGTACGGCGCAGGGTGATGTGCATTTCGCCCTCGCCCTTCTTGAGCTTGGTCTGCGAAACCGCGTCGGGCGTATAGTCCGCCACGGCGGCGCACATGACAGCGCCGTCGGCGCCGTCGAAAGCCCCGGTCGCGGCGTCGTACATCTCGGCGGCAGAGAGCACGTCCACGCGCTCCACGCCCGGAGGTGTCGGCAGCGACGTGCGCCCCGTGACGAGGGTCACCTGCGCACCGCGCGCGGCCAGCGCTCCGGCGATGGCGTAGCCCATTTTGCCCGACGAGTGGTTCGAGATGAACCGCACGGGGTCGATGGCTTCGATCGTGGCGCCTGCCGTTACGACGAAGCGTTTACCGGACAGGTGCTTTTTTTTTTCGGGGTTTTCCGCGGCGAGGAGGGTGCCGACATAAGCGGCGATTTCCGCAGGTTCGGCCATGCGTCCCTTGCCCGTGAGCCCGCTGGCGAGCTCCCCTTCGGCGGGTTCGGCGATCCGCACGCCGTGTCCGGCCAGCCGGCGCAGGTTCTCCTGGGTCGTGGGGTGGGCGTACATGTCCAGATCCATGGCGGGGGCGACGACCACCGGGCAGCGGGCCGAGAGGTAGGTCGTCAGCAGCAGGTTGTCGGCGATGCCGCATGCCATTTTGGCCAGCGTATTGGCCGTGGCGGGGGCGATCAGGTAGCAGTCTGCCCACTCGCCGAGCGAGACATGGGAATTCCAGGCCCCGTTCTCGGGGTCGAAGAACTCCACGAGGATCGGGTTCCTGGAGAGCGTGGCCATCGTCAGCGGGGTGATGAACTGCTTGGCCAGCGGGGTCATCACGACACGCACCTCGGCGCCCGCCGTCCTCAATAAACGACAGAGCACAGCCGCCTTGTAGGCCGCTATGCTTCCCGTGATGCCCAGCAGTATGTGCCGTCCGGCCAATCCTTCGGCCGGACAGGCAGTGCCTGCGCCGGGGCCCTGTATGCCACCTCCCTGCAAATTCATGGCGGTATCGTTAGGACTCCTTGGCCTCTTTGTTCTCTTTGTAGAAGAGTTCGCCGTCGAGGAACTCCTCGGTGGCGATGATCGCAGGCTTGGGCAGGCGTTCGTAGTAGCGCGAGATTTCGATCTGCTCGCGGTTCTCGAAGGTCTCCTCCATGGTGTCCGTCGGCGAAGAGAAGTCGGCGAGCTTGCGGCTGAGCTCGGTCTTCAGTTCGGTCGAGATCTGGTTGGCGCGGCGGGCGATGATGTTGATGCTTTTGTAGACGTTGCCCGTCTCCCGGTCCAGATCCACCAGCTTGCGCGTGATGGTGTTGTTGGGGATGTTCTTCTTGATTTCCATTGTTATATGTTGTTGTCTTTGTCTTCGTCCTTCTTGTTGCGGTCGAGGTAGTCCCGTGCGTGCTTGGCCATGCGGTCGACCTCCTTGGTGTATTTCGATTCGGGGAACTCCTCCTTGAACGAGAGGTAGGAGTCGAGCATCGAGAGATAGCGGTCGGTCTGCTTGTTGGCGATCGAGTTGTTGGCGAAGCGGTAGCTGGCGTCCACGATCATGTACATGATCTCCTCGCGGTGGTTGCTGTCCGGGAATTGTTTGAGCGCATTCTTCAGCGATACGATGGCCGATTTGTAACGGCCTATCTTATAGTAGGTGTAGGCGTTCAGGTAGGACTTGTCGTGCAGCCGCTGCGTCAGTTCGCCGTTGATCTGCTTGAAATTCTCGACGCGGTCGCTGTGGGGGTAGCGCGACATGAACTCGTTGATGGCGATCAGTGCCTGCCCGGTCATCGTCTGGTCGCGCGAGGGGCCGGGCGAGAGGTAGTAGAAGCAGAGCGCGTACATGCCCTCGGCGTCTTCGATGAAGGCGCTGCGGCCGAACTTGCGGCGGAAATCGTCGAACAGGGCCGAGGCGGTGTCATAGTCGCGGTTCTTGAACTTGCAGCGGGCGTTGAAGAACGAGACGCTGTCTTCGCGCGGCGTGCCGATGTAGTAGTGCTGGACGCCCTCGAAGAGCGTCGAGGCACGCGACCACTTCTCTTTCTGGTAGTACTCCAGCGCCTTGCTGTAAATCAGTTCGGGTTGTCCGCTTTTGAGCAGGGAGTTGATGCCTGCGCATCCGCTAAATGCGGTGACCAGAATCACCCCGCACACGGCGTATAAAAAAGTCTGCTTCATTGATAAATCTTTTACGGCGCTTTATCGCGCAAAGTTACGCATAAATTAACGATTTGCAAAAAAAAAATATTGCCCCTCCGGAGGCGGCGTTCCGGTGTCCGGCATCCGGGACTGTTCCCGTTTTCTGCGGGTGCATCCGTTTCCGCCGGGACTCCGTCTGCCGCGGGACGAAGGCGCTTCCGGCGCCGATGGCGGGCGGAGGGGAGCCTCTCCCCGGCGGCGCGGACAGGCAGGCGGGAAGAGGGGAAAATTACGGAAATCAGGGGAACGGTGCGCCGGGCCCGGTGCGGAAATGCCGATCCGCGGCTTGCGCTACATCAGGGGCGAGACCAGCCGCAGCGCGTCACCCAATGTGCGCCGCCATGCCGCAGGCCGCCATGTTTCCCGCGCGATCCGGCGGCACGAGGCAAGGTCGTCGTCGTAGGTGGCCGAGAGCGCCCGCACGACGCTCCGGTCGCGGATGAAAGCCGTGACTTCGAGGTTGTCCAGCAGGCTGCGGTAATCCATGTTCGCCGTGCCGACCGAGGCGGTGTCCTCGTCGACGATCAGCAGCTTGGCGTGCAGGAAGCCGTTGTCGTAGCGGTAGAGTTCGACCCCGGCGTCGAGCAGGTCGCCGATGTAGGAGTCGGAAATCAGGTCGGTGAACGGCGAATCGCTGCACGAGGGGATCATCACCTGTACCCGCACCCCGCCGCGTGCTGCCAGCCGGAGCGCGTCGAGCAACAGGGCCGGGGGCAGGAAATAGGGCGAGGAGATGCGTATGGTGCGGTGCGCCCGGACGATGGCCGAGGCAAAGGCGTCGGCGATGGTCAGCCGCGAGGGCCCCTCCTCGGCCCAGGCCAGCTGGATCGGCAGCCGCCGCCGGATGCCGTGCGGGGCGATGTAGCGGCGGCTGTCGAGGTATTCGCCGCGTACACGCGCCCAGTCGGCGATGAAGAGCCGTTGCAGGTCGGCCACGGCGTCGCCCTCCACGCGCAGGTGTTCGTCGCGCCATTTGCCCATGTAATCCCCGTCGAGGTAGTATTTGGCGATGTTTATGCCGCCCAGGTAGGCGACCTTGCCGTCGGTGACGACTATCTTGCGGTGGTTGCGGTGCGTGACGCGCGTGGTGAACCACGGGAAGCGGATCGGTTCGAAAGCCGCCGTCTCTACCCCCGCGTCGTGCATGCGGCGCAGTGTCTTGCGGCTCAGGCGCCACGAGCCGACGGCATCGTAGATCACCCGCACCTCGAGCCCCGCGCGGGCTTTGCGGATCAGTATTTCAGCGATGGTGCGCCCGATGCGGTCGTCGCGGATGATGTAGTACTCCATGTGGATCGAGTGCGTGGCCCGTTGCAGCGAGGCGATCAGTGCCGTGAAGGCGTTGTTGCCGTTGTGGAGCAGCTCGACGCGGTTGTACCGGGTGGGGCGTGTGCCGCATCCGTGGGCGATGATCTGTTCGAGGCGGTCGCCGCGGCAGGCGGGGCAATCCGCCGCGGGGCCGTTGCGGCGGTAGCCGGCCAGTATGTAGAGCAGCGTGCCGGCGACGGGCAGCAGCAGGATCAGCGCCAGCCAGGCTGCCGCCGAGGCGGGGACGCGTTGCTGGCGCGTGACGACGGGGACGGCCATGAGCACCCAGGCTAAGTGGAGCAGGAGTACGATATACATATCCCGCGCGAGGCGCATACTCCGTGCCATGCGCCGCGAAAAAAGATTTGGAAATTAGAAAATAACTTTCTATCTTTGCTGTATACAATGGAAACAGGGTTCTGGCCTTCACCGGTCAGGATTCTTATTTTTTTACGTTGTTTGTTTTACAGGGTTCCCCCGCCGCAAAGGGGAATACAGGAGGATTTTGGATGTGGGACGGGCATCACCGGATGCCTAATGTGAGTTCGACGGGCCCCATGTTCGGAATCTTTCGCAGCGTTATGAAATTCAAGTACGTCGGACTCGTTTAATATTATGGCAAAAGAGATTATTTATCTGACAGCGGAGGGTTACAAAAAACTCAAGGATGAGCTCGACCACATGCGTTCCGTCGAGCGTCCGGCGATATCGGCGGCTATTGCCGAAGCGCGCGACAAGGGTGACCTTTCGGAGAACGCGGAGTACGACGCCGCCCGCGAGGCGCAGGGTCTGCTGGAGATGCGTATTGCCAAGCTGGAGGATTCGCTTGCCAATGCCCGGGTGATCGACGAGTCGAAGATCGACAAGAGCAAGGTGCAGATACTGAGCAAGGTGTCGCTGCTGAACCACAACACCAAGAAGGAGGTGGCTTACACGATCGTCGCCGAGCACGAGGCCAACCTGCGTGAAGGCAAGCTGGCGATCGGTACGCCCATCGCCAAGGCATTGCTGGGGCACAAGAAAGGCGACCGCGTCGACGTGGAGGTGCCCGCCGGGACGATCCATTTCGAGATCCTCGACATCAGCATCTGAGGCGCCCGATCCGCAGGGTGGCGGCGCCCATCGTCCGCCTCCCGGCAACCGGGTGCGAGGACACGACATATATCCCCATTTTCGGGTATTTTTGCAGGGCCGTTTTGAACGGCCCTTTTTTATTGCTATCTTTGGCCCGGAAAGATGATACGCTACGCACCCAAAAGACTCTATGCGGCTTTGCTGCTGCTGATCCTGCTCGCGGCCTACGCGGGGCAGAAGGTGCACATCTACAACGAAGACCATGCGCATTTCTCCGCGCACTGCGGCGATCTGGTGCCCGACAACGGCGCGCATACGATCATCGTCGACAGGTGTATCATCGACGATTTCTATTTCTTCCCCTATCTCGACATCGCGCCGACCGTGCATTCGTTCTATGCCCGGATGCTGGCCGTGCTGCTGCCCGAGGCAACCCGCTGCAAACTCTACGAGCAGGCGTCGGGCATTTCGCTGCGTGCGCCTCCCGTGGCGTAGCCCCAATCCCTGGGTTTTCTTCTCCGATCGGTTTACCGGGTGCATGCAGCCCGGGTCATACTATTTACTTATTATCTGACAAGCAATGAAAAAATATATTTTGCTGGCACTCTTCATGTGCCGGTGCGTACTGGTACTGGGTGTCGAGGCGCCGAAGAAAAGTACCGACGCCAATATCTTCGGCCATGTGGTCGACCGCGACACGCATGAACATATTCCCTATGCGACCATCGCCGTGACGGGCACGGCATTCGGTACCACGACCGACGCTTCGGGGCATTATTTCCTGAAAAACCTGCCCGAGGGCGCGTTGACGCTCGAAGTCCGTGCGTTGGGTTATGCCTCGCAGACGCAGCAGGTGACGCTTCGACGCGGACAGACGGCCGAACTGAATTTCGAGGTGGTGCAGAGCGGCATCTCGATGGACGAGGTGGTCGTGTCGGCCAGCCGTTCCGCTCGGTTGCGCCGGGAGGCGCCTGCTCTGGTGAGCGTGCTGGACGCCGGGTTGTTCGAGAAGACCAACGCCTCGTGCCTGGCACAGGGGCTGTCGTTCCAGCCCGGCGTGCGTGTCGAGGACGACTGCCAGAACTGCGGCTTCACGCAGGTGCGCATCAACGGTCTCGACGGCCATTATTCGCAGATCCTGGTCGATTCGCACCCGGTATTCTCGGCCCTGACGGGCGTATACGGCCTGGAGCAGATCCCGGCCAACATGATCGAGCGTGTCGAAGTGCTGCGCGGCGGCGGTTCGGCGCTGTTCGGGTCGTCGGCCATCGGCGGCACGATCAACGTCATTACGAAGGAGCCTTCGCGCAACTCGGCGCAGATGTCGCATACGCTCACTTCGATCGGCGGCAGCAATTCCTATGACAACAATACGATGCTCAATGCTTCGCTCGTCACCGAGAGCGGCCGGGCGGGGCTTTGCGTCTTCGGCCAGAGCCGCCACCGTTCGGGCTACGACCACGACGGCGACGGCTTCACCGAAGTGCCCGTCATCAACAGCCAGTCGGTGGGCATGCGTTCGTTCTTCCGTACGGGCGCCTATTCGCGCATCACGGCGCAGTACCACCATATCAACGAATTCCGCCGCGGGGGCGACATGCTCGACCGGCCGCCCCACGAGGCGCTGATCGCCGAGCAGATCGACCATTCGATCGACGGGGGCAGCCTTTCGTTCGACATCTCGTCGCCCGACCGCCGCAACCGCTTCAATGCCTATGCCTCGTTTCAGAATACGGCGCGCAAGAGCTACTACGGCAGCAAACAGGATCCCGATGCCTACGGGACGACGCACGACCTGACCGTAGCGGCGGGGATGCAG